>ERZ869909.1052-NODE-1052-length-24712-cov-271.206941_pt1 | contig 24712 bp, 23 predicted proteins | sample MGYA00520892_ERZ869909 | MGnify/ENA primary metagenome ERZ869909 (study PRJEB32215, sample SAMEA104723947) | bioreactor metagenome | biome: bioreactor; feature: anaerobic bioreactor; material: water | place: China | collected 2015-03-12 ... | reverse complement strand
TGGCATCGTGGCGCTCGTGCAGCTGCTGTTCAAGCGGGCCGAAGGTGCGATTGACCATGCGCCCACGCTTCACCGCCGGCCGGGCATCGATCTCTCTGGCCCAGCGCTGTACGTGCTCGTACTCCTGCACCTGCAGGAACTCGCCGGCGTCGTAGACGCGGTCGAGCGCAAGCTGCCCGTACCAGGCCCAGTTGGCGATGTCGGCGATGGTGTAGTCATCGCCCCCGAGATAGCGACTCTCGGCCAGGCGTCGGTCCAGCACGTCGAGTTGGCGTTTGGCCTCCATGGCGAAACGGTCGATGGCGTACTCGATCTTGGTCGGCGCGTAGGCATAGAAGTGGCCGAAGCCGCCACCCAGGTAGGGCGCGCTGCCCATCTGCCAGAACAGCCAGTTCAGCGTCTCGGTACGCCCGGCATGGTCGCGGGGTAAAAACTCACCGAACCTCTCGGCCAGGTAGAGCAGGATCGAGCCCGACTCGAACACCCGGGTGGGCGGCGTGGTGCCATGATCCCTCAGCGCCGGGATCTTGGAGTTGGGGTTGACCTCGACGAAGCCGCTGCCGAACTGCTCGCCCTCGCCGATGCGAATCGGCCAGGCGTCGTACTCTGCACCTGCGTGGCCGCGTGCCAGCAACTCCTCGAGCATGATCGTGACCTTCACCCCGTTGGGTGTGGCCAGCGAGTAGAGCTGCAGCGGATGCTTGCCCACCGGCAGTGCCTTGTCGTGGGTGGGGCCGGCGATGGGCCGGTTGATGTTGGCGAACTCGCCGCCGCTGGCCTTTTCCCATTTCCAAACCTTCGGCGGCACATACTCGTGTTCCTGGCTCATGAGGACTCCTGTCGGGGGAATATATGGCACGCCACTCCGCTACACGGCGGAATGCACCCATGCCAGTCCGACAAAAGATAGCCTGTTAAGGTTCGGGGTTCGAGCCAGCCTCACGCCAGTTGGGCGGCACCAGGCCATGGCGGCGCATGCGCCGGTAGATGGTGGGACGTGAGACACCGAGTCGCCGCGCGGCGAGACTGACGTTCCAGCCTGTTGCACGCAGCAGTTCATGCAGCGCCTCGCCCTCGCCCGCCCCCTTTTCCTGCTCCATAGCGAGTGTCTGCGGTGCAGCGCCGAGGTGGCCCTGGCACTCTTCCGGCAGGTCGTGAAGCGTGATCTCGTAGCCCTCGGCCGTGGCCAGGGCGAAGGCCAGGGCATTCTTGAGCTGACGGATATTGCCCGGCCAGGCGTGAGCCAGTAGCGCACTCATGGCATCGGCGCGCAGGCGCACCTCCCGCTCGCGCTCGGCAAGCAGTGCCTGGTAGACGCTGCGAATCACATAATGCTTGTCGGCCCGCTCGCGTAGCGCCGGCAGCCGCAGCTGAGCACCGTTCAGGCGGTAATAGAGATCTTCCCGGAAGCCGCCCCGGGCGATCAGCTCGCTCATGTCACGATGGGTGGCGGTAATCACACGAATATCGATACGCAACGCTTTTTCGGCCCCCAGCGGCATCACCTCGCGCTCGGCCAGCACGCGCAGTAGCCGGGTCTGCAGCGTCAGCGGCATGTCGCCGATCTCATCCAGGAACAGGGTGCCGCCGTCGGCCTGCTGGATCAGCCCGCGCATGCCCTTGCTGCGCCCACCGGTGAAGGCGCCGGGCAGGTAGCCGAACAGTTCGCTTTCGATCAGCGATTCGGGAATCGCTGCGCAGTTCACCGCCACGAAAGGCCCCTTGGCACGCGTACCGCTGTCGTGCAGCGCCCGCGCCAGCACCTCCTTGCCGGTACCGGTCTCGCCGGTAATCAACACACTGACCTCCTCGTTGCGCAGCCTCCGGGCCAGCTTGAGCACCCGATGCATGGCGGGATCGTCCGAGGCGAGCCGGTCCAGCGCCGGCACCGGCGCAGGCGAAGGCGGCAAGGCACGGGGGGCCGGGCGTCGACCGCGCGGCTCGAGCAGAGTGACGAAACAGGTGGTGTCGTTGGCGCGCGCCCGGAAGGCGCGAATGCCGTCGTCGCTGGCGGTCGGGATGCCCAGCAGTTCACCGAGCTCGCCGTCGAACAGCTGGGTGACCGAAGGCTGCCAGCCCGGCGACCAAGGCGGCCAGCGGTGCAGATGGGCATCGATCAGCGCTCGACCGGCACCATTGGCAGCGATCACGCTGCCGTCCTCCTCGATGGCGATCAGCCCGCGGCCATTGAGATGTACGAACTCGCGGGCAGTATCGAAGCGCAGCATCAGGCAGTGGCGATAGCGGTGCAGGAAATAGGCATCCTCGATCATCCGCGCATAGAGCGTGACCAGCGGCAGGCCGAAGTTCTGGCTCTCCTGGGCGCGCGGCGACTGCAGCGCGGAGATGTCAAGCACCGCGATGACCTGCCCCTGTGGGTCGGTGATCGGCGCCGCCGTGCAGGTCAGGCTGATGTGGGTGGCATCGAAGTGCTCGCTCTGGTGGCAGGTAATGGCTTGGGCATCGTGAACGCAGGTACCGACCGCACAGGTTCCCGCATAGCGTTCGTCCCAGTCGGCGCCCAGGTAGAGACCCGCCCTGCGCAGCTCCGGCTCCCGCTCGCGCTGGCCGCGGAAGTCGACGGTGATGCCCTGCCGGTCGGTGAGCAGCAGCACATAGCCCAGCGGGGCGATCTGGGTGAAGAGTTGATCGACGCCGGCCCGCGCGACGTGCAGCAGCTCATCGACCGGCTCGCGGTGCTCCTTGAGCGCCTGTTGAGTCAGCACCCGCACGGGGCGGGGGCGGCCGGGGTCGAGCCGGTACTCGCCGACGCAGCGCTCCCAGGAGCGCCGAATCACTTCCCGGCAGCCGTCCAGGTCGGCCGGCTGGCCTTCGCTGAGTCGGATCAGGGTCTCGATGTGCTGGCGTTGCTCGTTACGCAATGGCATCGCTGCCTCCGGTGCCGCCGTGACGCTTTCCGGCGGTGGTGGCCTTGTTGTTGTGTAGCAGGCCTGCTTCCAGCGTATGCCGTGCCGAGCAGGAGTCAATCGGCTTCTCCTGCGCCCTTGGTCGGGGGGGTTACAGGTGTAACGCCCGCATTGCTCCCGTCACGTGACAGCTGTCACGTGCGTTACAGGCCGAAGGGGCGCACCTTCACGCTGCTGCCGCTCAATCCCGCTCGGAAAACCAAATTTTTCAATCGTCTGGAAGCGTTTCTCGCACACCCTTCGCGGCTGGCACGGTTTCTGCCAGGACATAGGGCGTCCCCACACAACAAGCGGAGAACAACGATGACGACCCCCACGCCGACTCAACACGCCCAGCAATGGCTGTGCGACTTCGAGAGCGCACTGGAGCAACGCGACATTCAACGGGTCATGGCCCTGTTCAATGACGATTGCTACTGGCGCGACCTGGTCGCCTTCACCTGGAATCTCAAGACGCTGGAAGGCAAGGACGCCATCCAGTCGATGCTCAACGCCACCCTGGGCGAAGCGCGCCCCGTAAACTGGCAGCTCGATGGTGAGGCCACCGAGGCCAACGGCGTGACCGAAGCCTGGTTGACCTTCGAGACCGGCGTCGCCCTTGGCAAGGGCTACCTGCGCCTGAAGAACGGCAAATGCTGGACCCTGCTGACCACCATGCAGGAGCTCAAGGACCACCCCGAGCCACGCGGTGCCAGGCGGCCCCTGGGGGCCGAGCACGGCGCCAGCAAGACCCGCGAGACCTGGCTCGAATCGCGCCAGCGGGAAGCACGGGAACTCGGCTACACACGCCAGCCCTACTGCGTGATCATCGGCGGCGGACAGGGCGGCATCGGGCTCGCCGCGCGGCTGCGCCAGCTCAACGTACCCACCATCGTACTCGACAAGCATCCTCGCCCCGGCGACGCCTGGCGCAACCGCTACAAGTCACTGTGCCTGCACGACCCGGTATGGTACGACCACCTGCCCTACATCCCCTTCCCCGAGAACTGGCCGGTGTTCGCGCCCAAGGACAAGATCGGCGACTGGCTGGAGATGTACACCAAGGTGATGGAACTCAACTACTGGAGTTCCACCGAGTGCGAGGGCGCCAGCTACGACGAGGCCAGCGGCGAGTGGACGGTGCGCGTCAACCGCGACGGCGAGCAAGTCACGCTCAAGACCAAGCAGTTGATCCTGGCCACCGGCATGTCGGGCGTGCCCAACGTGCCCCACTTTCCCGGCGCCGAGACCTTCGAAGGCGAGCAGCAGCACTCCAGCCAACACCCGGGGCCGGATGCCTATCGCGGCAAGAAGGTGGTCGTGGTGGGTTCCAACAACTCGGCCCACGACATCTGCGCGGCGCTGTGGGAAAACGATGCCGACGTGACCATGATCCAGCGTTCCTCGACCCACATCGTCAAGTCCGACTCGCTGATGGAGCACGCCCTCGGCCCGCTCTATTCCGAAGAAGCGGTAAAGAACGGCATCACCCACGACAAGGCCGACCTGATCTTCGCCTCGATCCCCTACAGACTGCTGCCCGACTTCCAGCGCCCCGCCTTCGACCGGATCCGCGAACGCGATGCCGAGTTCTACAGGAAGCTGGAGGATGCCGGCTTCCTGCTCGACTTCGGCGACGACGACTCCGGGTTGTTCCTCAAGTACCTGCGCCGCGGCTCCGGCTACTACATCGACGTGGGTGCCTGCGACCTGGTAGCCAACGGCGACATCAAGCTGCGCAGCGGCGTGGGCATCGAACGCATCAACCCGCGCTCGGTGACGCTCAGCGACGGCTCCGAACTGCCCGCCGACCTGATCGTCTACGCCACCGGCTATGGCTCCATGAACGGCTGGGCGGCGCGCATCATCTCCCAGGAGGTGGCCGACAAGGTCGGCAAGTGCTGGGGGCTCGGCTCCGACACGACCAAGGACCCCGGCCCCTGGGAGGGCGAGCTGCGCAACATGTGGAAGCCCACCCAGCAGCAGGCGCTGTGGTTCCACGGCGGCAACCTGCACCAGTCGCGCCACTACTCCCACTACCTGGCGCTGCAGCTCAAGGCGCGCATGGAAGGCATCCCCACGCCAGTATACGGCCAGCAGGAAGTGCATCATCTGTCCTGACACCACTTGGCCTGACACCACCTGACATCACGGGCCGGCACTTGTCGGCCCACATGACAAGAACATCGAGGTCATCCCATGAACGACGACAAGCACACCATGCAGGCAGCCGTCTGGTATCGTGCCCGCGACCTGCGCGTGGAGAGAGTGGCAGTGCCCCGCATCGAGGAGCCGCATCAGGTCAAGGTGAAGGTCGCCGCCTGCGGCATCTGCGGCAGCGACCTGCACGAGTACAGCGCCGGCCCCATCTTCATTCCAGTGGACGAACCGCACCCGCTCAGCCAGCAGCGCGCACCCATCATCATGGGCCACGAGTTCGCCGGTGAGGTCGTGGAGGTGGGCGAGCGCGTCACCCGGGTCAAGCCGGGGGATCGCGTCGCCATCGAGCCGATCCTGTCACCCCATCGAGACGGCAACTACCTGATGGAGCGCTATAACCTGACGCCCCTGCTGGGCTTCCACGGGCTCTCGGGTGGCGGCGGCGGCTTCTCGGAGTACACCGTGGTGGGTGAGCATATGGTTCACCGCATGCCCGACGCACTCTCCTACGAACAAGGCGCCCTGGTGGAACCCGCCGCGGTGGGCCTGCACGCCGTGCGTCAGAGTTCACTGAAAGCCGGCGACAGCGCCGTGGTGTTCGGTGCGGGCCCCATCGGCCTGATGGTAATCGAATCCCTCAAGGCCGCCGGCGCCGCCGACATCTACGCCGTCGAGCTCTCAGAAGTACGACGGCAGAAGGCCACCGACCTGGGCGCCAAGGCCCTGGACCCGCAACAGGGCGACGTGGTGGCACGAATCCACGACCTGAGCCGCGGTGGCGTGGACTTCGCCTTCGAGGTCACCGGCATCCCTGCGGTACTCAACCAGGCCATCAACAGCACCCATGCCGGTGGCGAAACGGTGGTCGTGAGCATCTGGGAAACGCAGGCCGCCTTCCAGCCCAACGACCTGGTGATCAAGGAGCGCACCATGAAGGGCATCATCGCCTACCGGCACGCCTACCCCGCCGTCATGGCGTTGATGGAACAGGGCTACTACCAGGCGGAGGACCTGATAACCGCGCGAATCCCCCTAGATGACATCGTCGAGAAAGGCTTCGACACGCTGCTCAACGACAAGTCGCAGGTGAAGATCATCGTGGAGCCTTAGGCCCGATGAGCGAGCGACAAGGATGTTGCGTGTCAAAAGGCAAAGTTTCCACGGCGTAATTGAGTACTTTCATCGGGCTCGTGCACGAGCCCGATTTTTAACGCCGTATGGTCAATTGTCTCAAGGCCTCGACATCCCCCGCCACGATGAGAGGCAGATGCCGGGTGATCTCTTCCACCGGCCAGTCCCACCAGGCAATGGTCTGCAAGGTTTCGACCTGCTCCGGCGTAAAGCGCTGCTTGATCGGGCGTGCAGGGTTGCCGCCCACCACCGTATAGGGCGGCACATCGCTCACCACCACCGAACGGGATGATACGATGGCACCGTTGCCGATCTGTACGCCGGGCATGATGAGCGCGTCATAGCCGATCCACACGTCATGGCCGATGACCGTATCGCCCTTGTAGGGCAGCTCGCTCGGTTCCGGCATCACCTTCTCCCAGCCATTGCCAAAAATCTGGAACGGATAGGTGGAGACACCGGAGAGCTTGTGGTTTGCCCCGTTCATGATGAACTTGACGCCTCGGGCGATGGCGCAGAACTTGCCGATGACGAGTTTGTCGCCAATGAACGGATAGTGGTAAAGCACGTTGCGTTCGAAGTTCTCCGAGTCTTCCGGGTCGTCGTAATAGGTGTAGTCGCCGACGATGATATTCGGACTCTTCACCACGTTCTTGATGAAGCACACCTGAGGAAACCCCTCCATGGGGTGCGGGTTCGCGGGGTCCGGGCCGTGCATGCTTACCCTCCTTCGCTGGGATTTTCATTCGAGACGGTGCGGCTCGCCCGCATCACTCTTCAGGCGCATCCTTCTTCTGGAAAGCGTCGCTGAACGCCGCGGCAAGAATGCCGGTGGGCATGGCAATGAGGCCGATCCCGGCGACTGCGGTAATGCCGGCAAACAATTTTCCCAGTGCCGTGATGGGAGTGACGTCACCGTAGCCTACCGTCGTCAGCGTGGCGATGCTCCACCACAATGCGCGCGGTACGCTGCCGAACTCCTCAGGCTGCGCAGCGGCTTCGACCGCATAGAGAAAAGCCGAGGAGAGCAGTAGCAGCAAGCCGGCCACACCCACGCTCAACAGCAGCTCGTACATTCGGGCGCTCAGCGCTTCGGCCAAGGCGGACCAAGCACGGCTGAAGCGTCCCAAGCGTGAGAGCCGCAACAAGCGACACACCTTGAGCAGCCGTATCATGAAGGTGTTGTGGGTAATGAAGCCGAGGAAGAACGGCAGAATGGCGATCAAGTCGACGAGCGCCCACCAGGTGAACATATAGCGAGCTCGCCCCCGCCAGCCGCGATAGCGAGGATCCTCGCCTGCCGCGTATAGCCTGGCCAGGTACTCAACGGAAAACAGCGCCACGAACAGCACTTCCAAGCCATTGAAGGCCCAGGGCAGGGAGTCGCGTATGCTGTCTTCGGTTTCGAGAATGGCAACGAACGACGCCACCAGAATCAACACGCAGACCAGCTTGTTGACCGGCGACAAGCCATACGCCTGCCAGCCCTCCGGAGCCAATTGACGATACAGAGTCTGTCGCAGCAAGCAGAACCCTCCTATCTTTCCATAGCTCCCAACAGCTCCAGCTCGGCGCCGTGCAGTGAAACCAGCAGCGGTTCGCCGCGCTCGTTCACACGGAACTGACCGTAGCGGGCGGGCTCGTAGCGTTCGGCATGGCCTTCCTGAAAGAAGAAGGCGTCGGTGGCAAAGCGCACCTGGCCGTTGCGCAGCCGATAGCGCAGGCGCCGCTCGTCGGCATTCAACGTCTCCTCCGCCGACCCCAAGCGCTGAAAGTGAGCCACGCCACGGTCGTCGAGACGCACGATGACGTAGCCGTCGGCGGCATGCTGCTCGTCCACCTCGGAGCGCCGCTGGTACAGCGCTTCGCGGATACGGTTGGCGATCTCGAAGTTGAGCGCCATGTAGTCGCCCTGCATCAACGAGCGTGGGTCCACCGGCGCCAGCTCGAGAAATACCGCCTCGCCCTGCGCCAGATGGCGCTCCTTGCCCCAAATGGCCAGGTTGACCACGGCCAGGCTCAAGGCCGTGGCGGCAATCACCACGATCAGGTTGCGTCTGGTAGCCGGCTTCATGGCTCCACGCCTCCCTCCTCTGCCGCGACACCTGCCCCGGCGTGCCAGCGGCGTTGCAGCGCCCAGCGTATCGCCAGCAGCAGCAGGCCGAGCGCGAACAGCGTCATGGCCTTGGCCAGCAGGGTGACGTCGAGCCAGTAGTAATAGCTGGTGATGGAGAGCAACAGCAGCAGCCCACCGAACCCCATGACCCCGCGATGGCCGATGGCAAAGCCCAGCGCGACCACCACGGCACCATGACTCAGGCCACGCGCCTGCAGCGACAGCAGCGCCAACAGCAGCACGGCGGCATAAGCGGCAACGCGCATGCCCGGTTGGACCCCATGGACATGACGCCGAAAGAGATGCCGAAGCAGCAGCAATAGCGCCAGCAGGCCCAGAGCATCTCCGGCCCAGGGTTCCAGCCAGTCAAGCCCGCTTCCAACGAAGTAGCGCCCGAGCAATAGCGACTGGCCGAAGTAGCCGACTGACTGAATCACCAACAACCCCAACAGCAGGCCATAGCCCAGCGCCTCTAACTGGCGCACATGGGCCGGCCAACGAAACTCGTTCAGCCACAGGACGGTCAGCCCCAGCAGCACCAGTCCACCTGCCATCGTAGGAGCGGAAGCGGTTTCGACCATGGCCAGATAGAACGCCACGCACGCGGCGAAAGCGGAAAAGGTACGGTGAGTGAGGCTCGGCATGACCAGGGCCAGCACGACCTGTAGTACCAGCAGCGCCCACCACAGCCCGGCGCTATCCCACCCCAGCGTAGCGCCCAGCACTGAGGCCAGCGCCCAGGCCACCAGCATCTGCCCCGCCAGGCTCGCGGCCAGGGCCAGATGTTCGAGAAAGTCGCTGTGCGCTTGTCGCAGCAGCGCATAGGCGCCGCCGATCAGTACCAGGCCCAGCGTGGCCGAGGCGACGCTGCTGTCGAGCAGGAACACCGCGCCCATGCCGATGAAGCCGAGCAGGAACAGTGCGGCCAACCAACCCGAGAACGCCTGAATGGCACGCACGAACCAGGGCGTTTCGATTGGCGCTGCGCCGTCGGCCTGGGAGATGGCAATCCCGCTCTCGATGAGCTTTTGCTCGAGCGAACGGCTCATGACGACATCTCCCGGTGCAGCCGCTTGAGCCAGAACACTGCCGCAGCTCCCATCGCCAGCACCGCCATAGAGAGCACCAGAAAGCTTTCCGCCCCACCCTGCCACAGCAGATGCCGGCCAAGCAGCAGCGTGACCACGACGATGACCGACAGGCAGCCGCCCGCCAGCATGAACAAATCAGGCCGCCAGTGGCGATAGACGACATAGAGCGCCACCAGCCATAGCAGATACACCGGCAGCACCGGAGAAAACTCCAAACGCTCAGCGAAGATCTGGCTCATCATCAACAGCGTGAGCGGAACGCCGCCGCCCAACGCCAGCAGTTGCGCGGGCCACCCCAGCGACAGCCAACGCCAGCGTCGTGCGCCCAGCTCCCATACCGCGAGCGCCGCCGTGTTGAGAATGAAAAGCCCCCACAGGGCGCCCGTATCGCCGCCGAACAGGCCAAAGAGCCCGCCCCAGGTGCGGAAATAGAGCGCAAGCGAGAGGTTGAGCAGCCCCAGCCACAGGATCCACAGCGCATCGAAACGCGCCACCAGCGCCCAGGGCAACATCAAAACGGCCCAGACGAAGAACAGCTGCCAGGGATCGGCGCCGGTCTGGTACACCTGACCGACCAGCGCCAGCAGCACCCCCAGCAGCAGCGCAGCCGCCATCAGCGCGACCCGAGGCACCAGGTCGCTGGCGGCACCGCACACCTCGGCCCACACGTACACCGCGATGGCCACCAACAGCGCCGCCTGCACCAGCCCGAAGCGCATCAAACGGCCCATCTCGGCCCAGTTGTACGCCACCAGGAACAGCACGCCAAAGACCAGTGCCAGTGCACCCAGCCACAGCAGCAGCCGGTCCAGGAATACCCCCCAGGCCCGCCCGGAAGGGTGCAGCCCCGAAAGCGCAACTGCCCTCACCACCTGCTCACGCGGTATCGCGCCGCGCTCGATCAACGCCACCAGCTCACGGCGAATGGAGGCCATGTCGTTTCCCTGCGATGTTTTCGTATCCTGCCGAGTCCTATTCTTGTCCCAAATAGCGCGGCTTGGCGATACCTTCCAGATCCGCCATGGGAATGCTCAGTTCCGGCTGGCCAAGGGCGTAGGGAGTGATCTCATAGACGTTGTATCTCACCACCCAGGCGGTTTCGAGCGGCGCTACGTTCTGGCTTGGGTAAAATGGCCAGCCGGCGGCGAATTCCTCGTCCAGTTCCTGATCTCTCAGCCAACGCTCATGGGCTCGGGCGAGAGCCTCCTGGAAGGCCGGGGTCTGGCCGTCGAGCAGCATGTCGTCGAGCGTTACCTCTCGCCCCAAACGCTCATCGATGACCATGAACTCGGTCAGCGGCATGCCGTGGGCCTGCCCGGCGTGGTAGACATAGCTGCCGAGTTCGATGACCAGCAGATCGTGATGCCGGGCCAGCACCTTCGCTTCGAGCGAGGCCTGACTGGAAGCGTGTGGCGGAGCATAGCGGCGGTCCTCTCCGGCCAGCGCGAAGAAAGCCTCGGCATAGGCTTCCCATGAGTCCCGCGGCCACTCGGTTTCGCCACCGGTAATGCCCTGCCCCATCGCCAGCAGCCGTGTGCGCAGCGTTTCACTCAGCTCAGGCGAATCGGGAAAGTGCAGTGCCCTCACCTCGACCTCGGCGCACTGCGCCGCCGGGCAGTCGCTCTCCACGAAATGCGCCTCGACGGGTTCATACGTCATCCCGGCCATATCGGCCGGCTCCTGCTGTGCCTGACAACCGGCCAGGACCACCACGCCCGCAGCCATCACTAAAACCTTGCGACATGACATTCCGCTCTCTCCCTGTGAGACGACTCGTTGCCTTTCGCTTGCGACTCCCCATTCTGCCGAAACCTCAAGCACCCTTACTGCCGAAGCAGAAATGGAGCTTGGCAGCAGTTACGTTGACAGACAGTACCAAAGGGGCTCGCTCCTTGGTGTTAGGCTCCTCTATACAATATTTCAGTCGCTGCAGGGCTGAAATGCCGTCTCGCTCAAGAGCGGTAGTGAAGCTGGATGGCGGGGAGGGCGGCATGGGGAATCGATGGCTTCAGGGCATCATGTTGCTTGTCCTGCTCGGGATCTGCGGGTCGACTGCAGCGAGCGATTCGATCAGGGTTGCCGCCGATCGACAGGCCCTGCCCCTGCGTGAGGGTGTGCGTGTTCATCGTCATTCCGGCGAACCGCTGAGCCTCGCGGAGGCACAGGCGCGCTTCGCCGAAGGCCACTTCGAACGGGTGGCTGAAGATGCCCCCGGTGCCCTGAACTTCGGACTGACCAGAGACGAGATCTGGCTGCAAATCCCCCTGGAAACCGCCGTGACACTGCCACGGCGCTGGCTGCTGGAGGTCGGCCACGCCTCTCTGGATCACATCGATGTCTATCTGATCCAGAATGGCGTCATGCTGCACCGCCATGGCGGCGACCGGCGGCCTTTCAGTGAACGCACCCTGCCGCATCGCAACTCACTGTTCGCCCTGGATCTGGCACCCGCCACGCGCTACACCCTGATGATGCGAGTCCGCTCTGAAGGCACCGTGACAGTGCCTCTCACGCTCTGGCGGCCGGATGCCCTATGGCAGAACGACCAGCATCATTACATGGCGCTGGGCCTTTATTATGGGCTATTGCTCGGCCTGCTGATCTACAACCTGTTCCTGTTCATCTCGCTGCGCGACCCGCTCTACCTGACCTACGTCGGCTTCATCGGCTTTCTCGGTATCGGACAAGCCGGCCTGTCCGGGCTGACCGGTCAGTTCGTGTGGCCGAACAACGCCTGGCTGGCCGACCAATCACCGATCATAGGGGTCACTCTTGCGGGTCTGTTCGGTGCGCTTTTCGTACAGCGCTTCCTCGCCGACACGCCCCGCAGGCTACGCTTGTCGTGGCTGATGCCGGGTCTCAGCCTGGCCTACGGCCTGACTTTTCTCTATTCACTGCTGGTGTCCTATCATCTGGCCGCACTGGCCGTGAACATCATCTCGATGGTGCTCGTGGTGGCCGCCCTGGGCATGGGCAGCGTCAGTCTCTACCGGCGCGTGCCAGGCGCCCGTTTCTTCGTGCTGGCCTGGTTCTGCCTGCTGCTGGGAGTCCTGATCATCGCCCTGCACAATCTCGGCATCCTGCCCAGCAATCTGCTGGTCACCCATGCCATGATGATCGGCTCGGCGCTGGAAATGCTGCTGCTCTCCCTGGCCCTGGCCGACCGCATCCACGATCTGCAGCGGCAGAAGGATGTCGCTCAGGCAGAGGCTCTGGAGACCCGGCAACGCATGCTGGAAATGGGGCGACAGAACGAACAGATGCTCGAGGCACGAATCGTCGAGCGCACCCGGCGTCTCGAGGAAGCCAACCGGCTGCTGCAGCAAAGCCACGAACAGCTCCAGCATCAAGCCAACCATGACGTGCTCACCGGACTGGCCAACCGCAAGCTGCTCAATCAGCGACTGCAGGAGGCTAGCGCCCGAGTGGACCGTCACGGCGGTCATTTCGCCATGGCAGTGGTAGACCTAAACGGCTTCAAGCCCATCAACGACACTCTAGGACACGCCATAGGCGACAGGGTGTTGGTGGAATTGGCGCAGCGACTGCAAGCCACGGCGCGGCGAACCGATACCGTGGCCAGGGTTGGCGGCGACGAATTCGTGCTGCTGCTGGAGGACTTGCCACCCGATGAGCGGGAGGCGATCCGACACAAGCTGCTGGCCTGCTGCCACCCACCCGTCGAGATGGAAGATGGCCCGGCGATTCCCCTCAGCATCAGCGTTGGTATCGCCATCTACCCGAATGACACCCATGACCTGGAGGCCCTGTTCACCCTGGCCGATAACGCCATGTACCAGGACAAGACAGCCTCTCGTGCAGCAACACTGGGAAAGGCATAGATTCAGATAGTGATAGTGCCCCGAAGGTAGGGTGCAACCTGCCCCGTCAGGATGACGCGATCCCCCTGCACCTCACACACCAGCTCGCCCTTGCGCGGCCCGCCCTGCTGGGCGGAGAGGCGGCGCTTGCCCAACCGCTCGCTCCAGTAGGGCGCCAGGGAAGTGTGGGCCGAGCCGGTAACGGGATCCTCATCGACCCCCACCTTGGGCCCAAACCACCGCGAGACGATATCGAACTCATGCCCCGGTGCCGTCACCACCACTCCGCGTCCTGGCAACGCTTTGAGCGCGTGCATATCGGGCTCGAGAGCGGCAACGATTGCCTCATCGTCCACTGCGACCAGGATGTCGTCAGTGATCCTGACATCAGCATCCGCCACCCCCACAGCCGCCAGGACGGCCTCGGAATCCGCCATCGGCTCGGACTGCTTGGCCGGAAAATCCATTGCCAAACCCTCATCGGCACGACTCACGCGAAGCTCGCCGCTGCGTGTGAAGAAACGCAGCATCTCACGGCGCTCCTCCATCTCATGGAAGAGGACCCAGGCACTGGCAAGGGTAGCGTGGCCACACAGGTCCACCTCCACCCTCGGAGTGAACCAACGCAGCCGATAGCCTTCGCCTTCACGCACGAAAAATGCCGTCTCGGACAGGTTGTTCTCGCTGGCAATGGCTTGCATGACGGCATCGTCCAGCCACTCATCGAGCGGACAGACCGCAGCCGGGTTGCCCTCGAAAGGGCGTCGTGCGAAGGCGTCAAGATGGAAGAGATCGAGCTTCATGGAAAGATAGTCCTTTTGTCATTCGGTATTCTCACCACCACTATCGCCACCGGCCGACACCCGGACGCGCGGCTTCTCATGCTTTTCTTCCGTTGCGATGTCGTGCTGGCTGAGTACCACGATATCCCGCGGCCACCATTCGGGATGATAAGTGCGGATGAAGTTCATCAACCGCTCGCGGATCTGCATCTCCGCCACCCAGCCGGCAAAAGGATCGGTGGCCATCAGGTAGCAGGCAACGGTCTGCGACTTCTCGGTTTGTCCCGTGACGTAGCAGCACAGCTTGTGATGCTCGACGACGTTATCCTCCTCCTCGGCGAATTCCAGAAACTTCTCACGGATGAGCTGGACGTCGGCGCTCAGGTGCAATATCAGCTCCAGCTTACGATACATCTTGGCGTTCTTGATCGAGAGATTCTCGAACGGCTGGGAGACGAAATAGGTCACCGGCACGATCAGCCTGCGCTCGTCCCACGAGCGCAGGCGGATGAAGGTGTAGAAGATGCCCTCCACGTAGCACCACTGCCCTTCGAACATCACCAGGTCGCCGATGCGAACGGGCTTGGCCAGCGAGACCTGAAACGAGGAGAGGATGTTGCCCAGCACCGCCTGGCCGGCGATACCCACCAGCACCGCCAGCACGCTGGCCGAGGCCAGCAGCGACAGGCCCAGCGTCTCGAACAGTTCGATCTGGCTCAGCACATAGACGGATACGGCAATGACCGCGATCAGGATGATGACCCGGCGCAGCGCATAGAGGGAAGTGAGCAGTTGGCGCTCGTCCTTGGGCTTGGTGTCGTCTATCTCCCCCACGAAGCGCCGTGTCACCTTGAGCAGGACGGTATCCACCAGGCGCAGCGCTATCGTGCCCACCCCCCAGGCAATCAGGATGATCAGCAGGGTGCGGATGAAGGTGGTAGCCACGGCGGTGAAGGAGACCACGTAGTCGAGCAGCATCTGCGCGACGAAGGCCATGACCAGCAGCGCCATGGGCACACCGATACGACCGGCGAAGATACTGGGCACGCCGTGGGGAAACCAGCGCGCCAGCAGGCCAACCAGGGCGTAGACGCCCCACCCCACCAGGCCGGTCAGCAGCAGGAAGAGTGGAATGGCGATCCACTCCCAGACCTGCAGCATCCCGAAGCTCGTCTTGAGGCGCTCGGGTATGTAGGCCTCGATCGGCGACGGCCCAAACTCTTCGTAGAGCCGCGGAATGACGGAAACGCTCTCCGCGGAGATCAGCCATACCGGCTGCTCGTCGTCCACCCGGTAGCGCTCCAGGCGCACCTCGTAGTCTTCGCCGTCGACCGTCATCGAGGCCAGCTCGAGACTTCGGCGCGGCTCGCCCACCAGCGGGTGCTGGCCCGAAGGGTCCTCGATGGCGGCGTCCTGGCGGCTGGGCAGGTTGGAGACGTTGAACCACTCACCGCGTCTGAGCACCGAGGCCAGCTGTCGGGCCAGCTCGGGCCCCTGTTGCTGCTGCTCCGCCTCGTCCAGCTCGGAAAGATTGAGCAGATGGGCCGCGGCGGCGTACTCGTCGTTCTCGGTGAGTTCCACGAAACTACGGAGCGCACCTTGAGGGGTCAGCCGCTCGACTGCGTCGGGCGGCTCGCCGAGGCCGGCGTTGAGCGAGTCGAGGGGAAACCACTCCCGCTCCTCGCTCTCGTCATCCTCACGCTCGCTGCCGTTCTCGCCTACTCCCTCGGGCAGCTGCGCCGCACTGGGCGCGGCAACGAAGAGCGTCACGGCCAACAAGACCAACAGTGCCGGCAGCCGCCATGCGTCGATTCCTTTCATACGCGTGTTCCTGATCGAAGCGGATCCGCTGTCCCTCCTTCAGACAGCGCAGTTCGAATCGGTCCAGCCTGAGGCAGTAGACCCGACGGACCGATGGCTGCTTGCAGTACAGCTCACCGGTCACCGCTTCGTCCAGACGATGGCCAACTCCATCGGCCCGCTCAGGCGTCGGGATTGCCCAGCGCTCTCAGCCGCTCGGCGCTCAGCGCGAGATCGGCGTTCTTGTTGACCCCGATGCCGCGCTCGATGATGCTCCGCGCGATCTCCTGGGCTTCTTCCAGGGAGTGCATCACGAAAGTGCCACACTGGTACTCGTTGAGTTCGGGGATGTCTTCCATCCGCTTGACGTTGAGGACGTCCTGCATCGCCGCCAGCCAAGCCTCGCTGACACGCTCCTCGCTGGGGCTGCCGAGCAGGCTCATGTAGAAGCCGGTGCGACAGCCCATCGGAGAGATGTCGATGATCTCGACGTCCTTGCCGTTCAGGTGGTTGCGCATGAACCCCGCGAACAGGTGCTCCAGGGTGTGGATGCCCTTCTCACCCATCATGTCTTCGTTCGGCTTGTTGAAGCGCAGATCGAACACCGTGATGGTATCGCCGGACGGCGACTGCATGGTCTTGGCGACGCGAACGGCCGGGGCGGCCATGATCGTGTGGTCAACGGTAAAGCTATCGAGTAAAGGCATGCTCAATCCTTCTTGCCGGTCAGGTTCGCCGAAACCCCCATAGTAGCATGGGATGCCCACCGGCCCGGAATCGACGTTGACCGCCTCCCGTCAGGAGCATGACGCAGCGCCCCAGTTCCACTCGCTGCACGCCACGGCGTCGTGGGCATGCAGGCTTTCGGCATGCACCACGCGCAGCCGGAACCCGCCGATGCCGGGCTGCTCGCGCAGGGCGTGGTGCAGGCGACGCGCAGCGTCCCCCTAGTCGTTTCACGTCGCCTGGGCAGACTGAAAGTACTCGAACAGCCGGGTGACCGCCTCGGGCTCGACGCCGTTGGTGATGAACACGAAGCGCGAGATACCGTCGCGGCACGCCTCCACCGGCAGCGGCTCCGGCGGGTGGAAGATGTGCTGCACGCCGTGCAGTGCCAGCGGCTGCTCGCGCCCGGCCACGTTCACGATGGCCTTCACTCGCAGGATCTTCTCACCCAGCAGCGACATCAGCAGATCGAGCCAGTCCTCCAACAGCTCCGCGGCGATGGGTTGCTCGACGGTGAAGCAGAAGGAGCGAATCTGCTCGCCGTGGCGGGTCAGTGAAGGGTTGGATGCCGGTGCCACCATCGAGACCAGGCTGCCGACATTCGTCGGTGCCGCACCGCCGGCGGGCGTAATCTGCGCATAGGAAGCGGCGCTCAGCCACTGCTCCGCACGGCGCTGCTGAACGGGCAGGCTGCCGCCCGTCAGCACAGGCAGCCGCTGCTCATCTCCACCACGCTGTTTTCATCGCTCTGGGCGACCAGACGGTGGTCCAGGCCGATATCGCCGAACTCGTTGATCACCACCAGCGCATTGCTCATCGCCGGCTGACGCACCAGACGGTTGAGCAGCGTCGTCTTGCCGCTGCCGAGAAAACCGGTCAGCACGGTAACGGGAATCGGATCCTGGGTATCGAAGCTCATGGAATGCACCGTAACGGGGAATACGCCGCAGCAGGAAGCGCTGCGCCAACGCCTGTTTTGTTATGTTATAACAACCCTAGAAATACACAAGCCCAGCCGATCCTGACAGCACCCTTCACTGCGGTTTTTTATTAACTTCAACGAAAACATGCCCTTCACGTGAATACCGAAAAACAATCGAGAAAGGCTTTGACCCAGGCAAACAAGCATGACACCGTGGGTTCAGTTGGTAGGCAAGCAACAAAGTTTCAGTAGCGTTCGGATTCGTTCGGCAGCCCTGTGATTTCATCTTGTTTTACCCACTACTCATCTGGGTAACACCAGAAATATTGCAAGGCGCCTAGCGCAAAAGGAATTCGATTATGACGACTGGAACAGTCAAGTGGTTCAACGACTCCAAAGGCTTCGGCTTCATTACTCCGGCCGATGGCGGTGATGACGTTTTTGCCCACTTCTCCGAAATCCAGGAAGAAGGCTTCAAATCCCTGCAGGAAGGTCAAACCGTCTCCTTCGACGTGACCCAGGGAAAGAAAGGCCTCCAAGCCTCGAATATCAAGCAAGTCGCATAACCTAACGGTTAAACGATTTGTCGAACCTCTGGGTTCGATGACAAGGCCCGCCTAGGCGGGCCTTGTTGCGTTATGTACATGCACCGGTATTTATCAATACCCCACGGTGAAGCGCTGGCGCACATGGGCAGGGCGCTCGAGCTCATCGACCAGGGCAATGGCGTAATCCTCGAACGAGATGCTGGAGCCGTTTTCATTGACCAGCAGCGCATCCTTGCCCAGGCGGAAGATGCCGGTGCGCTCTCCCGGTACGAACAGTGCCGAGGGCGAGAGAAAGGTCCAGTCGAGATCCTTTACGCCTTTCAGATATTCCAGAAAAGCCACGCCGGCACTTGCCTCCTCGAAGTACTCGGCCGGAAAGCTCGGCTGATCGATCAGGCGCTGACCCGGCGCGACCTCCAGGCTGCCGGCCCCACCCACGACCAGATAGCGTTTCACCCCGGAGTCGCGCACCGCACCGATCAGCGTATCGGCATCGCTGGTGGCGAAATGCACCGAGCTGATCACCGCATCGTGCCCACGCAGCATTTCGGCCAGCCCGGCGCGGTCGTGGACATCCCCCGGCTGAGTCATCACGCCCGACAGGCGCTCGATGCGTTCGGGATGACGGGCGATGGCCGTCACCAGGTGGCTCCGGTCGGAGAGTTCCGCGAGGATACGGGAGCCGGCATTGCCGGAAGCACCGATGAGAGCGACGTTGGCCATGACTAAGATTCCTTTGGTTTGCTTTATGCACCTGGTCTACCTTGTAGACCTAAATGGCAAACTATGGTACTTCTCAGCCATTCGCAAGAAGTCACCGCCGTGCGACCCGGTCATACCGTCATGACCCTTGGGCACTAAAGGAGCTTCCATGCCACTCCAAGAGCTGAAAAAATTCGAGCCCGACACCCCCTGCCCCATCCGTGACGTACTCGACCGCATCGGCGATCAGTGGAGCGTGCTCGTGCTGCTCACCCTGCGGCCCGGCACCCGCCGCTTCAACGAACTGATGCGCGAGATCGGCGACATCTCCAAGCAGATGCTCTCGCGCACCCTCAAGCGCCTGGAGCAGGACGGCTTCATCACCCGCACGGTCTATCCCGAAGTGCCCCCGCGGGTGGAGTACAGCCTCACCGAACTCGGCCACTCCTTCCTCGAACCGATGCGTGCACTGGTCGCATGGGCCGACCAGAACCACCACGCCATCGCCGAGGCGAGAGAGCGCTATCGGGGTGGGAATTAAGGAAGCCGCGCGGCGCGCTGCGGATGGCACAGATAGCGAAGGTGAAGAAAGGGGATGAGCAGCGGGCTGGCGAAGATGCCCAAGGCAACGATGATCACCCACTCTTCCGGCTCCCAGCCCAGCGCCAGCAGCCCGACCAGCACCAGCGAGACGAGCGTCAACCCCGCCCCGGCGCAGGCCGCCCGCCACCACCACATGGAGCGCTCGCGCCTAAGCAGGAATGCGACCGCCACGCACCACAAGCCAGCGATGCCCAGGGTACCGACGAACACGAAGAGGATGATCGCCACCTCCTGCATGCCCCAGGGAAAGCCCACCGTAAGCAGCAGCCCCAGGCCGAACACGAGGCAGAACGCACTGACCGGTAGCGCCAGCAGGAGCATCTCGGCCACCACGAGGCCACGGTGTAGGCGGTCTCTGTTCATACGGCCTCTGACCGACGGCTCAGCGAGACGCTACGTGCTGGCCCCGGGCTCGGCGCCACCGCCTCACTTGCTCGCACTGGTGGCAATCAGCGTGCCCCCGGCGCCCAGAAAGAGCCCGCCCGTGGTGCGATGAAACGCCCGCAACCTGCCGGGGCTGTCGAACCAGCGTCCCAGCCCCGCTCCGGCGGTGGCATAGAGCGTCATCAGCGTGGTGTCGATGACCAGCCAGGTCAGCGCCAGAATGGCGAACTGCAGCACCTGCGGCTCACCGATGGTGATGAAGTTGGGAAACAGCGCCGCAAAGAACAGCAGATCCTTGGGATTGCCGATGCCCACCAGAAACCCCTGACGGAACAAGCCGCTGGCAGGGCGCACGCTGGCCGGCGCCGGCTCGCTGACCGCAGCAACCGGTGAACTGGGCGCGGCGAGCCAGGCCTGGAGCCCCAGATAGACCAGATACGCCCCGCCCAGCAGCTTCAGCACGAAGAAGGCCGTCTCCGAGGTGGCAAGCACCGCCCCGAGGCCCAGCGCGGAGAGCGTCATCAACACCAGCGAAGCCACGCCGCCACCGAGCACGGTGGCAAAGGCTCGGTGGCGGCCGAAGCGCAGGCCATGGGTGGTGCACAACAGCGCCACCGGTCCCGGGAAGATGATCAGGGCCGTGATCACGCCCACGTAGGTTATCCAGGTCCACCACTCCATCACCAAGCCTCCTTGGCTCGTTCATTTGTTCGCCGCGCCGACGGTATATCAGCTTATCCTATCGATTGGCTCAAGGACGATTCAAAAGACGAAATCGCAGCCCCGGCTCGGCCGGCTCCGCCGTGAGTTGCCAGCCATGCGTCATGGCGATCTCCTGACAAATGGCCAGGCCTAAGCCTGCTCCATGGTCGCGCCGATGCGCAGCGCGCCAGAAGCGTTCGAACAGCAAAGGGAGTTGTTCTGCATCCACGCCGGGGCCCCTGTCCCGCACGGTCACCGTATCGCCCTGAATCTCCACGCTAACAGAGGTCTGCGCGGGCGCATGCTGGATGGCGTTCTCCAGCAAGTTCTTCAGCAAGGTGAAGCAGGCCGCGCGGTCCGCTCTCCATTTCACGTCGCCGACAGCACGCACCGCCAAGTGCACGTCGGCGATTTCCGCCATGCGCTGCAAGTAGGAAGCGGCATCTTGGGCGACCTCCTGCATCCTGACGGTGGTGAAGTGGTAATTGTTCGCCTCGCTGGCTTCCGCCAAGAGCAGAAGTTGTTGCACTTGGCGCGTCATGTATTCGACGTCGCTCAATAGCGAGTCGTTGTCTTTCTTGCCATCCTCTCTCAATTCTATTTGAGCGCGGATCAAGGCCAGTGGCGTCTTGAGCTCGTGTGCCGCATTGCCGAGAAACTCCTGCTGCACGCGATAGCCCCGCTCGAGACGTTCCAGAGCTCGGTTGAAGCTATCCACGAGAGGCGCAATCTCCGACGGCACCGCCGCGGTCCTCAACCTAGCGTTGAGGGAGCGCGGAGAGATGGCGGCAGCGGTTTCCGAAACGTCACGCAGCGGCTTGAGGGTATAGCGCAAGGTGATGAAGGCACACAGGCCGAAGGCCATGAAAAAGACGATGCCAAATACCGTGATGCCAACGATCATTCGCGGCAAGGCAACCTTGTCGAGGATGCTCATGAACCGCGCACTGGCGGCAAACTGCAGAAACCACCGGCGCCCCTCATGCTGCAGGGGCTGCGTGGCGCCGTAGAAGGTATTGCCCTCATGCTCGAAGGTAAAATGTCTGCTCGTCATGCGGAGCAAATCATCGCCGGGTGGCCAGAACGCCTCACTGGCGCTCGAGGAAACCGCCACGTTTCCGGCGTCATCCAGGATCCGATAAGCCGTTTCACGTTGCGGACCCTCGTATAGCCAGGCGCGGTCGTCCAGGCGCGAGTCGAAGCCGATGGGGCTGCCATCGCTGTCGAAGACGACGTTATCCTTCAGCGCCTCCACGGCATTGACCAGATCCATCCGGGCCAGGAGGTTGGTTTGGAGCACCACCACCGCAGCGACCACCAGCAGTGCCATGCTGAGCGCCATGCCCGCCACATAAGCCAGCAGAATTTTGAGGCTCAGGCTATTCAGCGCCATCGGCTTCATGAAGCGCATAGCCCAGCCCCCTGACGCTAATGACGATCACACGCAGTGCGGCACCCCGGGGAAGTCGTGGTCGACGGAGGCGGTGTGGCATAGGAGGCGCCTCGAGTTGAGTAGCAGTCGGATTAACTATCACCGGTCACCTCCCGGATACTGTCTAAGAGATCGCGAAAGTAGGGGTTCCAGGTCAGTCGAGCATGGTATCTTTCCGCTGCAACCTGACCCCACGCCCCGAACCACAAGGTTTCGGTATTCTCGGGGATGGGAATGCCGTCCTGACCGTTGTCAAAGATGATGTGGCTGCCCTTTTCACCGTAATAGAAATTCTCGGGTGCAAATAGCACGTTCATATGGGAAAAGGTGCTGATACGCCGGTCGGGCAGGTTGCTGGTCAGTGCGGTGATACGAGGATCGTCAAAGACCTGTGAGGTGTCGCCGTACCAAACGAAGCGTGATTGTTGGTTGGGAAAGCGATCTTGAAAGGCATCGAGTGTCGCATTGGCATCAAGAACGCTGTCATGCTGGCTCATGGTGATCAGTACAGGTTTGTCAAAGCGTGCAGTTTTGAGGCTTTTTTGTACGGCACTGACCGAGCGATAATAGAGAGCGGCTCCACGCGTAGGCAGGGACTGATAGGTGACGATATTATCTTCCTCATCGACATCCACCCAGTCCCACAAATAGGAAATGATTGGGGCGAGAAAGAGATAACCGTTATCGGGATAAAAGCCAGGGGAAAACAGCAGCAGCCCGGCGACATTCTCGTCTCTTAGCGCATGGGAGGTGACCAGGTTTCCGCCAGTAGAGAAGCCGCCCAACCAAAGCTCTTCTACCTCAGCTGCCAATAGACTGGCATGATGGGCAACTACGTTTTGCCAATCATCAAAGTCGGGCAGCATCAGATCGGCGGGACGGCTACCGTGTCCGGGAAGCAGGATAGAGCGAACAAGCCAGCCATCATTCGCCAAGGCATCGGCCATGTCAGTGAAGTACCACGGGCTTGCACCCAGCCCGTGAACGAACAGAATGCCTCGTTTTGCCGGCTCATCGGGCCGTCGTTCGAAAGGCGTATTGAACTCTATCTCAAGGTTGCGATCTTCATGAAGAAAGACGCGGTTATCGGCAATCCATGCGCGAGTATCGCTCACATACTGTTCGAAGCTTTCCTGATCGTAGGACGACAAGCTCTCTGAAGGCTGAAAAAGAGGGGAGTCCGGCGGCAACGCGCAGGATGCCAGAACCACAAGGGGAAATAGCAGAAGACAAAGGCGAGGCAGCATAATCCCTCCATCAAAGTGTAATTATCATCAATGCCGCCTAGGTCAGCAGAATCTTGAAGCTCGGGCTATTCAACTCCGCCGTCCTCCCGAAGCGCATAGCCCAGCCCCCTGACGTTGACGATGCGCTGGCGCGAGCCGATGGCCAGTAGCTTGCGGCGCAGCCGGTGCAGGGCCACGTCCAGGGCGTTGGGGGTCACCGCTTCGCTGAGCCCCCACGCAGCCGCTTCCAGCGCGCTACGCCGCACGACCTCTTTCGGCTTGTTCAATAGCAGCTGCATGATGTGTCGCTCCGCCTGGGAGAGCGCTACGCTTCCATCGCCGCTGCACAGCACGCCGCTTTCGGAACTCAGGGCCAGATCTCCATGGCAGGCGTCGAGCGAGCGGAACTCCACGGGACGGCGCAGCAGTGCCCGAACACGCGCCACCATCTCATCCATGGCGAACGGCTTGGGCAGGTAGTCGTCGGCGCCGGCTTCGAGCCCCTGTACGCGGTCGTGAAGCGCATCGCGTGCCGTCAATACGAGGCACGGTACGCCAACACCGGCCTTGCGCAGCCTATGCAGCAAGCTGAGGCCATCGCCATCCGGCAACCCCCGATCGAGAACCAGGGCCTGGTAGGAGATCTGCTGAATCGCCGTCCAGGCGCTGTCGATGCGGCCGGCCACGTCCACGGCAATGCCAGCGGCCTCCAGCCCCTGGCACATCAGCCGGGCCAGGCGGTCGTGGTCCTCGACCAGGAGTATGCGACTCATCAGAAGCGGTACATGTAGCCAAGGTAGACACTGTTGACGGTCGAGCGATCCACCAGCGGACTGTCCTTGATCTCAACCGCCAGCCCCGTCACCCCGGCCCCTAAGAGCACGGAATGGTGCTTGTCGAACATGTAGACACCGCGCACCCCCGCCTCGATGTTGACGCCCGCTTCCCCAACATAGGCAGGACGGTCGAGTCGAGCTTCGTTTTCACGAACTCCGAAATAGTAGTCGACCGTCTTCTCGTCCTGCCAGCTCGCCCCTACGTGTGGGGTGAATAGCACATGGTTGCCGAAACGCCAGGTTCTCTCCAGGCCGAGACTGGCGATCTGGCCGTTGCTGTTACCTGAAACGTCGGCCAACCACTCGGCACTGACATCGATGAAACTGGTGCTCCACTCCACTACGCCACCCGCCCAGAAGCCACTCCTGCGCTTTTCCATGGCGTTGAGGATAGGGGCGTCGCCCTCTTCATAGCCGCTTCCGTCGTACTGGCCGACGATACCGAAGTTGAGCTGTTGGGAGTGGCCGATATCGAGACTCGGAAGTTTGAACTCGATCCGGGGCCCGAGCAGATGCACGTACTGGTTCTCGAACTGGAGCAACGGTAGTGCTGTATTGTCGCGCCCGATACCGGCATAAGGCTTCTGCGCGCTCAAGACGCCGAGCCCCAACGCCCAGGTCGTTGACGACTCGGCATCGCCCGGCGCTTGGGCCATCGCCGTTACCGGGCCCCCCAGGCCCATGGCAAGCAACGCAACGGCCGTCACCCGCACGGCAGAACCATGAGCGATCGAGACAAGCGGATACGATGAAGGCATGTAGGTTTCTCACGCAATGTGGAAGGAACGCCAGTTACTTTAACTCTCGCTGCTGTCTTCTTACTG
>ERZ869909.1051-NODE-1051-length-24734-cov-4.239040_pt1 | contig 24734 bp, 17 predicted proteins | sample MGYA00520892_ERZ869909 | MGnify/ENA primary metagenome ERZ869909 (study PRJEB32215, sample SAMEA104723947) | bioreactor metagenome | biome: bioreactor; feature: anaerobic bioreactor; material: water | place: China | collected 2015-03-12 ... | reverse complement strand
AACGTCGTGATCGACAATTACTTCTTTGGAGTTGCCAGTGTTAGCAAGGATGGTTTTGAAAGCCCAGTGGTCTTCCCTGGTGCAGCAGGCACGTTCGACCTGCGATAATTTTTCTGGTGTTAAACCTCAAGCCAAGGCATTGCGTTGTGCTGCCTTGGCTTTGCCATTACTTGTTGGACTCAATGGCTGTTCGGATTTGAATTCGAATGCAGAAATTGAAATATTGCATAAGCAAACCGAGCAAATTTCACAGTTACAACGATTAGAAGCCGATACTGCACGCAATACGTTGCGAGCTGCTCTTGAAGATCCCCGCTTACATCCGTATGCATTAGCCCGCGCTGTTTTTGAACAAAGCGGTGCTCGTGTTGAAACGCCTGCCTTTTTAGTGCAGTTTTCCGCGACTTTGCTCGATGCTAAAGCCGCGCCAGACCTAATTGACGATTTAATTGAAGAGCTCTTGCAGTCATTTGAAGAAATTAGTCGTCAAAACGAGTTTCTTGCTGAGTACTCGTCGATCTTTTACATGCGCTTACTCGCAATGAGCTCGAAAACAGCGAACCATGAGCGTACCGAGCAATTACGTTTGCAAGTGGAAGCGTTGATTGAAGCGGAGGGAAATGAGTCGTTCTCTAATATCGAGCTGCTGCAGTACTACCTTGAAGGGGCCGACCTTGCCCGCGCCGAGTATCACCTTGAGCGTTTAGGTGAGGGCTTCGCCCGCACTAGCTTTTCGCTTGAGTTGATTGATGCGCACCTCGAACGCGGTGATTACTATGAGGCACAACGGTTAATTGATAACACAGCACGGCAGCCGGAGTGGTTGCAGCAATTTATCAAAGATTGGGTGGCTATTTTGCTTCGCGCAGACCGCCGCGAAGAAGCGGTTGATTTTGTTTTACATTCAACACAGGCGATTCTCGAACAACTCAGCGGCGCCGATGATCATTACTTCTATTCGTTACCGAATGAGATTTTAACACGAACGACCCTGTTGCAAGAGTTAGGTCGACACGAGGAAGCGCGAGAAGCAATGCTGACAAGCTATCGTTATTCACTTTTACATGAACCTCAGTCTTGGTATTTATTACAGGCGACACTTCCATACATAAAGGGTTTTGCAGCGCTCGGCGAGCCGGTACTCTTTAATGAAGTAAAGAACTGGGTCTTCAATCGTATTTACCAGAACCTCGAAGAGGACGATTTTCATTCGTTCATGGCGAATTTTGTTTTTAATACTCAAGCACTTGAGATAGAAGAATTTGCCCTTGAGTTTCTTGATGTGGTTGCTGGCTATAACGATGTCAACGAACGGATTCCAGCTGCAGAGTTCGCATTTTCCCTCGGTTACGCTTACGGCGCACTAGGCCACTCTGAGCGCAGTGACTACTATCTGCAGCCTTTATTGAACGATTCATATCGGTTTCAAACTCTATTTGAGAGCACTTTGTCGAGTTCAATGAAGGCCGTGGAATATTTGCTTGAGGCTGGATATGTGGACGAAATAAAAGATTATATTGGCGCTACCAACTCATTCTGGCTGCAATACATGCTGATTGAAAAACTAACTGCTGATCAACGTTTTGTTGACGCATTAGAGCAAATCGCGATACTCGATATGGACGCAATAAACGAAGCATTCTTCCTATTAATGGTTGCCAAAGGCTATTTGGAACAAGAAATACTGCCCAACGCAGAAGCACGGGAAGTGATGGCGCTGAACTGGCAACGTTACATGCCAATGGACGAATAATTTTAGCAAGGAATCCTGCGATGAAAAAAATCCTACCAATCAGTCTTGCGATACTGTCTATAACTTTGACACCTGCCTGCTCTGACTTGTCTCAGGACGCGGATATTGAAGTATTACAGCAAGAACAATTGCGTAGCGACATGGAACAACTGGCAGCGGCGACTTCGCGCAGTTCGTTGCGTGAAGCGCTTGACGATCCGCGTTTGCATCCGTATGCCTTGGCAAGAGCCATGTTTGAGCAAAGTGAACTAAAAGCGCAGGCGCCAACATTTCTATTCCAATTCGCGGCCACGTTACTTGACGCTGAAGTAGCTCCTGACTTAGTCGAAAAGGAGCTTAACCAACTCATTCAGGAGTTCGATGAGATCAGTCGTCAGCAAGAGTTTTACGCGCAAAGTCCGTGGATGTTTTATATCCGCATGTTGCGATTCAGCCAACAGACAGCCAACCACGAACGCACCGAGCGACTGCGTTTACAGATTGAAAACTACGCCGAAGTGAATACGTTTGATCTCAATGCGAGTGGCGAGTTGATTGATTTTTACATCGAACGAGGTCAGCTTGACGATGCTCGCCGTCATTATGACCGAGTGGAAGACCGGTTCGGTCGATTTATACTCGGCTTACCGTTAATTAAGGGCTATGTTGCACATGAGCAAGAACGTGCTGCCCAGTTGTTGATCGACCAACTCAGTCGCGATCTGGAAGGGGTCGATTATTTCATTGATGACTGGATTAAAGTTCTGCTGGATGCGAACCGTCGCGAGCAAGCAATTGCATTTTTACTCGACCGTCGCGACGCTATTCTCGCTACACTCACGTCCGATACGCCACGCATGTTCTTTACGCATGCGCACAATTTCACCACGATTATTAAAAACCTGCAGGCACTCGGACGCGAAACGGAAGCACGCGAAGCATTGGTGCAGGGGTATCGCTATGGGCTGGAAAACTCACCGGGTGACTGGTACCTGCTTCGCGGTGCATTACCTTATTTACAAGGTTTTAAAGCACTTGATGACGACGCTCTTTTTGCCGAAGCGAGACGGGACTTGTTTGCTCGGTTATATGCACTATTGGAAACTAGCGAGAATTTCGCCCAAATCGTCTTTGGCTTCAGTAACATCATGCAGGAGCTTGAGTTAGAGTCTGCGGGCCTCGAATTTATTGATCAAGTCGCACTCTTTAACGATAAAGAACAACGCGTTGCCCCAGAAGTCCTGTATTTTCTGTTGAGCTATTCGTATGGTGTATTGGGTGACGAACAGAAAGGCGCAACCTATTTACAACCGCTCTTGAACGATTTCACCTTGTTAGAGCAGCTCATGACGTCTTTAGAGATCGGTCAAAATGTCCTGCTCACTCATCTACTCGACGCAGGTTACATTGAGGAAGTACAAGCGCTGATCGGTCGGTCGCCGAGTTTCACAAATTCGCGGATGGTGTTTGACGCATTGATTACCAGAGAACGCTATCTTGAAGCGCTTGAAGTGATTACTCAGCAACGCATCGATCCGGTCTTTGATATTGTCATGTTACTGCAAGTGGCTCACGGTTATCTCAAACAAGGACAACTGCCAAACGCCGAAGCCCGCGAATTCATGGCCCAACATTGGTCTCGCTATATGCCGATGGAATCGGGAGGTTCTGCGTTGTGAGCCGCGTTAAGGTGACATCTCGCTTGTTTGCATACGCCACGCTGATTTCAATTTTATCAGCGTGCTCAGATATGGGCTCGAATGCCGATATTGAGGTGCTACAAAAACACGATACAGCAGCAGCGGAAGTTCGTCTTATCGAAACTGAAACTGAGCGACGCTCGCTGCGCGAAGCCCTTGAAGATCCGCGTTTACATCCCTATGCGCTGGCGCGAACTATCTTCGCTGAAAGCGATTTTCGACAGAACAGTCCGATGTTTCTTTTACAATTTGCCGCGGCATTGATTGATAGTGAAACGGCACCTGAGATTGTCGACCGTGAAGTTGACAATTTACTTGCGGCTTTTGATGACATCAGCCGCTTACAGCCGTATTTCGCGCAAAATGAGTGGACGTTCTATCTTCGTTTACTGCGTGTCAGTCAATTCACACCCAACACAGAACGCACGAAGCAATTGCGCGACCACGTTGAGGACTTATTTGAACTCCATATCATTGATGATAATTCGCGGGCACGGCTGGTGGAGTTCTACCTTGAGCAAGATAACCTCCTCGCCGTAGAACGGCATTTAGAGCAAATCGACGAGCCGTATTATATTGCCCGCTTCAGCTTGATCCTGATTGAGCGATATTTGCAACGCGATGATCGCTATGCGGCTCAGCGTCTACTCGATGAATTATCGTTGATGGAAACTGAGTTGCTTGGATTCACAGCTGAGTGGGTTTCCGTGCTCTTACTCGCAAATCGAGAATCGCAAGCGGTGACCTTTGTTCTCGATGGGTTTGATAGGGCATTTTCCGCGCTTTATGATGAGGATCAGTTTACCTTTTACCGGAATATAATTTCTTTTAATGATTTAGTGCAGCAGGCGTTGCGGCTTGAGCGTGCTGACGAGGCGCGTGATGCGTTGTTACGGGCATACCGTCAGTTGGCTTCGTTTTCAGGGCTTGAGTTGATTAACGTCCGTTTGTCCATCCCGTTTTTAAAAGCTTTTGCCACTCTGGGTGACGAAAGCACGTTCGCCGAGGTAAAACGAGATGTTCTCGCTCGAACCTACAGCTATTTGCAGAACCCCGACTATTTCACTGAGGTTTTATGTGCGTTTAGTGCGGAGATGCTTGACCAAGGCCTCGAGCAACATGCCATCGAGTTGATCGATATAGCCGCAAAGATCAACGATGACGAAGTGCGAATTCCAGAACCTGAGTTCCATTACGCTTTGGGCTATGCATACGGGATGCTTGGGGAAGAAGAGCGTGGCCAACGTCATTTGCAAGCGTTGTTTAACGACCCCACTAAACTTGATGAGCTGCTCAGTTCATGGCGGGTTTCACCATTTGTTGTCATTCAAGACTTTATCGATGCTGGTTATGTCGACGAGGCCATTAGTCTTGTTGGTACTCAACCTAGCATGACTGAAATACGGGTTATCTTTGGTGCCTTGGTTGCTGAAGAGCGCTTTGTCGAGGCTTTGCAGAAACTAGGTGAGTACAACCTGAATGAGTCGTCGACCGTCTGGGGATTACTCACGATTGGCCATGGTTATTTGTCGAGCGGTATGTTGCCCAATGCAGAGGCAAGGGCTGTGATGCAAGACTTTTGGTCACGGTATATGCCGACGGATTCTTAATGCTGCTTTTAGTCCAAAGCAATCCCCAATGCGAGTAGCAGAATAAAGGCGTGGATGAGTGCCACGTTGAGCCCTAAAAACGGCACGAGCTGTGGGATGTCATCGGCGTATCGATGCACGCCTTTGATTAATTTTGGTGCTAGAAGCGCAGAAAAGAGTGCGAGGATACTTAAGTCTGGAATGACTTGATTCCACACAGCAACGATGACAATCGCGTAAGCGAGTACTAACTGACCAGAGAAAAGCCAAGCGCTGCGACGACGGCCAATCATAATTGGAAAGTGAAAACGGCCGACTGACTCGTCAGCTTCACAATCTGGAAATTGATTCAGCAACAGCAAGTTGTTCACCAACAACATCACCACCACGGCGAGTACCCAAATCATCAAATTGAGCTCCCGCGCAAACACCCAAGCGGCGCCAAGCGTCATTAATAATCCAAAGCCAACGCCTGGCGCAATCAAGCATAAGACAGGCTCTTGATTGAGCGGCTTGGTGTACAGCAGGATGAGTAAGACACCTGGAATACCGAGCCAAAGTAAACTAAAGCTGTATTCGTTTGCGATGGTTAGGCCAGCGACCATTACGATAAGCAAGCTGGCTAGGGCTAGTATTAACGCCCAGCGAGCCATTCTCGGGTTGCGGACGAGCGCACCACTACCGCCACTAAACGCGGTTTTCCGTGTTTTGAAATCGAGCCCGCTGCGATAATCCATGTATTCGTTTAAAGCGTTCACGCTTACATGAGCAAAAATCGCCACAACGGTGACTAAAAACAGCGTGCTGCGTGGCGGCCAACCGGAATAATAGTAACCGACAGCAAGTGCAAGTAATAAGCAGACAAGGGTGAGCGTTAGGAATTTCGCTCGCGAGACGGCTAAAAAATCCGAGAGTTTAAGCATTTATTTCTTCTTGGTCCGTTCGTCAAGTTGCGGCAGGTAATCCTGCTCTAGCTGTTGTAACCATTGTTTACCGAAGCTACTAAATAACTTACTGTGATTTTTTAGAAATGCTTGACCACAATTATCGAGCAACTCTTTATTCGCGGCTAATTGTTCTACTTTTATCCAGTCATTCCAAACACTATGCAAGCCCCAGTTTGGGTCGTGAATTTCACACCCAGGTAAACGATAATGAAAAGTGGGACGGGCTTTGACGAGTTTACTGTCAACAGCGGCAACGAGTTTGTCCTCGTCAAGATGCCGAAATAGCGGCAACATATCGAGGGCGCGGTTACGGGTTGGATTATGTTTTAGGTAATCATCCATTAAGGTTTCTAAATCTGGCCAATAATCTGAGTTGAGAGCCAGTTGCAGATATTCGTTTGGAAAAGGGTCAATGTAATTACTGATACGACGAGAAATATCTGGGTTAATCCGTGCCAACAGCCAGTCGTATAAACACAAAAATGCTTTGATATGCGCCATGATCGTATCGCTATCGAGCCTGGGTAGCTCTGGATTGAGTTGCATACCAAATGCATAGGCTAAACTGTCAGATGAGCCGCGGGCACCCGCTGCACGCAAATCATCCATTAAGTTTTCCACTTCCGCTAACCGCGAAAGCGGCAAGGGCGGACTTACCACTTCAACAGGAACCACACTTTCGGCAACCCAAGCGAGGCTTTTCTCTGCGGCCGCTCGAAAATCATCTTGTTCTTGTTCACGTCCCATTTTCTTCAGATAACTGTAATCAAATTCGATAACCCAATCACCAGCAGCGTCGCCTTGAATGGTTTTTTCATAGCGTCCCTGAGCACTTACTTCGCAGTTGTCACAGTGACGCTCAAGAAACTTTAAAAGAACGTCAGTCGTCGCATCCAAACTGAGATCGCCGAATTCGATTTCAACACCGACCGCCCGCTCGTTACCCTCCGCATTGTGTCGCTGTGGTGGGGTCGTCAGTTCCGGTTTAGGCATACTCAATTACTCCATGTCAGCTGCATCGATGGGCGGATTAATCTCACTGATGCGTCGATAAACCCAAGCTGGTTTACCATCAGCGAGGTAATACAAATAGCGTTCGTAACGCACGCCAACCCGTTCGTAACGGTCGAGACGACGCAATTGGGTGGCGTTAACGTAAAAAATTCGTCCTTCGGTCACTGCATCGTCTTCTGGCAACAAATCTAACCTATAGCGACGATAACCTTCAAGCTCCGCAGGTTCAGTTGGCACATAAGCACGAATGACAATGGTTCGAACCAATGGGTTGGTTAAAGTTCCGAACGCAAACACCCGGTGCTCTGCTTCTTGGTCGATTTCGAGCGTGGTTTCCGAGAAGTTAAAACTGTACGGGTTTAACCAAATCCACCACCAAACCGCAACAGCGATGATGAGTATTACTAGAATCGTTGTCATTTTTGTCACGCCAACCCCCGTATATTTCGTGTTGTTTTTGTGTATCATGCAGGAGTTGTGATTACAAATAGAAGATGGGAACAACCAAGAGGAAAAACCCATGCGTACACTAGCTAAATTTGCTCGTTCTAGTGCTGCAATAGCCGTTGGCGCAGCACTGTTATTAACCGCCTGCGGGCAAGCACCGCAAACCCTAGACGTGTCAGCTGAACCAGAAGCTTATGTGTTAATGCCATCGGCCCAAGAGCGCCTCGACATCTATGTTCCGGTCGAAATGGGTGTCGATATTTCACATTTATCTGAGGCACAAAAAGAGCTGGTGAGCCTCTTAATTGATGCTGCTGATATTATGGATGAACTCTTTTGGATGCAGGCTTACCCTGGTGACCGTCAGGAATTTTTGGTGCGTATTCCAGACCCACAAGTGCGTCAATTTGCCGAAATTAACTACGGCCCATGGGACCGGTTAAATAATATGCAGCCATTCTTGCAAGGTTATGGACCCAAGCCTGCTGGCGCCAATTATTACCCAGCCGATATGACCCGTGAAGAGTTCGATGCAGCCGAACTTGCCGGTAAGGATGACTTATACACTTTGGTACGTCGTAACGACGCGGGTGAGCTATATACTGTGGCTTACTCGGAGAAATATCGCGAACAACTGGAAAAAGCAGCCGCAATTTTGCGTGCTGCGGCTGCAGTGGCTGATGATGAGAAATTCGCAGAGTACTTAATCATGCGTGCCGATGCGTTCTTAACCGATGACTATCAGCCGTCTGATTATGCTTGGATGGATGTCACTGACAGTGTGATTGATGTGATTATTGGTCCGATTGAAACCTATGAAGATCGCTTGTTCGGTTACAAGGCAGGGTTTGAGGCTTATGTATTAGTCAAAGACCTCGAGTGGAGCGAGCGTCTTGCGGTCTATGCAGAGCATCTACCAGCGTTGCAACGTGGTTTACCAGTTGCCGACGAATATAAAGCTGAAGAGCCAGGCGCAGAAGCTCAGCTTAATGCTTATGACATTGTGTACTACGCAGGTCATTCCAACGCAGGCAGTAAAACGATTGCCGTGAACCTACCGAATGATGAAGAAGTACAGTTGGCGAAAGGCACTCGCCGTTCACAGCTGAAAAATGCAATGCGGGCCAAGTTCGACGAAATCTTGTTGCCGATTGCAGATGAGCTGATTCATCCCGATCAGCGTGATCACATTACCTTCGATGCGTTCTTCGCGAACACCATGTTCCATGAAGTCGCTCACGGACTCGGGATCAAGAATACCATTGATGGCCGCAGCACAGTGCGACAAGCTTTGCGTGAATACGCAGCGCCGCTAGAAGAAGGTAAAGCGGATATTCTTGGCTTATACATGGTTACCCAGTTGCTCGAAGCTGGCGTGCTAACCGAAGGACAACTGGAAGACTATTATGTAACTTTCCTTGCTGGAATCTTCCGCTCCGTGCGCTTCGGTGCGTCAAGTGCGCATGGGCAAGCCAACATGATTCGCTTTAACTATTTTGCTGAGAAGGGCGCGTTTATTCATGACGAAAACGGCTATTACAGTGTCGATATGGAAAATATGCGTAACGCCATGAATAGCCTGTCGGAACTGATTTTGCGCTTGCAAGGCGACGGTGACTATGAAGGTGTTGCAGCTTTATTCCGTGACATGGGTGGCGTCGGTGAACAGTTACAAGCTGATCTTGACCGTTTGGCGGCTGCCAACATTCCGGTTGATATTGTGTTTAACCAAGGTAAAGCGCAAATTGGTCTGTGATAGCTGACCTAACGAATGTGATAGAAATCACTATTGGTTAGTGAAATTGACTAAAAGCCACGGTGAGCAACCGTGGCTTTTTTAGTTAAAACAAAGAATTACAGATTTTGGCATAAAGCTTGCTGTGTTCACTTAGGAAAACAATTCTTAAAAATGAATGAGGACATTAAGATGATCAGTGCAATGGTTTTAGTTAGTGGCTTAAGCGGCATGCCAGCGATTGAAGCGCCTTCAGCGCCGGTGAAGAAATCGAGCACCAATGCGTTTCATGTTATCGACGGTCAAAGCTGTAATATGACCCTCGATAAAGACTTATATATCAGCCCGCAAGCGCTGACGTTACGCGACGCTGGAGCTGAAGTGATTCGTATTCACGCGGATGGCCAAGTGTTTGTTAATGGCGCAGCAATCGACGTTGCTGAAGCTGACCGTGCTCACTTTGTCGCATACAAAGACGGCCTTGCGGAACAAACTCAGTTTGTCGTGCAAGTGATTGACGAGGCACTTGAAATGACGAATTACGCATTAACCATGACGTTTGGTGAAATGTTCGGTAAGCGGCATCGGATAGTTCGCCGTATGGACAAACTCACTGATCGTTTGCGTGGTGATTTAGCCTCCATCGCATATGAGGACAACGGCACGTTTGTTGTTCAGGGCTCACAATTAGACGCATTTGGCGACCGAATTGGTGAAACCATTGAAGAAGAAATGGAAGACCTCATCACCAATGCGAAAGGTACGATGATGATGATGGTTGGCCGCATGCTTTTGCGTGGGCAACGCGGTATCGAAGACTTCGAGCAACGCATGGAAACCATGGCGGCGAACCTTGAAACCGAAATGGAAGCTTGGGGCGCAGACATCGAAGCACGTAGCGAAAATTTTTGCCAACGTCTAACTGAGCTACGGAAAACCGAAGATTACCTTGCTGAAACCTACCCAGCATTTGGCGATTATCGTTTACTACCATAAGCTCCGGTTGGGCTAAGTTGTAGCGCCGTTTAGCCTGTTAGCTGCTTGGTTCGGAATCGGCCTACTCATTCTCAGAGACGCCGTAAACCCATCCTCCCTGGGGGCTTATAATCGGCATCCATGCCTCATATACTCTGAGAACGAGCAGCCTCGCTTCCAACCGCAGCTAACAAGCAGCTAGGCTCTCAACCAAGCAGCTAATACGCTAAGCGCATCAGCCGCAAGGTTCGCAGCGCAGCAGCGCCTAGCTCTTCACTTCAGGCTCTTCGTCAAGATTGAGGTCGTCGTCATGTTGTGCCACGTCCCAAGGTAACGAACTTGGCGAGTGGTGCTGGAATGCCAAATAGTTTTCGAATTGGTTGAGTACATCGTTAATGATATCAGCCTTTTCGAAACCATAGACATCGTACGCTTGACCACCCTGACGGAGGAAGACTTCAGCACGGAAGTATTCGTCACTTTCTGTGCGTTTCTGCAACATCGCAAACTCTGGGCGGGCATAGCCACGAATGCGGATTTCGTAGGTGAAATCAGCGTCAGCACGGTCGACGTGAAGAACAACTCGAGTCGGATCCTCTTCGAGTGATACTTCTGCTTGCCATTTTTGTGACTCAAGCTCTGCTCGTACTTCTTCGAGACAGTCTTTGCAGGTTTCGCGAATAAAGGTTTCGACTTTGGCTTTACTCGGATAGTCAACCAGGCCCGCTAAGCGCTTTTTCCAGTAGTTGGCACCAGAATGAACGCCACGACGGTGAATTTTTGCAGCGCTCTTCAAACTGTCGAATTGGTGACCTTCAATAACCAACGCTCGCCACATGCCAACGGCCGCTAATAGCATGATAATGGCGAAAGGTAGTGCACTGGCAATCGCTGCAGTTTGCAGCGCTGTGAGTCCGCCGGCAAGTAACAGCACGGCAGCGACAATCCCTTCTGAACTTGCCCAAAATACGCGCTGCCAGGCAGGCGTGTCCATACGACCGCCAGAGGCTAACGAATCGATGACAAGCGAGCCTGAGTCAGACGAGGTGACAAAGAAAGTCATGATCAGCACAACGGTGACAAACGAGAGAATGCTCGTCATTGGTAGATTCTCATACAGTTTGAACAGCGCAATGGCTTGGTCAGCCTGTACGTCAGCAATCAGCGTGTCGAGACCTTCGTTCATGATCATATGTAACGCGGTGTCACCAAACACCGAGAACCAGAAAAAGGTAAAGATGGTTGGGACTAGCATGACGCCAAAGACAAATTGGCGAATGGTGCGGCCACGACTGATTTTGGCGATAAAGAGACCAACGAATGGTGCCCAGGCAATTGTCCAACCAAAGATGAACAAGGTCCAGTTGCCGATCCAGTCACTGCGACTATAGGCCTGCAAATTAAAGGTACGCTCAACAATGTAATTGAGATAGCTACCTGTGTTCTGCAAGAAAGTCTCAAGAATATGGACGGTAGGTCCGGCAAAGAATACGAATAGCAACAAGAACATGACCAAGGTCATATTCACAATAGATAGGCGTTTGACCCCTTTGTCCAAACCCGCGACAACGGAGGCGATCGCCATCAAGGTGATGACAAAGATGACAATGACTTGGACAATGGTGGAGACCGGGATTCCGGGCCACAGGTAATTCAAGCCAGTGTTAATTTGAATAACCGAAAGACCTAAGGTGGTGGCAATACCGAACATGGTGCCGAGAATCGCAAAAGTATCGACGGCATGACCAGCTGGTCCATGAATTTTTTCGCCAATGATCGGATATAACGTCGAGCGCATGGACAGTGGTAGTCCGTGGCGGAACGAAAAATAGGCCAAAACCAAGCCCACCAGACCATAGATAGCCCAGATATGGAAACCCCAGTGGAAATAGGAGATTTGCATCGCTTGTTTGGCGGCGTCAACGGTGAGTGCCGCGCCTTCTGGGGGACTGGCATAATGCAAGACCGGCTCGGAAACACCGAAAAAGAGCAGGGCGATACCATAGCCGGCGGAAAACAGCATGGCGAACCAAGACAAGAAACTATATTCCGGTTCAGCGTGATCGGGCCCTAGCTTGATTCGTCCCCATTTGGAAATACCAACGATGACGATAAACATTAAAAACAGGGCAACTGCAAGCATATAGAACCAACCGAAATCTTCGGTAATACGAGCAAGGGTGGCTGAGAAAAACTCACCGGCCAACTCCGGGTTCGACAATGTGCCAATCACTAACAAGGTAATGACAGCGACGGCGGGAATAAATACCGGCATCAGCAGCATCGACTTCCAACGCGAATTGCTTTTTGCGGTCATGCAAAGACTCCTTCTTGTGGCAACCGTTTATTATTCTGGTTGAGTACCTATTTACACTAGCACCCTGAAATGAAATCACAAGTTGAAATCTGGCGAGCCTCCAGATTAATTAAGAAACTAGCAATTGAATGATTAATTTTCCTGCTAAACTGATCGTCAAGCGAAAAATCTTAAGGAAATCAGCATGAGTTTGCGTTCAGGTACGGTTGGACGATTGAAATATTGGCTTGAGCGTATGCTCGGTGGCGGTGCGCTTTTGCAATTACTCTTAGCTTGGGGAGTCGTTGTTGCAGTAGCTGTCCTTGGAGGCCTTTTAGTTTTTGTGTTTGCGCGCAGTGACGCAGGCATCGCCGAAGAGCTGTGGTGGTCATTTTTACGTTTAACCGATCCGGGTTACCTAGGTGACGATGAAGGCACTTCTCGTCGCATTATCTCCACACTCCTCACCGTCGCCGGCTATGTGTTGTTCATGGGTACTCTGGTCGCGATCATGACCCAATGGCTCTTTCGGCAAATGCGTCAGTTTGAGCTTGGGCAGACACCGGTTTCGTTTCGCCAACACACGGTTATTCTCGGTTGGACATCGCGCTCAATTCCGGTGGTTAATGAGTTGATTCACCCAGAAGTTCCCGCGACTTTAGTCAATCGCATCGCCGTATTAGCCGATAATATTACCGAAGGTCCAAGTGAAGAGGTTCTCGCGCAACCTTGGTCGACCAAACAGCGTCGCCGTGTGGTATTGCGGTCCGGCTCATTGCTCAATCCAGACCATCTGCAGCGTGTGGCCATTCAGCAAGCGCAAACCATTATTGTGCCGTCGCGAGGTAATTTTGCAGAGCAAACCTTGAGCGCGGACGCCGATGCCATCAAAGTGTTGTTGTCATTGCAAGCAAGGCAGCTAACGAACTTACCGCCGCGAGTGATCATCGAGTTACAGGATGCACAGAAAATTGCAATTGCTCGCCACACCTACAGTGGGCCGCTAGAAGTGGTAGCATCCGATCTCTTAATTGCACGAATTTTGATGCGTAGTACCTTGTATCCAGGGCTTTCAGGTGCCGTGAATGCATTGCTAGTCGATGCGGATCAGCCGCAATTTATTCCTGCTACAGCGGCTAACTTTGTCGGTAAAAAGTGGCAACAGGTGTATGCCAGCGCTTTGTACGTGACGCCATGTGGTGTCTTGCGTGAAGAGAATGGTGAGCAGTACTCCTATTTGGCGCCGCCGGCAGATTTTATACTTAAAGCCGGTGATGAAATTCTTTATTTAGCCGGTCGGGTTCGCGACATTCAACATCGTAATAGCTCAGCGACGCATAAACCAATCGCGACGCCGCAGTTGCTGTTAACACCGCCGCGCCCACGCCAAAGCAAGGTGCTGCTACTCGGCTGGAACAACCGTGTACCAGCGCTTCTCGAGCAGTTTATTGCCGATCAGCGGACTGAATTCGCAGTGACGTCGGTGTCGACATCGAGTATTGACGAGCGCCAGCGAAAATTACAGCAGCGTTGGGGATTAAATGCCGATGACGAAATGCCGTTACAGATCAATTGGCGCGAAGCAGACTACACCCTTGAAGCCGTGCTAAAAGAATTGAAGCTCCATCAATATGACGCGGTGATGCTGTTTAGTAGTGACCGTCTAGGCACAGGCGAGGAAGCCGACGCTCGCAGTATTGTCGCATTCATGGTGCTCGATTACTTGCTGGCGCAGGGTAACCCAGACCTCCGTCCGCACATCATGGTCGAGCTACACGACCCGAGCAATGAAGCCTATGTCGACCACAGCCATAACGAAGTGTTAGTCAGTTCCGTGGTGGTTTCGCATGTGCTTGCTCAAGTCGCGGTTTATCCGCAACTGCATACGGTGTACGAGCAGCTACTCAGTTCCGAGGGAGCGCGCATGGGCATTCGCTACGCACCACCCGCATTGCAGCGCTCGGTGACCATTGCGGAATTGCGTGAACATGCACTCGCTCAGCAGGCCGTGTTACTCGGTTACCAACAACCCGATGGCCGAACTGTGATGAATCCGCCGTTAAACGAGCAGGTCAATGTCACCGCAAATACACAACTCATCGTGTTGCAAGGTGCACAGGTCTAAAAAAATTGAACAATTTCCTGCAAACCGATGTAATGAGTTTATGACCATATTAAAAGGTAGAACGCAAAAATTTCGGCGACTAGCTCTGCATATTGCTCTGCTTAGCGCAGCAGCAACCTTGCTTTTGTTGACTGCTTGCTCCGAGCAAACTGAGCAAAATAGTTCTGCAGGTGAACAACCTAGAACGCCGATAGCAGCTTACGAAGTTGTGCCACGAGATCTGTCTCGACAATTAAATTTGTCGGCGACAGTGCAACCGCGTGTTGTTGTTAATCTCAATAGTCGGGCACAAGGTATGGTGAGTTCGATTGCTGTTGAAGAATCGGACTATGTCACGCAAGGTCAACGGTTAGCTGAGTTCGATGTCGCTGAGCAGCAAGCGGAATTGAATCGTGCGCAAGCCCGAGCCCAAGAAGCGCGGTTAGAACTTGAGCGTATTCGTCAACTCAGCGATACCCAAACGATTGCGCGGGCGGAACTAGAGCGAGCGGAAGCTAGCTATGCCGCTGCTACCGCAGAACGGGATTTGTGGCAAACACGACTTTCTTTTGGTGTTATTACCGCGCCCACAGACGGCGTGATCACTGCGCGCTATATTCAGGAAGGCGAGGCGGTTGAGCCACGGGAGCCATTGTTTGTGCTCGCGAAAATGGATGAGTTAGTGATCTTACCGGGCGTTTCCGAACGCGATGTGCGGCATTTGGCCGTGGGGCAGGAAGTGCCGGTGCAGCTAGACGCATTGCCCGATGAAATCATCACCGGCAGCATTCGTCGTATTTTTCCTGCGGCAGATGCCGAGAGTCGTTTAATTCATGTCGAAGTATTGCTGCCGAGTGATAGTTACGAACGCGGTGTTCGCCCGGGCTTTTTGGCGCGTTTACCCTTGATTGTTGACTCACGTCCAGATTCGCTAGCGGTGCCCGCAGCAGCGATTGGTGAAGATGGCTCCGACCGCTATGTTTATCAAGTGATCGATGACCGTTTGACGCGCGTGATCATTCAAACTGGCATTACCCGTGGCCAGTGGACTGAAGTGGTCGATGGCATTGACGCTGGTGCCGTAGTCTTAGCAACCAATCCGATTGATATGCGCGACGGCACCCGCGTGCGCATTGTGAATTGGCGAGGTTAGCGGATGCGCGGGCTCAGCAGTCAGGCCATTCGTCGCCCAATCGGTACGCTGTCACTGACAGCCGTTATTCTTGTCCTCGGTTTGTTCTTCGTTCAGCGCCTACCGGTCGACCTCCTGCCGCATATTGAATACCCGCAAATTACAGTTACTGTGAATCATCCAGGCGTTGCGCCTGAGGTGATGGAAGAGCAAGTGACGCGCGTGCTCGAAAGAAATCTCGCCGCCGTCGAGAACTTGGTGCTCATTGATAGCCGAGCGTCAGAAGGAAGAACCAATGTAAATTTACATTTCGAGCTTGGTACCAACCTCGACCTAGCCCTTCAGGATGCCGGACGACTACTTGAGTTAGCACGGACACAATTACCTCCTGATGCCGAACCTCCGCGCCTGTATAAACGCGATCCGTCACAAGACCCAGTTTGGCAAGCAGGCTTCAGCTCAACGGTGCGCAGTGAAGTCGCTGTGCGTGACTGGGTGGTGAATCAGCTGACGCCGCAACTGGTGTCAATTCATGGTGTTGCGGGTGTCGAAGTCGCGGGTGGATTGCAGCGCGAAATGGAAGTCATTGTCGACCAGCAGCGCCTCCGCGCTTTCGGCTTGCGCATGCAGGATATTGTCGATTTGTTAGCGATGGAAAATGTCGACGTGGCGGCAGGTTGGATGACTTCCGCAAGTTTTGATGTGATGGCAAAAACCGATGGTATGCTGACCTCAGAGGCTGATGTCGCTAATCTGCTTCTACAAGTCCCCGGCTCCGACCAACGTATTCGCCTCAGTGAAGTCGCAGAAGTTCGTGACGGTTTTCGTGAGCAACGTCTATTTTCACGTTTAAACGGTACTCCTGCGGTGCAGGTTTCGCTGACCAAGTTACCGGAAGCGAATACGGTGGATGTCGTCGAAGCCGTGCAAAGTCTTATGCTGCAATTGGACCGAAGCGGCTTTTTACCTGCCGATATTCGCTTTCAACCGATTGACGATCCGGTTTACTTCATTCGCGGCGCCATTAGTAGTGTCGGTACCGCCGCCGTTCTAGGTGGTGTTTTAGCGATGCTCATGGTTATGCTGTTTTTAGGCTCTTTGCGCAAAAGTTTTGTTGTCGGTTTATCCATTCCTGTTGCTGTCCTTGCGACCTTTGCCCTCATGGGCGCCAGTGGCCTCACTCTCAATGTCATTAGTTTAGGCGGGCTTGCGCTTGGGGTTGGGCTGCTGCTCGATAACGCCATCGTCATGTTAGAAAACATCTTCCGCCACCAAAAGGATGAATCGCAGAGCATTGATGCAAGCGCTGAACAAGGTGCGGCTGAAGTTTCTTCGGCAATCACAGCAGGCACCTTAACCAATTTAGCTGCGGTTTTACCGTTTTTGTTGATCACCGGCTATGCCTCGATGATTTTCCGAGAATTAATTCTAACCATTTCTTTCGCGATATTAGCGACCTTGGCCGCAGCGCTGACACTTATTCCGGCACTAGCGGCCTTGCTTGCCAAAATCAGTTGGCAAAGCGGTTTTGAAAACAGTTGGCTCGTTCGTGGGTTTGCGCGTTTTATTGGCTGGTTACAAACCATTTATGTCAAAGCATTAGCGAAACTTCTGCGCTGGCGCTACGTGGTGGTCGCTGCCGCTATTGCCGGTGTGGTTGTGATTGTGAATGTTGGTAGCGACTTAGGGAACGAGTTTTTACCGCAAGTTGATGACGGAGGCGTGAGTGTGCGTCTGGTGCTACCGAGCGGAACTCCGCCGCTGGAAACTGACGAGGCGGCACGCCAAATTGAAGCAGTCATCATGGATATGCCGCACGTTGAAACCATGTTCGCTTTGGTTGGTGGTCATTTAGGTGGCGGTATTATTAACGAACGGCCCGGTACCAGTAATATTCGAATTCAACTTACGCCTGCGCGCGAACGACCGGACATGACCGCAGGGCAGTGGGTTGCCAAAGCGCAGCAGCGGCTCGACGCTTTAGACTTGCCAGGCGCCCGTATCAGTGTGCGCCCGCCATCCATTCGCGGATTGCAATTTAGCCCAGGTGGCGCGGACTTCTCAATTAGTGTCGTCGGTGATGAATTGCGTGAATTACGCGAAACCGCGCGCGAGATAGCAGCGCTGCTGCAAGGTATTCCGGGGCTCGAAGGGGTTGAAGTAGGCCGTGAAGATCAAAGCCCATTGATGCGCATTATTGTCGATCGCGAGCGTGCCGCAGATTTAGGTTTACGGGTCTCGGAAATTGGTCGCGCGGTTCGACTCGCGGTCGACGGTGCCGTACCGTCCTACTTCCGCGATGGTCAATATGAATACGATGTGCGCGTGCGTTTACCGCGCGATCAGGTCAATGACGAAGAAGTCTTAGGCAATTTGCTGCTTGATCGCGTGCAAGGTGCGCCGGTATTGCTGCGTGATGTTGCGAGTTTTCAGCTTGGTGAGGGGCCAGCCCATATTGAGCGGGAAAATCAGAATCGAGTTGTTCGAATTAATGGTGATATCAATACGGCAGTCAATGACGTGGCCAGTATCATGGCAGAAGTCGACGCCCGCATGAAAGGTTTCGAATTGCCGGAGTCATTTAGTTTGATTTATGCCGGTCAGTGGCAAACCATCCAAGAAACCAATCGCGAGTTGCGAACTGTGGTTCTCTTGGCGCTGTTCTTGGTGTTCGTGGTCATGGCGGTGCAATATGAGCGTTTAACCAATCCTTTCGTGATTTTAACTGCCGCACCGCTGGCGCTAGTTGGTGTTGTTAGCATCTTAAAACTGACAAGCACAGCCTTGTCAGCGCCAGTACTTATCGGCGTGGTCTTGTTGATTGGGATTGTCGTCAATAACGCCATATTACTAGTTGAATATATTGAGAAAGGTCGTCGCGACGAGCAACTGTCGATGCATGAGGCGGTGCTGCAAGCGGCGAGTGTGCGCTTGCGACCTATTTTAATGACGACACTAACGACCGTGCTCGGCATGTTGCCGCTGGCGCTAGGTATTGGCGAAGGTGCAGAAATTATGCACCCACTGGCATTAACCGTGGTTGGTGGCCTGCTCAGTGCGATGCTGCTGACTCTATTCGTCGTGCCTGCCTTCTACTTGATTGTTAATGGCGTCGCTGAGCGCTTGGTCGCATTCTTGACCGGGAAGAGTGGTGACACTGCATAAAAAAATGGTCGGCTGAACGCCGACCATTATTTGAATTGTTTGTCTGTAAACGTTGTTGACTGACTGATGTTAAAACGGTCATGTCAAACAATGACATGACTAAACAACAGTTACGTTTTCAGCTTGTGGGCCTTTTTGGCCTTGCGTGATAGTGAACTGAACTTTCTGGCCTTCAGTCAGAGTGCGGAAACCGTCACCTTGAATGGCGCTGAAGTGAACAAACACATCTGGACCGCCGGCGCGCTCAAGAAACCCAAAACCTTTCGATTCGTTGAACCACTTAACGGTACCAGTAACGATATCAGACATAGCCTTTCCTAACTTTCTTTAAAATGAAACTGCTGACGATAAGCCAGCGAACTTAATGCTGTTCGACAGCTAGATTGAGAGGCTATAGACGAGGACTTCCAAGAAGATATCGTTCCAGCGTTCAAAACGAGCTGCTTACAAGCAAAACAAGTATACACCGCAGATTTTGAAGTCGCCACGGCTTTTTGTTGATTATTAATTATGCAGAAATATTCTGAAGCCTAAGCTTACTGTCACTGCATTTGTCCGCATGCCTTTGCTATAGTAGCAACCATGCATGTTTAGTTGCGGGGCGAGTCCGCAGCAGAGAGGATGAGGTGTTTATGGTTGGATTGAGGCGTGCCCGTTCGCAAGCAGAACTGATCGGTAATACCGATTTATTATTGATTCCGTCGTTATCAAAGTTGTGTGGTTCCAATATTTATCTGAAGTGTGAATTTCAAAACCCCGGCGGCTCAATTAAAGACAGAGCGGCGCTGCAACTTGTTCAAGATGCAATGGAACGCGGTGAATTGAAGCCGGGAATGACCATCGTTGAAGGCACAGCGGGGAACACTGGGATTGGCTTAGCCGTGGTGGCGCAGTCGCTGGGATTTGACTTGTTAGTGGTGATGCCAAACGATCAAACACCAGAAAAAACGCGCATGATCGAACTGCACGGTGGACGTTTAATGACAGTGCCACCCGTACCTTTTCGCGACGAAAACCACTTCTACCATACCGCTCGCCGTCTCGCAGAGGAAAACCCAAATTATTGGTGGGCGAACCAGTTTGAAAATATCAGCAATATGCGAGCGCACTACCTGCAAACGGGGCCAGAAATTTGGCAACAAACCGATGGCGCAATCGATATATTAGTTTCAGTTGCAGGCACAGGTGGGACTTTAGCGGGCAATTCAAAATTTTTGAAAGAGCAAAAACCAGAGCTTGAAGTATGGATGATTGACCCCGATGGCTCCGGCGTTTACGAGTTCTTACTCAGTGGTGAGTATCGGGCAACTGGTGGCTCGATGACCGAGGGAATTGGCATCATGCGCTTAGTCGAAAACTTCCGCCATGCGAAAATCGACTATGCACTCAACTTGCCGGATCAAGATCTTGTCAGTATTGCCGCGTATGTGCGCGAGCAGGACGGCATTGTGCTTGGCAGTAGCTCAGCTTTGAATGTTGCCGGCGCATTATTTGCCGCGCTTCAACATGAGCCTGGGAAAACGATAGTCACCTTTGCTTGTGACCTTGGTGAGCGCAGTATCTCCAAGCTTTATAACCCCGAGTACTTGCGTAGCAGAGACTTAAACCCGGAGCCAGAGCCGATAGACGCGTTAAAAGAGCGTTATCGGGCTGCTCGCTCACGGGCATTAAAAGTTGAACGCAGGGATTGGCAGGTCAACTAACCAAGCCTAACCTAGCGTAGGCTAACCTAGTCGCTTAACTTGCCGATAACGCACGTTCTAAAATCGCTCGGCTAACGTCGGGCGTTACATCTTGGTTTTCACCCAACTTGACCATACGATGACTTTCAAGTTGCTTAATAATGGTATCAATGACGGAGCTGTCGAGGTCGTAGTGCTCAAGGCGAGTACCCGCACCTAAGTTAAAGAAGAATTCCTCGGTTTTGGTAATCGCAGCTTCGGCTTTTTCGTCGTCACTACCTTCGGTAATTCCCCAAACGCGCTCAGCGTATTGCACCAGCTTGGCCAGTTTGTCCGCTTTGCGCACGCGCAGGTTCGCAGGTAAAACCACAGCGAGCGTCTGCGCATGGTCAAGACCATACAATGCCGTAAGCTCGTGGCCGATCATATGAGTTGACCAGTCTTGCGGCACGCCAACGCCAATCAGGCCATTTAAAGCCATGGTTGCGCACCACATGACATTGGCGCGTACTTCATAATTCTCCGGCTCGGCTAAGGCTTGCGGGCCAACATCAATGAGTGTTTGTAAAATGGCTTCGGCTAAGCGATCTTGCAGGTGGGCACCAACCGGATAGGTCAGGTATTGCTCCATGACGTGCACAAACGGATCAATCACACCATTGATGACTTGGCGAACTGGCAAGGTGTAGGTCGTCGTTGGGTCAAGCACAGAAAACACCGGGTAAACCAACGGACTGCCAAACGGCAATTTGGCTTTGTATTCAGCGCGGGTGACCACTGAGCCTGAATTCATTTCCGAACCGGTCGCAGGCAAAGTTAAGACGGTACCGAACGGCACTGCCGACTTCACGACTTTCCCGCCTTTGGTCAAAATTTCCCATGGGTCGCCTTGGTAATGAGCGGCAGCGGCGATGAATTTCACACCATCAATGACGGAGCCACCGCCAGCAGCCAGAATGAAGTCGACTTTGTCGGTATTCACTTGTTGCGCAGCCCGCACGAGAGTTTCGTATTCCGGATTTGCTTCAATACCAGAGAATTCGCTGACAAGACGGTCGCCCAATGCAGCGATAATCTGGTCGTAAACGCCATTTTTTTTGATGCTGCCTCCGCCGTAAGCCAACATCACTCGGGCATTTGCTGGGACTTCTTGACTGATTGCTGCAATTTGCTCAGCACCAAAAATAATTTTCGTTGGGTTGTAGAAACTGAAATTTTTCATCGGTACTCCGTGATGAGAATAAGTGAACAACCTACGACGCTGTACTCAGCGTCAGTTGCATTCGATAGCCATCGCTACCGTCAGAGTAGTAGCTCGAAAGCAGGTCGACAACCTCAAAGCCAACATTTCGGTAAAGTTGGATGGCTGCCGCATTGTCACATTTTACTTCTAAACTGAGGATTTGGATCGCTTGGCGTTGGGCTTCTTCTAGCCACGCTTGAACGAGTGCACGAGCCACGCCTTTGCCGCGTGCTTCAGGTGCCGTCGCCAAAGAATACAGTCGCCACTTGCGACTATTTTTGCGGGTTAAAACGATTGCATAGCCAATCAATTGGTCGGCGGTTTCCGCGCACCAAAACAACGAGGTTTGCTGCTTGAGTAGGCGCGCAAAGGAACGTTTGCCGATTTGGTCATAGTTAAAGCAACGCTGCTCTAAAGCATAAATCGCTTCGAGATCATGACTCGTTGCGCGTCGGATGATCATTACTTAACGCTCCAGAAAACCATCAGCACCGGTGCTTCTCACTTCTCAAGCCGCGGTGCTGTGTTTGTTAGTCGTCGAGACGACGGAGGAAATCAGCCATGATGATGCGATATAGCTCATCACCGAGGTAGAGATCTTCAACACCACTGTCGATGGAAGGATTATCATTAATTTCGATAATCACTGGGCCTTTGGCAGTTTCTTTAATATCGACACCATAGAGACCGTCACCGACTAACCGGGTAGCCTGCATGGCAATTTTAACCACTTCTTTGGGGACCTGGTGCACACCTAAACAGGCAAAAGAGCCACTTTTACCCCGGCTGGTTTCACTGCTGTGGTTGTAGATTTGCCAGTGATTACGCGCCATAAAATATTTACAGGCATAAATCGCCCGATTATTCAGAACGCCAATCCGCCAATCAAAATCGGTCGGCAAATATTCTTGAACGAGAAGAATCGTCGACATTTTAAATAGTTCAGCGGCGACTTTACGGAATTCAGTTTCGTCTTTTGCCTTCTCGACGCCAATCGAGAACGAACCATCTGGAATTTTTAACACAACCGGATAGCCAAATCGTTGGCCAATCGCGCTGAAGTCAATGGCATCACCCATCACCAATAATTCGGTTCGTGGCTGCGGAACCTTATTCTTCTCTAGCATCTCATTGAGAAATACTTTATTCGCGCAACGCAGGATTGACTCAGGATGATCGATCACGACCATGCCATTTGCTTCTGCTTTTTTCGCAAAGTGATAGGTATAGTGGTTGATTCGAGTCGTTTCACGGATGAATAACGCATCAAACTCGAGCAAACGGTTAAAGTCTGCTTTGGTAATTAATTCAGCGTCGATATCGTTGTCACGGGCGGCCCGAATAAACTTTTGCAGCGCCTTTTTGTCGCTGGTTGGGATTTTTTCATCGGGATCATGCAAAATGGCTAAATCGAAGCGATATTCTTTGCGGCTCCGAGCTTTACGCCAAACTCGTTTCGAGAAATATTCTAGCGACTCACCAAATAAGGTTTGTTCGTTATCGCTGAGATCCGAAAGTGCTCGATTACGTATTGCATGCAGGTGCCAGCGACCTTCAAAGCGAAACTCAACTTCGAGCAGCGGACAGGGGTAAGCCTCGAACATGCGCCGAGCTAAATCTTCAAGTTCAGCGTAAGCGGTGCGGCCAAAGCAGATGAGCAGCTTAACCACATTCGTTTGTTCGGGTTGATGCTGCGCAACAAAGCGGTTTAATAATCGCGTATTATCATTCAGAAATAATTGATAATGCGATAAATTGGCTAAGTCATTAATGGCAGTTACCGACGGCAAGGCGCGCTGACCACGAGCCTCGGCAAGCAAACTGACATAGTAACCAGTCGACAAGTAACTTAAGTCGCCACACAAGTTTATAATCGGACCGCGATGTTTACTCGCTTGCAGAATATAGTCCGCAGCTGAAATGATAGATTGAGACGGGTGGTACGGTTGCCAGTCGGCGAGATCATCAAGAATGATCAAAGGTGCATTATGCATGATAGGCCTTGTAACAATGAAAAAATGCGACATGCTTGTCGCGCCACGTTATCGCTGAAAAACGACGAATAATCAAGCAATTTCACAAGGAATTTATAGTATGAAATATCAAGGTTCGCCAACCTTTCGTCATGATCAAATTGGTCGAATCGGGGTGTTGTTAACCAACCTCGGTACCCCAGACGCACCAACACCGTCTGCTTTACGCCGATATCTGGGCGAATTCCTTTCCGATCCCCGCGTTGTTGAAGTGCCTCGACTGCTTTGGAAAATCATTCTACATGGTGTGATTCTGCGCATTCGACCGGCCCGCTCGGCTGCTGCCTACAAAACTGTATGGACCGAACAGGGCTCGCCGTTGTTGTTTCATACCGAAGCGCAAACAGAGGGAGTGCGTGAGCGCTTAAAAGCCCTCTATGGCGATGATGTGGTGGTTGAATTCGGTATGCGTTACGGCAATCCATCCATTGCCAGTGCAATTGAGAAGTTAATGCAGCAGGGCGTGCGTAAACTGGTCGTGCTGCCACTCTATCCACAGTATTCAGGTTCGACATCGGCGTCCACGTTTGACGCGATTGCGCACGACTTTATGAAGCGCAGATGGTTGCCCGATTTTCGTTTTATCTCCCATTACCATGATGATCCCGGCTATATCCAAGCGGTTGCTGACAAAATCAAAGCGCATTGGCAGACTCATGGTCAAGCGGACTTGTTGGTATTTTCCTACCACGGCGTGCCGAAGCGATATCTAGACCAAGGCGACCCCTACCATTGTGAGTGCTACAAGACCTCTCGTTTGGTTGCCGAAGCGCTCGGATTGAGTAAAGAGCAGTATCGGACGACGTTTCAGTCACGTTTTGGCCGTGAAGAGTGGCTGCAGCCGTATACTGACGAAACTATGAAAGCCTTGCCGGGCCAAGGTATTAAAGCGATTCAAGTGGTTTGCCCTGGATTTTCCGCCGATTGCCTCGAAACTATC
>ERZ869909.1050-NODE-1050-length-24739-cov-4.795069_pt1 | contig 24739 bp, 25 predicted proteins | sample MGYA00520892_ERZ869909 | MGnify/ENA primary metagenome ERZ869909 (study PRJEB32215, sample SAMEA104723947) | bioreactor metagenome | biome: bioreactor; feature: anaerobic bioreactor; material: water | place: China | collected 2015-03-12 ... | reverse complement strand
TGGCGGCGCAATCGATGGTCAACAACCAGGGCCGCGGCGCGGTGCTGGAGGGCGCCGAGGCCGCGCGCGTGCTGGAGATGCTCAAATCCGACGCCGCGCGCAGCTATGACCATTACGAGGCCATGCTCAGCCAGGACGACCAGCAGGGGCTGGCGCGCGAACTGGCGCGGATGAACCTGCCGATGAACATCTATACCCAATGGTACTGGAAGACCGATCTGCACAACCTCTTCCATTTCCTGCGGCTGCGCGCCGATGCCCATGCGCAATACGAGATCCGCGTCTATGCCGAGGCCATCGCCGCGATGACCGCCGATTGGGTGCCGCTGGCCCATGCCGCTTTCGAGGATTACCGCATGGGCGGGGTGAACCTTTCGGCCAAGGGGATCGAGTGCATCCGCCGCATGCTGAAGGGCGAGGAGGTGACGCAGGAGACCTCTGGCATGAGCAAGGGGGAATGGCGGGAGTTTATGGGGGTTTTGGGGGGTAGTTGAGTTGAGAGATATCAAACAAATTAGAGTATTTATTTCATCACCCGGCGATATGGCTCGTGAACGCGATCTTGTTGTGGCGGTTTGTGATCAGATCAGCATTGATCTGGGTTCAAAGAATGGATTTGTTATTGATCCGGTGCGATGGGAAAGCCACACGGTTTCTGCACGTTCTGAGAGATCGCAGCTAGCAATCACAGAGCAACTGGGTGACTATGATATCTATCTTGGCATCATGGGGTACTACTTTGGTTCATCCACGGGCGCATTTGCTTCCGGAACTGAAGAAGAGTTTGAAGATGCCTTGGCGATGAATCTGCAGAATGGGCGGCCACATATCCAGTTTTACTTCTCCTCAGCGCGAGTAGATCCAGCAGAAATACAGATGGATCAATATGCATTGGTTCAGGGTTTTCAAGAGAAGCTACGAAGAGAGGGTGTATATTACAGGAAGTTTGAAGATTTAACTGGCTTTGAAGTCATGGTGCGGTCGGGGGTTACTGATTCAGTTTTTAGGCTGATGGAAGATTCAAGTTTTTTATCTAGAAAGGGACATGAAGGGGAGGCCGCAAGCTATAAGGCGCTTCGGCCTTACGAAGTTCTACGCAATCTGCGGAACGAATTTTCAAAAGATCCAACTGTTGCAAGCACACTTCTTATATTTGAGGCAACCAGATCAATAAACAGTTTCAGCGACAGGCTTCTTATGGTCGCGAAGAGGACAAATAGAATATCAAGAGCGATAAATGAGGTGGTGCGAGAAGCTCACAAACTCAACTCATCTGCTAAGCGATCACCCTCTAACTTGAAGAAGTCTTTTGAAGCACTAATGGTGCTAATGGAGGATTTTACAAACTGGCTATCATATGAGATACCGTTGATGGAGAAGGATTTTAAATCAGGCATGTCTGACTTTCAGCGTGGCGCCATAATAATTAAGACATCGCAAGATCACAGCGAGGACGACTTGCGAGCGTTGTTCCGGGTCGTTGAAAATACTAAAGGGGATCTGGAGAAACTGGCTAACGCTGTTATTGCTAGCGGCAAGTCGATCCCCGAGATCGGTGATTCTGAGCGATGGGAGGTGAATCGAAAGATATATCGCGCAATAACACTTGACTTTGATTATTTTCTTAAGTTGTCAATTTCAACAATAACGGAGACGAAGAACTCGGTTTTGCAATGAATCCTATTCTTATTCGTTCGCCACCCCCGGTAGCGCTTCACAAGCCCGTTCCCGCAGCCGCACTCTGTCTTGCCCCGCATTGCCACCCCTCGCACACTCCGCCATAACCCTCCCATGATCGACGTGCTCAAATCCCTGTTCCGTCCGGCTCCCGCCGCGCCTGAAATCGCGCCGGAGCTGGCCGTGGCGGTGCTGCTGGTGGAGGCCGCGCGCGCCGATGGCCATTACAACGATGCCGACCGCCACGCCGTCGATGCCCTGCTGGCCGAGATGTTCGATCTTCCCGCCCCTGAAGCCCTGCGCCAGCAGGCCGAGGCCGCGCAGCAAGGTGCCGCCGATCTGGTGCGTTTCACCCGCGTGGTGAAAACCGGGCTGGAGCATGACCAGCGCATCGCCCTGATCGAGGCTTTGTGGCGGGTGGTGCTGGTCGATCATCACCGCGACCCGCATGAGGATGCGCTGCTGCGCCATCTGGCGCCGCTGCTGGGGCTGGATGACCGCGACAGCGCGCAGGCCCGCCAGCGGGTGCAGGCGCGCGCCGGGCTCGGCTGAGCACCGCCGGCCGCCACCGCGTCAGCTCTTGTTCTGGTCCTTGCGCCAGCTCACCCAGCCGTCCTTGACCAGCTTGTCCAGCACCTCGGCCCGGCCGAAGGCGCGCGCGGCGGCCGGGCGGCGGGCGAGATAATCGGCATTCACCATCGCCAATCGCTGGTTGAGCATGCGCTTGCGGGCATCGGCCCAGCGGGCATGGGCCAGACGGGCGCGCAGCATCGCCGGGTCGGTGATCGCCGGCGCAGCATCGGTGCCGCCACCATCAGGCGTATCGGCGCTGCCGTCGAGCGGCGCCTCGGTGGCGTTGAGCGCCTCGATGGAGCTGCGCAGCCGGGCGCGGCTTTGCGCCACCGTGGCCAGCCTTGCCAGTTCGGCGTCACTTTTCATCTTGGCCATGGCCTGCAACCGCGCAAGGCGGCGCAGCTCGGCGGGTTTGAGGATTCTGGCCATCGCTCCCCCTTACATCCGCAAGACCGGGCCCTGACCACGGGCGCGGGCCTTCTGGCGCATCAGTTCGGCAAAGCGGATCGCCGCCGCCACCGGGGCGTAGTGATCGGGCGCGATCTCCTGGCCGATCTCGGTGGTGGCATGCAGCGCGCGCGCGGTCGGCGGGTCGGAATGGATCGGCACCCCGGCCTCGGTGGCCTTCTCGCGGATCTTGAGCGCGATCTCGTCAAGCCCCTTGGCGACGCAGACCGGCGCGCCCTTCGATTTGCGGTCCCATTTCAGCGCCACGGCATAATGCGTCGGGTTGACGATGATCACATCGGCCTTCGGCACATCGGCCAGCATCTGGTTCATGGCGATCTCGCGCCCGCGCTGGCGGCGCTGCTGCTTGGTATGCGGATCGCCCTCGGATTGCTTGTATTCGTCCTTGAGTTCCTGATGGCTCATGCGCTGGCGGCGCAGATGGTCGTATTTCTGCCAGAAGTAATCGACGCCGCCGATACAGAGCATGATCACCACCACGAGCGCCAGAAATTCGACGATCATGCTCATCATCACCGAAACCACCTGCCCGGAACTGAGCTGGATGGTGCTCATCAGAAGCGGCAGTTTCGAGGCCAGGAACAGCCACAGGACCGTGCCGTAGATCACCAGCTTGACCGTGCTCTTGCCGAATTCGAACAGCCCCGACGGGCCGAACTTCTGCTTGGCATTCGAGATCGGATCGATGCGCGAGCCCTTGGGTTCCAGCTTCTTGGGCGCAAAGACCAGCCCGCGCAGCGCAAACAGCATCGCCAGAACCGCCAGTGGCGGGATCAGGAACAAGGGCGCCAGCGCCACGATCAGCGCCTGCATCAGCGCATCCATCGCCCCGGTGCCGCCGCCCAGCATCAGCCGCGACATCGGATCGGCGCGTTCCAGCAGCGCCGAGCCGATCTCGCCGATGCGTGGCGGCGCCCAGCCGCCGGGCAGGAGCGCCAGCATCAGAAAGCCGGCCACCGCAGCGGTGGCGGTCAGATCGGCGGTCTTGGGGATTTCGCCGCGTTTTCGGGCTTCTTCAAGCTTTCGCGGCGTGGCCTCATGCGGTTTGTCGGCGGCGTCTTCCTCGCTCATCGCTGTGCCCCGTTGGCGCCGGGATCAAGCAGCAGGTTCTGGAAGGCCTCATGCCAGACCATCAGGATGATCGGTGCGCTGACCATCAGGATGAAGAGCCCGCCGAAGGTGATCGCCGGCGAGCCGATGAAGGCCACCATGAGCTGCGGCATGGCGCGGTTGATGGCGCCCAAGGCGAGGTTGTAGATGCTGGAGCCGATGACGAAGGGCGCGGCCAGCACGAAGGCCAGCGTGAAGGCATGGCTGACCCGGCCCACCCCCCATTCAGCCATCATCGAGGCATCGGGCCAGGTGCCGGCGGGCAGCAGGATATAGCTCAGCACCAGAAATTCGGCCAGTTTCTCGGGCAGGCCGGTCATCACCAGGAAGGCCAGCCCGGCCATCACCAGCACCTGCGACATCGCCGGCTGCGGATCAACCCCGGCACCGCCGAAGAACTGCGCCAGCGAGGTGGCCTGCGCGGCCATGGTGCCGGCGATCTGCAGCGCGTTGACCAGCAGCCGCAGCCCGACCCCGAAGGAAAGCCCGATGGCCGATTCGACCAGCAGGAAACCCGCCACCTCGGCTGGTGTCTCGGGGCGCATGGGGATCTGCGGCAGCACCGCCGGTGCCACGATCAGCGTCATGGAGAAGGCGGCGACAAGGCGCACACGGGCCGGCACCACCTGTTCGCCGAAAGCCGGCAGCACGGCAAAAAAGCCGCCGATCCGCGCAAAGACCAGAAACCCCGCCACCAGCGCGGCCTGGGCTTCGACGGCCAGCAGGGCCAGGGTATCGAAGATCTCGGCGCTCATGCGGCGGCGATCTGTTCGTGGGCCGGGGCCTGCACCGGGATCTGCCCCACCAGCGCCGGGCGGGCCTGCATGCCGATCTCCTCGAAGGAAAGCACCGGCGCCTGAATGTCGCGCGCCGCCATCACCGTGCGCAGGAAACGGCGCCGCCGCGCGGTGCAGACCAGCGCCGCATGGGTGCCGGCCTCGGAGAGCTGGGCGAATTTCTCGCCAAGCGCCAGCGCCAGACGGCCGAATTCGGCCGGGGGCAGGGCGATATCGGGGGCGCCCCGGTCGCCTTCGATCTGGTAGTTGTTGAAGAGTTCCTCCCATTCCGGGGCCAGTTGTACCAGCGGCAACGTGCCGTCGGGCCGGCGCAGCCCGGCCACCAGCTGGAAGCCCAGCCGCTGGCGCACATGTTCGCAGACCACCTCGGGCGGCAGGTTGGGCACGCGCAGCTCGGCGATGGATTCAAGGATCAGCGGCAGGTTGCGGATGGAAACCCGCTCATCGAGCAGCAGCCGCAGCACCGCCAGCAGCATGTCGATGGAGACCTTGTCCGGGATCAGCTCGTCGATCAGCCGGCGGTTGCCCTCGGCGCGTTTGGGATCGGACAGATTGCCCATCTCATCGAGCATGCGCCGCAGCCCGCGCAGCGACAGCAGCCGCGCGAAATTGGCCTTGAGCACCTCCAGCAGATGCGTGGCCAGCACCTCGGTCGGGTTGACCACGGTCAGCCCGGCCAGCGCGGCGGCTTCCTCGTCATCGGGGCGAATCCAGCGCGCGGGGGCGGAATAGACCGGCTCGCTGACATCGATACCATCCGGCGCGGCGCCGGGATCGCCGGCCAGCAGCGCCAGCCGGTGTTCGGGGAAGAGCCGGTCGCGGGCCTGTTCGACGCCCTGAATGAGGATCGCATATTCGCCGGTATCGAGGGCGGGTTCGTCGGTCAGCCGGATCTCGGGCAGGATCAGGCCGAAGTTGCGCACCACATGGTTGCGCATATTGGTGATGCGCGCATCCAGCCCGGTGGCCGGGTCCAGCACCATCGGCACCAGATCGGCGGCGAACTTGACGTGGATTTCATCCAGATCGAGCACATCGCCGATCGACATCGGGCGGATCTCGGGTTTTTCCTCGGCGCTAGGGGCCTGGGCCTCGGCGGCCTGATGGCGTTGCGCATACCAGCCGGCACCGATCAGCGCGGCGGCGCCCAGCATGAAGGGCACGAAGGGCAGGCCGGGCACCACGGCAAAAAGCCCCATCAGCGCCCCCACTGTCATCAGCGCGGCCGGATAGCGACCAAGCTGGGCCAGCAACTGGGTATCGGTGGCGCCATTGGCGCCGCCACGGGCCAGCAGAAGCGCCGCCGCCACCGAGATGATGACTGCCGGGATCTGGCTGACCAGCCCGTCGCCCACCGTCAGGATGGCATAGGTCTCAAAGGCCTGGCCCAGCGGCATGCCATGCATCAGCGTGCCCATGATCAGCCCGACCACGATGTTGAGCAGCGTGATCAAGAGCCCGGCGATGGCATCGCCCTTGACGAATTTCGACGCGCCGTCGAGCGAGCCGAAGAAGGTGGTTTCCTGCTGTTCCAGCTCGCGCCGGGCCTTGGCTTCCTGATGGTTGATGGCGCCGGCCGACATGTCGCTGTCGATCGCCAGCTGCTTGCCGGGCATGCCGTCGAGCGCGAAGCGTGCGCCCACCTCGGCCATGCGCCCGGCGCCCTTGGTGATGACGATGAAATTGACGATCAAGAGCACGCAGAACACCACCACGCCCAGAAAGACGCTGCCGCCCATGATGAAGCTGGCAAAACCCTGAATCACCGCGCCGGCGGCATGCGGTCCGGTATGGCCTTCGCCGATGATCAGCTTGGTCGAGGAGACATTGAGCGAGAGCCGCAGCATCAGCGAGGCCAGCAGCACGGTGGGGAAGATCGAGAAATCCAGCGGGCGCTGGATGAACAGCGTCACCGTGAACATCAGGATCGCCAGCGCGAACGAGGCCGCCAGCCCCAGATCGAGCATCCAGGCCGGGACCGGCAGGATCATCATGACAATCACTGCCATCAGCGCGACGGCCAGCAGCACGGTGGGGCGGAAGATCTGGCTAATCGTGAGGATCATCAATTTGTCTCGTGCAGGCTGGGCAGGAAGGCGGAGGCGGTGCTGGCGGGGGCGGCGAAAAGCGAGGCCGTCTGCTGGCTGCGCGGCCCATCGGGCGGGGCCTGCAGCAGCGGGAAGGTATTGACCCGCACCACAGGCTCGCGGGCGGGTTCATGATAGGCCCCTGCATCGGCCAGCGGCGTGGCGGAGGCATTGCCGGGCGCGATCTCGGCCAGGCCCTGGCCGGTCAGATCGGCGCGCAGCCGGGCGAAACGGGCGCGGTAGCGGCTGGCCAGATGCGGGGTGCGCGAATGATAGGCGCCGGCGGCGGCCTCCCAATCGCCCAGTTCGCGGTAGAGCTGCGACAGGAAGCGCGCCGCATAACGGGCATTGTTGAGCGGGTCGAGCATGGCGGCGGGCGAAGGGAAATGCTCGCCATGCCAGCGCCAGTTGATCTGGAAACAGCCCAGATCAAAGCTTTGGCGCCCGCGCGACAGGTTCTGGCGGGCGAACTCCAGCGCCTCTTCGGCGCTGTCGAACCAGAAGCCCTGACCGTCGATATTGCCGGCCCAGGGCCAGGGGCGCATCTGCCCGCCCATGCGCCGGCCGGTTTCGGTCAGGGATATGGCGCGCAGCACATCGAGCGGCACGCCGCTTTCCGAAGCTGCGCGGCGGGTGGCATCCTCGCAAAGCTCCGGGCGTGCCTGTGCCGGCGGCGCGGCAAGCAGCCAAAGCGCGGCAAGCAGGGTCGCGGCCAGAACGGCAGCAGGGGCTGGGCGGGGGCGAGAGTTCTTCATCGCGGGCCTTCGATCATGTCCGGCCAACCTAAAGGGTTAATGGTTGACAAAGCGTAACCGGCGGGCGGTTCCGCGCCCTCGAAAGTTGCCTCGAAATCGGCGGGCCTTTGCTGCCCGAAACCGGAAGGACGCCGAATTTCCTTGCGTTTTTTTGGATTTCAGGGCATCAGCAGGTGGCGACGTTATCTCTATCGACCTGCTGAACTGTCTTTTGACACCGCGCGCGCTCGATTACTGACTGACTGCGCCGGGCTGTCGCATACTGTGGACAGCATCAGACAGGAGTAAACACGATGGCCAATGGCACCGTGAAATGGTTCAACGCAACCAAAGGTTATGGCTTCATCCAGCCGGAAGGCAGCTCGAAGGACGTCTTCGTGCACATCACCGCGCTGGAGCGCGCTGGTCTGCGCGGTCTTGATGACGGCCAGAAGGTCACCTTCGACCTGGAAACCAGCCGTGACGGCCGCGAGTCGGCGACCAATCTGGCGCTGGCCTGATCAGCGACTGATCGCCCGCGGGCGAGGTTTTGAACGGGTGGCCCCTCGGGGCTGCCCGTTTTTTGTTGCCCGCATGGCCGGGGACGGGGCAGGTGGGGTTGCCCGGGCGAAACCGGGGCAGAATCGGCGCAAAAGCATCCGGTTTCGCTTGACTTCCGGGGCCTCGTGCAAAATTTAAGGCGCCGCGGCCTTGTTCAGGCTGCATGCCGACCGACAGTCCAAGATGCCTTCGAACGGGCCCCAGCCAACGGAACCCTACAGGTATGTCCCTTGCCCTGATCGCAGCCTTGCCCTTCCTGGGCGCGCTCCTTCCCGGCCTGATGATCCGCGCCGGGCGCAATTCCTGCGCCATCGCCACTTTCAGCGTTTCGGCGCTGGCCTTTCTGGGGCTGATGCTGAACGCCCCGGCCGTTTTCCGCGGCGAGGTGGTGCAGGCGCAGATCGACTGGCTTCCTGGTCTGGGGCTGAACGCCAATTTCTTCCTCGACGGGCTGGGTTTCCTCTTTGCCGGGCTGATCCTGGGCATCGGGATGCTGATCATCCTCTATGCCCGCTTCTATCTGGCGAAATCCGACCCGATGGGGCAGTTCTACACCTATCTGCTGCTGTTTCAGGGCGCGATGGTCGGGATCGTCCTGTCCGACAACATCCTGCTTTTGCTGATTTTCTGGGAGCTTACCTCGCTCAGCTCCTTCCTGCTGATCGGCTATTGGAAACACCTGCCCGAGGGCCGGCAGGGCGCGCGCATGGCGCTGGCGGTCACCGGCATGGGCGGGCTGGCGATGATCGGCGGCATGCTGATCCTGGGCAATATCGCCGGCAGCTACGACATTTCGGTGATCCTGACCCAGAAGGACGCCATTCAGGCCTCGCCGCTCTACATGCCGGCGCTGATCCTGATCCTGCTCGGCGCCTTCACCAAATCGGCGCAGTTCCCGTTCCATTTCTGGTTGCCGCATGCCATGGCGGCGCCGACCCCGGTTTCGGCCTATCTGCATTCGGCGACCATGGTGAAGGCCGGGCTCTTCCTGATGGCGCGGCTCTGGCCGGTGCTTTCGGGGACGGATGCCTGGTTCTGGCTGGTCACCGGGGCAGGGCTGATCACCATGGTCCTGGGCGCGGTGATCGCGCTCTTCAAGGATGATCTGAAGGCGCTGCTGGCCTTTTCCACCGTCAGCCATCTGGGGCTGGTGACGATGCTTCTGGGCACCGGCACGCAGATCGGCGCGGTGGTGGCGGTGTTCCACATCATCAACCATGCCACCTTCAAGGCCGCGCTCTTCATGACCGCCGGCATCGTCGATCACGAGGCCCATACCCGCGACATCAAGCGGCTGGGCGGGCTGCGGCATCTGATGCCGGTGACCTTCGTCATCGGTTCGCTGGCGGCGCTGTCGATGGCCGGCATCCCGCTCTTCAACGGCTTCCTGTCGAAGGAAATGATGCTGGAGGAGGCCTGGAACACCGGCCTTCTGGTGGCGGTGCTGGCCACGCTCGGCGCGCTCTTCTCGGTGGCCTATTCCTTCCGCTTCATCGGCCATGTCTTCCTTGGCCCCAAGCGCAGCGATTATCCGGCCAAGCCGCATGATCCGGGCTTCGGCATGTGGTCGGCGCCGGCGCTGCTGGTGGTGCTGGTGGTGCTGATCGGGCTTTTCCCGCAGACCATGGTCGGCCCGCTGGTGGCGACGGTCTCGGCGGCGGTGATCGGCAGCCCGGATCTGCCCTATTATTCGCTGGCCATCTGGCACGGCGTCAACCCGGCGCTGTTCATGTCCATCATCGCGGTGATCGGGGGCTGGTTCCTGCTGCGCGGCCATGCGCCGCTGGCCCGCATCTGGGACAATGCCCCGCGGCCCGAGGCCAAGGCGATCTTCGATGCCATTGTCGAGGCCCTGGCCGAGGCGTCGCGCCGCTTCACCCTGGCGCTGCATGACGGGGCGATGACCCGCTATCTGGCGATCCTGACGGTGGCGGTGGTGCTGTTCGGCGCCTGGGCCTTCAACGGCGGGCCGCATCTGCCCGGCACCCGTGCGACCCTGCCCATAGGCCCGCTGCCGCTGGTCGGTTTCGCGCTGCTGGTGGTGGCGACGCTGGCGCTGGTGGTGATGCACCGGCAGCGTTTCGTGGCGCTGGTGGTGATCTCGATCATCGGTCTGGTGATCGCGCTTGGCTTCATCTATTTCTCGGCGCCCGATCTGGCGATGACCCAGCTCACCGTCGAGGTGGTGACGGTGATCCTGCTGCTGCTGGCGCTCAACTATCTGCCGAAAGAAACCCCGGTGGAAAGCTCGGCGGCGCGGCGGCTGCGCGACGGCGCCATCGCCCTGGTGGCGGGTATCGGTGCGGCGGGGCTGACCTGGGCGATCACCGCGCGCGATCTGGCTTTCGCGCCGATCTCGGATTACCACCTCGAGAACGCCTATACCGGCGGCGGCGGCACCAATGTCGTCAATGTCATTCTGGTCGATTTCCGCGGCTTCGACACGATGGGCGAGATCATCGTGCTGGGCATCGCGGCGCTGGCGATCTTCGCGCTGGTCGAGGGGGTGCTGCATGGCCCGGCCTCGCGGCGTCTGCAAAACCGCAAGCCCGACATGCCGCTGGCCCATGACCGCCACCCGCTGATGATGGTGGTGGCGACCCGTGTGGCCCTGCCCATCGCGCTGGCCGTGGGTATCTATATCTTCCTGCGCGGCCATGACGAGCCGGGCGGCGGTTTCATCGCCGGCCTGGTGGTGGCGATCGCGCTCCTGATGCAATACATGGCCTCGGGCTTTGCCTGGAGCCAGGAGCGCAAGCGCTTCGATTATCACGCGCTGATTTCGGTGGGGGTGCTCATTGCGGTGCTGACCGGGGTGGGTTCGTGGTTCTTCGCCGCGCCCTTCCTGACCTCGGTCAATGAATATGTGAACCTGCCCGGCCTGACCCCGATCCACCTGGGCAGCGCGCTGCCCTTCGATCTCGGCGTCTTCCTGACGGTGGTCGGCTCGGTGATGCTGGCGCTGGCCTCGCTCAGCCGCATCGGCCGGCGCGCCGGTGAGGGGGTCAATATCACCGCCATGGATGTCGATCCCAGCGTCGAGACCGACCCCGCTGCAGACAGCATCAAGGAGGCCCGCTGATGGAACTTCTGGTATCGCTCGGCATCGGCACCCTGACCGCCGGTGGCGTCTATCTGATGCTGCGCATGCGCACCTTCCCGGTGGTGCTGGGGTTGTCGCTGCTGACCTATGCAGTGAATGTGTTCCTGTTCGCCAGCGGGCGGCTGACGCTGAATGCGCCGCCGGTGCTGATCGACCCCGCCCCCTATGCCGACCCGCTGCCGCAGGCGCTGGTGCTGACCGCCATCGTCATTGCCTTCGGCATGACGGCGCTGGCGGTGATCCTGGCGCTGGGGGCCTATCTGAACTCGGGCACCGATGCGCTGGATATCGACCGGGCCGAAACCGCGTTGCGCGCCGAAAACCGCGCCGCTGACGAGCGCTAAGGGAGACAGGTGTGAGTCACTGGATTATCGCTCCGATCATTCTGCCCGGCCTGATCGCGCCGATCATCGCGCTGGCCATGCGCTATGATCTGGTTCTGCAGCGGGTGCTGTCGCTGGCCACCAGCGTGGCGCTGGTGGCGATGGCCACGGCGCTGTTTCTGGCCGCCGATACCGGCGGGATCGAGGCCTATGAACTGGGCAGCTGGCCCGCGCCCTTCGGCATCGTGCTGGTGCTCGACCGGCTGTCGGCGCTGATGGTGCTGCTGACTTCGGTGCTGGCGCTGGTGGTGCTGGCCTATGCCGTGGCCACTGCCTGGGACGCGAAGGGGCGCCATTTCCATGCGCTCTGGCAGTTCCAGCTGATGGGGCTTTTCGGCGCCATGCTGACCGGCGACGTGTTCAACCTGTTCGTGTTCTTCGAGATCCTGCTGATCGCCAGCTACGGGCTGATGATCCATGGCGGCGGGCGCATGCGGCTGCGCGGCGGGGTGCAGTATGTCATCTTCAACCTCGCGGGTTCGACGCTGTTTCTCTTTGCGCTCGGCACGATCTATGGGGTGCTGGGCACGCTGAACATGGCCGATATGGCGGTGCGCGCCGCGGAACTGCCCGAGGGCGACACCGCGCTGCTGCGCGTCGCGGCGGCGCTGCTGCTGCTGGTCTTCGTGCTCAAGGGCGCGCTGCTGCCGATGCATTTCTGGCTGCCCAATACCTATGCGCTGGCGCCGGCGCCGGTGGCGGCGCTTTTCGCCATCATGACCAAGGTCGGCGCCTATGCGGTGATCCGGGTCTATACGCTGGTCTTTCATCCCGATCTGGCCGCAACCGGCGCCATGGCCGGCGATGCGCTGATCCCGGCGGCGCTGCTCACGCTGGCGGTCGGCATGATCGGTGTGCTGGCCGGCGGCACCGTGGCGCGGATCACCGCATTCGCCGCCATCGGCTCGATGGGCACGCTGTTTCTGGCCATTGGCGGCTTCACGCCGCAGGCCATCGCGGCGGCGATCTATTATCTGGTGCATTCGACGCTGGCGGCGGCGGCGCTGTTTCTGGTCGTCGATCAGATCCGCGCCCGGCGCGGCAGTGGCGCGCTGGTGGCGCTGCCGCCGATGGCGGCCTCGGGGCTGGTGGCGGCGCTGTTCTTCGGCGCAGCCATCGCCATGGCCGGCATGCCGCCGCTTTCGGGCTTCGTGGGCAAGCTGCTGGTGATGGATGCGCTGCGCGATCACGCGCTCTGGGTCTGGATCTGGAGCTTCATTCTGGGCACCTCGCTGATCGCGGTTGTGGGGTTCGCCCGCGCCGGTTCGGTGTTGTTCTGGAAGGCCCATGACGAAGCCGGGCGCGAAGCCGGCCCCGACCCGGAGGCCCGCGTCAACCGCCATGAGGATCACATCAGCCCCGGCTGGGCGCTGGGGTCGATCGGGGCGATGCTGGGCTTGATCGCGCTGATGACGGTCTTTGCCGGTCCGCTGATGCGCTATGCCGAGGATACCGCCGCGCAGCTTGAAGCCCGCGAGGGCTATATCGCGGCGGTGCTGGGGCAGGGCGCGGTGCTGTCGATGGGCGCCACAGAGGCCGAACCCGAAGTGGAAGCCGCCACCCAAGCGGATGCCGAAGCGGATGCCGAGGCCGGTGCCGAAGCCGGCGCCGAGGAGGAATGACATGTCCCTGATGCAGAAGATCTTTCCGCATCCGATCCTGTCGCTGCTGCTGGCGGTGGTCTGGGTGCTGCTGGTCAATACGCTGACCCTGAACGCGGTGGTTTTCGGCGCGATCCTCGGGCTGGTGCTGCCGCTGATGACCCGCGCCTACTGGCCCGATGCGCCGCGGCTGCGCAATCCGCGCATGATCGTCGAATACCTGCTGGTGGTGCTGTGGGATATCGTCGTGGCCAATGTGCAGGTGGCAATGATCATCCTGTTCAAGCGGCAGGAGGATCTGCGCCCGGCCTGGATCTGCGTGCCGCTGGAGCTGCGCACGCCCGAGGCCATCACCGTTCTGGCCGGCACCATCACCATGACCCCGGGCACCGTATCGAGCGATCTGGCTGCCGATGGGCATTCGATCCTGGTGCATTGCCTGCATGCCCCCGATCCTGATGCCATCCGCGCGCAGATCAAATCCCGCTACGAGCGCCGCCTGAAGGAGATTTTCGAATGATCGCCTATGCGCTTCTCTTCGCCTTCGGCTGTTTCGGCCTGGCGCTGGTGATGAACCTCTGGCGGGTGATGACCGGGCCTGAGCTGAGCGACCGTATCCTGGCGCTCGATACCATGGTCATCAATACCATCGCGCTGCTGATCCTTTACGGCATCCATGCCGGAACGGCGGTCTATTTCGAGGCCTCGATGCTGTTTGCCATGGTCGGCTTCGTTTCCACCGTGGCCTATTGCCGCTACCTGCTGCGCGGCAGCATCATCGAATAGGAGGCGACATGGCGTTTCTGGCTGAACTCATCATTGCGCTTCTGCTGGTGGTGGCAGGGTTCTTCGGCATCGTTGGCTCGTTCGGGCTGATCCGGCTGAAAGACCCGATGTCCCGGCTGCATGCGCCGACCAAGGCCACCACGCTGGGCGTCGGCGGGGTGCTGATTGCCTCGATGCTCTATTTCCTGGCCGAAAAGGGCATGGTCTCGGCGCATGAGCTGATGATCTCGCTCTTCCTGTTCCTTACCGCGCCGATCGTCGCGCATTTCATCGCCAAGGTGCATCTGCATCTGCGCGCCAGCGATGAAAAGCTGCCCCGCTCCGAGGGGCAGGGCGACTGGGCCGGCTATGCGGCGCAGAGCAAGGCGCGCGGTGTGCGCAACGAGCCGGGCGACCCCGAGGGCGAGCGCCCGGCCGAGAACCGCTGAAATCAACGCGCGCCGGTCATCTGGCGCGCGTTTCGTTCCGGCTTCTCAGCTCTTGGCTTTCAAGAGGTCGCGGATCTCGGCCAGCAGTTCTTCCTGGCTGGGGCCGGCAGGCGCTTCCGGTGCGGCCTCGGCCGGGGCTTCCTTGCGCGCGGCGGCATCCTTGATGCGGTTGACGCCCCGCACCAGCAGGAACACCACCCAGGCGATGATCACGAACTTGATCACTGCATTGATGAAATTGCCATACATGAACTGCGCGTCGCCCAGCCCGAAGCTGAGGCCGCTGAAATCCACCCCACCGACGAAAAGCCCGATCAGCGGGTTGACCAGATCATCCACCATCGAGGCCACGATGGCCGTGAAGGCCGCGCCGATGATGATGCCGACCGCCATGTCGAGCACATTGCCCCGCGCGATGAAATCGCGAAATTCCTTCAACATGTTCCGTCCTCTCCAGTGATTGCGACGCTTGGCGCGCCCTTGTTCCGGCCCGCCAGACTAGCCCGGCTCGGGGCGCGCTGAGAAGCGCTTTCTTGCCGCGCCAACAGCACCTCCGAGGGTGCCGGCAGCGGTTGCCAAGGCTATCGCAACTGTGGCAAGACAGGCGCGACCCAATCAGCCATACGAGCCCCGCCGATGCCCGATTTTGCCGCCCGCCGCACGATGATGGTCGATACCCAGGTTCGCCCCTCGGATGTGACGAAATTTCCCGTCATCGAGGCGATGCTGGCGGTCCCGCGCGAGCGTTTCGTTCCCGAGGCGCAGCAGGAGGCGGCCTATGTCGGCGAGACCCTGACACTGGCGCCGGGGCGGGTGCTGCTGGAGCCACGTACGTTGGCCAAGATGCTCGATGCGCTGGATCTACGGGCCGATGAGCTGGTGCTCGATCTGGGTGTCGGCATGGGCTATTCCAGCGCGCTGATCGCCCGGCTGGCCGAGGCGGTGATCGCCATCGAGCCGATCGAGGAACTCGCCGCCGAGGCCGAGGCCGCCATTGCCGCTGTCGGCGCGAACAATGTCATCGTCGAACGCGCGCCGCTCGATGCCGGCGCGCCGCGCCATGGCCCCTATGACGTGATCATCGTGCAGGGCGGGGTCGAGGAATTTCCGCAGCCGCTGGTCGATCAGCTCAAGGATGGCGGGCGCGCGGCGGCGGTTTTCATGGAAGGCGCGCTCGGCGTGGTGCGGATCGGCGTCAAGCGCGACGGCGCGATGCGCTGGCGCGATGCCTTCAATGCCGCCGCCCCGGTGCTTGACGGTTATGCGCGCAAGCGCAGCTTCGTGTTGTAGGCAGCTGGCTATTTTTTGCCCGCGAGCAACGGTGCGGTCGGGCTCCTGCGTATAAAGACTGCCGCTCTGGCTCATCTTGGGGTAGAAAGGCGTCGAAGCACTGAATATGCGCCCGCAGAGGCGGCGATGGAGGGCAGGATGGCAAGGCGGTTCGAGCGGGTGCGGCGCATGGGGCTGCTGGCGGTTTTGGGTCTGGCGCTGGTGTTGGTGATGCCGGGGCGCGGCGCGGCCGAGAGCCTCGCGGATGTGCTGGTGGCGGCCTATCGCAATTCCAACCTGCTGGAGCAGAACCGCGCGCTGCTGCGCGCCACCGACGAGGATCTGGTGCAGGCGCAGGCGCGGCTTTTGCCGGTGGTGCGCTTCATCGTCGGGGCGCAGGCCCAGTTCCAGAACCCGCCGCCGATGTTCGGCTCGGGCACCACGCGCTCGGTCGGGGTCAGCGCGACGCTGTCGGCCACCGTGCCGATCATTGATTTCGGCCGCGGGCAGCTGGGCATTCAGGCCGCGCGCGAGGCGGTATTGGGCACCCGCGCGGCGCTGGTGGGCATCGAACAGGCGGTGCTTTTGCGCGCCGTGCAGAGCTATCTCAATGTGCGCAGCACCCGCGATACCGTGGCGCTGCGGCGCAACAATGTCGAACTGATCCGCCAGGAGCTGCGCGCCGCGCGCGAACGCTTCGAGCTGGGCGATTCGACGCGCACCGATGTCGCCATCGCCGAAGCCCGGCTGGCGGCGGCGCAATCGGCGCTTTCGGCCGCCGAGGGCGATTTCGCCGTGGCGCGCGAGGATTTCAATTTCGCCGTCGGGCGCTACCCGAACAATCTGGCCGCACCGCCCCGCCTGCCGCGCCTGCCCGCCAGTGTCGAGGATGCCCAGGCCATCGCCCGGCGCAATCATCCCTCGATCCGTCAGGCGCAGCATCAGGTTGCGGCCGCCGATCTGCAGGCGCAGATCACGCGTGCACAGCGCATGGGCACGGTTGCGGGTTCGCTGACCGCGCGCGGCAGCGCCACGGGGGGCACCGCGCGGCGCGATGTCACCGCCGGGGTGGACTGGTCGGTCGATCTTTACACCGGCGGGCAGGCGCCCTCGGCCGAGCGCCGCGCCATGGCCCAGCATGAGGCGCAGCGCGCCGCCCTGCATCAGACGGTGGCGCAGGTGCTGCAATCGGTGGCGGCCAACTGGGCGCAGCTCGCCGTGGCCCGCGCCCGGCTGGAGGCCAGTGATCTGCAGATCGCCGCCGCCCAGAGCGCCTATGAAGCCGTGCGCGCCGAGGCCGAACTGGGCTCGCGCACCACGCTTGATGTGCTCAATGCCGAACAGGAGCTGCTGGATGCGCAATCGGGGCGTATCGTCGCCGCGGCGACCGTGCAACTGGCGGCCTATGCGCTTCTGGAAGCCACCGGACAGCTGACGGTCGAGGGGCTCAATCTGGGCATTCCGACCTATGATGTCGAAGCTTATTCCGGTCAGCACCAGGTCATCCAGCGCCGCGAGACGCCCTCGGAACAGGGGCAGCGGCTGGACCGCATCATGAGCCGCCAGAGCCCGCTGATCACCGACCGCTGAATCCGCGGCACGGGAAGGGCAGGGCGGCGAGGCGGAACACTCTGGCGCCGGTTGCGAAACGGCAAGGCGGTTGTTTCAAATGGCCTTTGGGGCTATTCTGCGAAAAAAATCAAGAAGCAGGTGGCGGGCATGTCCGAGGCAATGACCAACAGCGAGATCGAGGATGTCCTGAGCTCCGTGCGCCGGCTGGTTGCGCAGGAGGGGCGGCGCCCTGAGCCCGCCGATCCGCGCGCCACGCAGCTTGGCCGGCTGGTGCTGACCCAGGCGCAGCGGGTGCCGGCCGAGGCTGAAGCCACCCCGAAACCCGATGTCGCGCTGCCCACCCCTGATTTCCGCGAGCTGGAAGCGACCATCGCCGAGTTGGAGGCCGCCGTTTCGGCCAGCAACAGCGCCTTTGACGCCGACGAGCAGGGCACCGAGGCCGAAGGCGCCGCCGAGCCGGCCTCCAATGTCACCGAGCTTTACGGCAAGCTGAGCTTCGTGCGCCGCGCCATGGAGGCCCGTCGCGCCGCCAATGATCCGGTGCCCGCCCCTGAGCCCGCCGTCGTGGCCGAGGCGCCGCAGATCGAAACCCGCGCTGGAGCGCCCGTCGAAACCGAGGATCAAACCGATTTCGACCCCGATGATTTCCTGATCGAGGAAGCGATCATCGACGAGGCCATGCTGCGCCGGCTGGTCGAGCAGCTGGTGCGCGAGGAATTGCAGGGACAACTGGGCGAGCGCATCACGCTTCAGGTGCGCAAACTGGTCCGCGCCGAGGTCGCCCGGGCGCTGGATGAGCGCAAACTGCTCTGACGGGTTTCGCCATCGCAAAACGGAAAGGGGCCCCGCAGGGCCCCTGATTTTTTCGCGATGCCCGATGCTTAGAGCAGGGCCTTCACCCGCTCGGCAGCGGCTTCGGCGGTGATGCCGAATTCGCGGTAGAGCACCTCCGCCGGGGCCGAGGCGCCAAAACCCGCCATGCCCAGGAAATCGGATTTGCGGCCGCGCTCGCCCAGCAGCCAGCGGTCCCAGCCGCCGGCGCGCACACCGGCCTCGATCCCCAGCCGCACCGGGCCTGCGGGCAGCACGCGCTTGCGGTAGGCCTCGTCCTGGGCGGCGAACAGCTCCATGCAGGGCATCGACACCACCCGCGTGCCGATCCCCTCGGCCTGCAAGAGATCGCGCGCCTTGAGCGCCACCTCGACCTCGGAACCGCTGGCGATCAGGATCGCCTGGCGTTTGCCCTCGGCCTCGGCCAGCACATAGGCGCCCTGGGCCGAAAGGTTGCGCGCGGTATTGGCCTTGCGCACCGCCGGCAGGTTCTGACGGCTCAGCGACAGCACGCTGGGCGTGGTCTTCTGGGTCAGCGCCACTTCCCAGGCCTCGGCGACCTCGACCAGATCGGCGGGGCGGAAAACCAGCGTATTGGGCGTGGCGCGGCTGATCGCCAGATGCTCGACCGGCTGGTGCGTGGGGCCGTCCTCGCCCAGGCCGATGCTGTCATGGGTCATGACATAGACCACCGGCAGGCCCATCAGCGCCGCCAACCGCATGGCCGGACGGGCGTAATCGGTGAAGCACATGAAGGTGCCGCCATAGGGACGGATGCCGCCATGCAGCGCCATGCCGTTCATCGCCGCCGCCATGCCATGCTCGCGGATGCCGTAATAGACATAGCGACCCTTGCGGTTCCCCGGCTCGAAGGTGCCGAGATCCGGGGTCTTGGTATTGTTCGAACCGGTCAGATCGGCCGAGCCGCCCAGCGTTTCGCCCAGCACCGGGTTGACGGCTTTCAGCACCGCCTCGGACGCGGCGCGGGTGGCCAGCTTGGGCTGCGCGGCCACGGCATCCTTCTTCAGCTTGCGGATCACCCCGCCCAGCTTGCCGGGCAGTTCGCGCGCGAAGATGCGCTTGAACTCGGCCTGTTTGGCCGGCGACAGCGAGGCCAGACGGCCCTCCCAGGCTTCGCGTGCGCCGCGGCCACGGGCGCCGATCGCCTCCCAGGCCTGCTTGATGTCGGCGGGAATGACGAAGGGGCCATGTTCCCAGCCATAGGTGGCGCGGGTATCGGCGATCAGCTTGGCATCGGTCAGTGCGCCATGGCCTTTCGAGGTATCCTGCGCCGAGGAGCCGAGCGCGATATGCGTCTTGCAGGCCACCATGGCCGGGCGCGGGCTGGCCTTGGCGGCGCTCAGCGCGCGGTCGATATCCGCCGGGTCATGGCCGTCGCATTCGAACACGTCCCAGCCCGAGGCGGCGAAACGCGCCTTCTGGTCGGTGATGCAGGCGATTTCCACCTTGCCGTCGATGGTGATGCCATTGTCATCCCAGAGCACGATCAGCCGCGACAGCGCATGCTTGCCGGCCAGCGCGATGGCTTCCTGGCTGATGCCCTCCATCAGGCAGCCGTCGCCGGCGATGACCCAGGTGTAATGATCCTGAACCGCCGCACCCCAGCGCGCGCGCAGCGATTCCTCGGCCATGGCGAAACCGACCGCATTGGCGATTCCCTGGCCCAGCGGGCCGGTGGTGGTTTCGATCCCCTTGGCATGGCCATATTCGGGATGGCCGGCGGTGATGGCGCCCCATTGGCGGAAATTCTTGATCTGATCGAGCGTCATGTCCTGATAGCCGGTCAGATGCAGCAGCGCGTAAAGCAGCATCGAGCCATGCCCGGCCGAAAGGATGAACCGGTCGCGGTCGGCCCAGTCCGGTGCCGAGGCATCGAATTTCAGATGGTTCTGAAACAGCACCGTGGCCACATCGGCCATGCCCATCGGCATGCCGGAATGGCCGGAATTGGCGGCGGCCACCGCATCAAGGGTCAGCACGCGGATCGCGCAGGCCTTTTTCCAATGGTCGGGGTGCTGGGCGCGGAGCGTGGTGATATCCAAGGCAGGTATCCTTATCACAGGGTCACATGGCAGCTTTTCGCGCGTCATATCAGGCTCGGACGCAAGTTCAAGCGCGCGTGGCCTCGCATCGGTTGGAATGGCCCGATATTCGCCGTAAGCTGGGCAAAACGGCCCCCGTGGCGGCGCGCGGCGCGATTCGCCAAACCCGGCGCGGGCATGAGAACCGAAAGAGGAGAGCCCATGAGCGACATCGCAGCCTATGAGCGCCGGATCTCGATGGCGCTGGACCGGATCGCGCGGCGGTTGGACAGCGGGGGCGGGGCAGGGGCGCCGACCCGCAATGCGGGGGCTGCGCCTGCCGGCGACGAAAGCGCCACGGTCGCCAGCCTGCGCGAGGCGCTGGAAAAGGAGCGCGCCGCCAATGCCCAGCTCAGCGAGCGTGTGGCCCAGGTGCGCCAGCGGCAGGAAACCACCGTGGCGCAGCTGGAGCGCCGGCTGGCCCGCATGACCGAGCAGCTTGATCTGCAAAGCCTTGAGATGCTGCGGCTGAAAAAGGCCAATGCGCGACTGATGCAGGCCAATGAGGCGCTGCGCGAGGCGCAGGCGGCGGGCTTTCCCGATGCCACGCTGGTCAACCGCTCGATCTCGGCCGAGCTTGATGCCCTGCAGGCCGAGCGCCGCGCCGAAATGGCCGAGATGGAAGAGATCCTGGCCGAATTGAAGCCCCTGCTGGCCGCCGACAGCCGCAGCGCCTGAGGAGGAACCATGCCCGAGGAAACGATCACCATTGGCGGGCGCAGCTTTGAAGTGGCCTGCCAGCCCGGCGAGGAACATTTCCTGCAAGCCGCCGCCCGGATGCTGGATGCCGAGGCGAGTACCCTGCTGGCCCAGATCGGCCGGCTGCCCGAGGCCCGCATGCTGCTGATGGCCGGGCTGATGCTGGCCGACAAGACCGCCGGCGCCGAGGACCGGCTGCGCGCCCTGGAGGCTGAGCTGAACGAGGCGCGGGCCGAGATCGAGCGGCTGCGCAGCGCGCCTGCGCCCGAGCCCACGCGGGTCGAGGTGCCGGTCATTCCGCATGATGTCAGCGACAGCCTGGCCGAGCTTGCCGCGCGCGCCGAGGCGCTGGCCGAGCAACTGGAGGAACGCCGCGCCTGAACGGGGCCTGAGCGGGGGCGGCGCGGGGTCAGCGGTTACGGGCGGCGACCTGCTGCACCTGCTGGCCGAGCGCGATGAATTGCTCCACCAGATCCGGGTCGCCGACCTCGTAATTGACCCGCATGCGGAAGCCGCCGGCGTCGATCACCACCATTGGCGCGCTGCGGTCCGAGCCTTTCCTTGGATGCCAGGAGTGGATCGCCTCGGCGATGGCGGCGATGTCGAACCACAGCGAGGGATCGGCGGTGGCCAGCACCATGGCCCGCGAGCCCTCGGGAGCGGGGAAATCCTGCAACCGGCCCAGATGCTCGCCGATCTCCGGCCCCAGAGATTTCGAGATCAGCGCCCGCCCGATCCGGTTGTCGAACAGCCCGGCCATGGTTGCCGCCGCCCCGGCGATGCCCTTGCCCATCTCGGGCATCACCACCACCAGCCCATCGGGCAGGGCGGGCGAGGGGGTGCGGAACTCGCTGCTGCCGGGATGGCTGGAGCGCCGCTTGCCGCCCGAACGCGGGCGGGTGACCTGCAACTGCCAGTCGTCGCCCGCGCCTTCGGGATGGATGACGAAGCGCGAGGCCTGCCGGGCGCCGCGCTGTTCGTGCTCGTAGCGCCAGCCCCGCGCTGCGGCCAGTGCGGTCATGGCGGCCTGACGCGCACGCTCGGCGCGGATCGACCAGATGACCAGCGCCCCGAAGCCGCCGATGAACATGGCGAAGGCAAGAAAGACGGCAAGCGATTGCAGATCCATGCGCTGATCCTTTCAGGGGCGGCGATGGGCAATGATGCGCCGCGCCCCGCGTTCAGGCAAGATGTTTGCGCGCGGCCCCCAAGACGGCAAGACCCCGGCGGGGCCGGGGTCTTGCGCGAGTCACCAGCCGGAAGGCGCCGGTTCAGGCATTCGCTTCGCGGATCTTGTTGGCGGCATCCTTGTCATAGGCGATGCCCTTGGCGTCAAAGAGCTGGTCCAGCTCGCCCGAGAGCGTCATCTCGGTGACGATATCGCAGCCGCCGACAAACTCGCCCTTCACATAGAGCTGCGGAATGGTCGGCCAGTCCGAGAATTCCTTGATCCCCTGACGCACGCCCTCGTCGGCGAGCACATTCACATCGGCAAACTCGACGCCCATGAAGTTCAGCACCCCGGCGACGCGGCTGGAGAAGCCGCATTGCGGCATGGTCTTGGTGCCCTTCATGTAAAGCACCACATCGTTTTTCTCGATGGTTTCGCGGATCTGGTCCTGAGCGCTCATCTTGGTCCTCTGTCATTGTTGCGGACCGGGATGCGCTGCCTGCGGCGGCCTCCCGGCGGATGGTCGTCATCGTCATCATGGCCGGCGCGCATCGCACTCAGCACCAGGGCAGCCAGAACGATCAGGGCAAGCAGCGCAAAGACCATCTCAGTCCGGGGCCTTGGTGGTCAGCGCCAGGGCATGCAGCTCGCCATGGCTGCCATCCATCTTGCCCTTCAGCGCGGCATAGACGTCGCGCTGCTGCTGCACGCGGTTCTTGCCGCGAAAGCTTTCGTCGATCACCTCGGCGGCATAGTGATTGCCGTCGCCGGCGAGGTCGGTGATGGTGATCTTCGCCTTGGGAAAGCTGTCGCGCAGCAGCGTCTCAAGTTCCTCTGCCGTGATGGCCATGGGGTATCCTCGGTCTTTTTCGGAAAGGTAATGCGGCGCGCGGGCTTATTCAAGCGCCGCCGCTTGCGCCGCATACCATGGTATCATGCCTCGCCGATGGCGCGGGCGAAGGCACTGCGATAGAGCGTGCCGAGGCTGGCGAGCGGGGCCTCGCTGCCGCCCATGCGCACCACCTCGCCGCCGAAGCGGCCGACGCTTTGCACCGGCACCCCGGCCTTGCCGGCGGCGATCATCAGCGCCTCGGCCTGATCGAAGCTGGCGGCAACCAGGTAGCGCGCCTGATCCTCACCAAAGAGGAAGGCGGTATCATCGCTGTCAAGCGTCACACCCAGCCCGGCGCCCTCGGCCATTTCGAACGCCGCCAGCGCCAGCCCGCCATCCGACAGATCGGCGGCGGCACGGATCAGCTCGCGGTTGGCGCGCAGGAACTCGCCATGGCGCTTCTCTGCCTCCAGATCGACGTCAGGCGCATCGCCGTCCTCGCGGTTGAAGACCTCGGCCAGAAGCGCCGATTGCCCCAGATGGCCGCGGGTTTCGCCGATCACCAGCGCGTAATCGCCGGGCTGCGGCTGGCCGGCGATCAGATCGTCCAGATGCTCCAGCAGGCCCACGGCGCCGATGGTGGGCGTCGGCAGGATCGCGCGCCCGTCGGTTTCATTGTAGAGCGAGACATTGCCCGAGACGATCGGCATGTCGAGCGCCGCGCAGGCCGCGCCGATGCCCTTGATGGCGCCGACGAACTGACCCATGATCTCGGGCTTTTCGGGATTGCCGAAATTCAGATTGTCGGTCGAGGCCAGCGGGCGCGCGCCCACCGCGCTGAGGTTGCGGTAGGCTTCGGCCACCGCCTGCTTGCCGCCCTCGAACGGGTTGGCCTTGACGTAGCGCGGCGTCACATCCGAGGTAAAGGCAATCGCCTTGTCGGTGCCATGCACGCGCACCACGCCGGCGCCCAGGCCGGGCACACGCATCGTATCGCCCATGACCATGTGGTCATATTGTTCCCAGACCCAGCCCTTGTGGGCGTAGTTCGGGCTGGAGATCAGCGCCTTGAGCGCATCGAGCGGATCGACGCCCGGCACCGGCGCCAGCGGCTCGGCGGCGGGGGTTTCCACCCAGGGGCGGTCGTATTCCGGCGCGCTGGAGGACAGTTTCGACAGCGGCAGATCGGCCTTCACGTCATTGCCATGCAGGATCAGGAAACGATCCTCGGGGATGGTCTCGCCGACCACGGCGAAATCCAGATCCCATTTGTCGAAGATCGCCTTGGCCTCGGCCTCCTGCTCCGGGCGCAGCACCATCAGCATGCGCTCCTGGCTCTCGGAAAGCATCATCTCATAGGCGCTCATGCCGGTTTCGCGCTGGGGCACATTGTCGAGCTGCAGCTTGATGCCGAGACCGCCCTTGTCGCCCATCTCCACCGCCGAGCAGGTCAGCCCCGCCGCGCCCATGTCCTGAATGGAGATTACCGCGCCCGAGGCCATCAGCTCAAGGCAGGCCTCCAGCAGGCGCTTTTCGGTGAACGGATCGCCGACCTGCACCGTGGGGCGCTTTTCCTCGATCGTATCGTCGAACTCGGCCGAGGCCATGGTGGCGCCGCCGACGCCGTCGCGGCCGGTCTTGGCGCCAAGGTAAACCACCGGCATGCCGACGCCCGAGGCCGCCGAATAGAAGATGCTGTCGGCCTCGGCCAGACCGGCGGCAAAGGCGTTGACCAGGCAGTTGCCATTATAGGCGCGGTGAAAGCGCACCTCGCCGCCGACATTGGGCACGCCAAAGCAGTTGCCGTAATGGCCGATCCCCTCGACCACGCCCTTGACCAGATGCGCGGTCTTGGGATGCGCCGGCTCGCCGAAGCTGAGCGCGTTCATCGCCGCGATGGGCCGCGCGCCCATGGTGAAGACGTCGCGCAGGATGCCGCCGACGCCGGTCGCCGC
>ERZ869909.1048-NODE-1048-length-24789-cov-18.754047_pt1 | contig 24789 bp, 21 predicted proteins | sample MGYA00520892_ERZ869909 | MGnify/ENA primary metagenome ERZ869909 (study PRJEB32215, sample SAMEA104723947) | bioreactor metagenome | biome: bioreactor; feature: anaerobic bioreactor; material: water | place: China | collected 2015-03-12 ... | reverse complement strand
TAAAGGAAAGAAGAACAGCCATGGACATGACTTCAGCTCAGACATTCCGCTACTCAATCTCTGATGTCGGATGTCCATAGAAAGAACCTCTTTTCCAGGAAATTGGGGCTTGAAGTCCATACCTGCGCAATTGCACCCATTTGACCAGTCAATTGCATTGGTACTGACCACCGCGTGCATCCGACTTGGCCAGTGGGCAGCAGAGACGCAACAGGCAGAAACCGGCCAATAGCTGCCATTGTGTTCCCGGTGAGGCTTTGCCTGCGCGTAGTCCGATGCAGCAAGGAAACCCCCAGGTGTTGTTCGAGCATTTTTACCTGCTTTCCTCAACCAATGATTACATTTTATTCACTCTTCGATTAGCCGCAGACCTTTCCTGCGCACTTCGAAGTCCATTAAAAAACGAGGTATCCGCAATGGCACGCATTGTCAGAATCCATGAATACGGTGACGCCAGTGTTCTGAAGCTGGAAAATTTGGACGTATCGGCACCGGCGGCAAACGAGGTGCAGATTGGCGTCAAAGCGATTGGCTTGAACCGAGCCGAGGTGATGTTTCGCAATCACGCATACCTACAGGAAGCCGAGTTCCCTAGCCGCCTGGGCTACGAGGCCGCAGGCATCGTGGTTGCAGTGGGTAGCGCAGTAACCGGGATCAAGGTGGGTGATGCAGTCGCTCTCATCCCACCTCTGGACATCGCCCGTTGGGGCACCTACGGAGAGCTGGCCAATGTACCTGCTCATCTGGTGGTGAAGAGCCCCGAGAGGTTGTCCTTTGAAGAGGCTGCTGCGTCCTGGATGCAGTACGTCACCGCCTGGGGCGCACTCATCGAGCAGGCCAAACTCGGGCAAGACGATTTTGTCCTTGTCACCGCTGCATCAAGCAGTGTTGGTTTGGCTGCCTTCCAGATAGCACGTATGGTCGGCGCCACACCAATTGCAATCACGCGAACCCGTGCGAAGAAACAGGCCCTTCTGGATGCTGGTGCCGCGTATGTGATCGTGAGTGACGAAGAGGGTATCGTCGAGCGCGTGATGGAGATAACGGCCGGACAAGGTGCTCGCGTTGTGTTCGACCCGGTTGGCGGGCGGTCCTTCGAGCCCCTCACGCAGAGCATGGCCCGAGGTGGCATTCTGCTGGTATACGGTGCACTCAGCTCGGAACCGACGCCATTCCCGCTGTTTACCGTGCTGGGCAAAAGCCTAAACCTCAAGGGCTATCTCTATGCAGAAATTGTGGCCGACCCAGAAGTCCTTGAACGTGCCAAGGCGTTTATTCTGCAGGGGCTGGAGTCTGGAGCACTGAGCCCGATAATCGCCAAGACCTTCCCTCTGAGTGACATCCAGGAAGCCCATCGTTTCCTTGAGGCCAATCAGCAGATTGGAAAAATCGTGGTTACAGTCTAATCGCCATTTCTGGGGCTGAGAGCAGAATCTTTCGGTCCCAGTTCAACCCGTCCAACTGACCGCTTTTGGCCGTCTCCAGCCGTATATACACCAAACGCCTCTGGTCATCCACCGCGTCGCAACTCCCTGACACCCCGGCCCAGCTTGCGGCGCAACAGGGCCCGCAGGCTCACCCCATCCGAGTACCCGACCTGTGCGGCGACTTGGTCGACGCTCGCGTTTCCGGTGCGCAAGAGATGGACGGCATGCTCCACGCGCAGGTCCTGGAAATACGACAACGGTGTCTTGCCCAAAACGCTTTGCAGCCGCCGCGCCAAGGTGCGCTCGCTTGTGCCCGCGGCGCTGGCCGCCTCGGCCAGCGAGAACCCCTTCGCGAGCTGACTTCTGGCCCAGCACTCGAAGCGCTCCACCACCGGGTCGGCATGCGCAAGGTGGTCGGGAATAACGAACTCGGCTTGCGAACTGCGTGTCTCGACCAGCAGATAGCGTGCCACCAGGGCCGCCAGCGCCGGACTGCGCTCCCGGATGATGCGCAAGGCCAGGTCGACGTGGGCCAAAGCGGCACCCGCGGTAGTGAAGCGTGTCGAGTTCACGATCATGCGTGATTCGTCCAGCGTGACGTTCGGATAGCGCTGCCGAAACATCGGCCCCAACCACCATGACGTCGTCGCACGATGCCCATCAAGCAGGCCGCTTTCTGCAAGCAAGAAGCTACCGGAGCAGGCGGCACCTAGGTGCGCGCCAGCGGTGGACCACTGCTGTAGCATGGCGACCGCATCGGGCACATCGGGGCGTGCGAGGCGAGCCGAGAGCGTGTCAGGCATCTTGTCGCCAAACGCGGGCACGAGCACGACGTCTGGTGCCGGCACACCACGCGCAGTGACCACGGGGACCGTCAAGCCTTGCGCAGTTCGGATGCGACGCCGCACGCCCACCAGCGTGAGCTCTATGTGCGCGGGAGCCTGTGGCAGCGAGCCCGCCATCGCATTGGCCAAGTCCACTGTGTCAGTGAGCGCCGCAAGCCCCAGATCAAACACGCCATCACAAACAAGGATATGGAGTTTCATGGCAAGAATGATATCAATGTTGTCATTATTGTCTATAGAGATGGCTGGCATGACGACTTAGACTGCGGGCTCGTTGATCCATTCACCTAACCCATTTACCCAAAGGATTACAGTATGACCAAGCTCGCCCTGTTTGTTCGCCTCGAAGCCAAACCCGGCCAGGAGGCTGCGCTTGCCGACTTCCTGGCCAGCGCACTGCCGCTCGCCAACGCCGAGTCCGGCACCACGGCCTGGTTCGCATTGAAGTTTGGCCCGTCGACGTTCGGTGTGTTCGATGCCTTTGCCGATGAGGCAGGTCGCCAAGCACATCTGAACGGCCAGATCGCTGCGGCCTTGATGGCCAACGCCGCGACCTTGCTCAGTTCTCCGCCCAATATCGAGAAGGTCGAACTGCTTGCAGCCAAACTGCCTGCATGACAACCCGGCCTTGACCCAATCAGGTCACGCTGCAGGATGGGGGTCACACGGCCCTACGCAGCGATCCCCCTCGATTGCACTTGCCCTGGGAACTACCTTCCACAGCGATTGGGGGGGGGCATTATTGCAGCCAGAACTTCCAAGCTGCGTCAGCAAGCAGGGGCAACATCAGGGCGAGCTGAGATGTTCCGATTCGTCGGGTAGTTATCGAGAAGTACCGACTGTTTGCAACGTGTCGGTACCGAGAACCGTCTGGGCGAGCCAGATTTCCGGCCCATTGGAAGTCTGCAGTCCGCAAGCGCGGATCGATCGAGCGATTTGTTGAAAATCAACGGCCTGGCATCAGGCTGTGCGGGCTGGTGAGGGTTCCTGCGGGTGTAGTTGCCCCCGCTAAACTGGACACCACCTCATTCGTTTGATGCCAGTTCCGCCCTGTACTCCCAGGGCGATTTCATTTTCAGCCCCTTGTGCGGGTGACTGCGGTTATAGTCTTCGACCCATTCCGGCAAGCTGGCCATCACCGTGGCGGCATCAGGGAGATCGTTCAAGTACACATAGTCGCGCTTAAACGTCTTCACGAAGCCCTCAGCCATGCCGTTGCTCTGAGGGCTTCTCACCGGTGTGGTACACACGACAAAGCCCAGAGAGGACGCGAAGGCTCGCGTTTCTTTGGCAGTGTAGCAACTGCCATTGTCCGTCAGCCATTCCAGCGGATGAGGCACTCGCTCTGACTGGCCGAGCCGGTATTCTAAGCTTTCCAGCAGCAGGCCTTGAACCATCTCACCGGTGATGCCACCAGTAGTCGCCACATAGCGCATCAGCTCACAATCACAGCAGTCCAGGCTGAAGGCTATGTGCTGTCGGTTAAGATTCTCGTTAGGGATTTGAACTGTTGCTTAAGTCAGGATCATCAAGTATCAGAGGGGTTTCTTATATCCCGGGTGTTATACGTGTTTGTCTATTTATCGGCATGATGCTCCGGCTTCAATTCAATAACCGTGTTGCACTCAGCTCCTGCAACCGCCCTTCATTGAATGGGACAATTAAGGCGCTCAGAGTTCGACCTCTCAGAACCGCTGTTCGGGAACGCTGGCTGGCTGCAATCCGACGACAAAATCCACTTGCAAGCCATCATCAAGCGACACGAAGCGCAGTTCGCAATCGCAACGTTCGGCGATGGCTTTGACGATGGATAACCCGAGCCCGCTGCCGTCACCGTCGCTGTTACGCCAGAAGCGCTTGGTAATCTGCTCCAGTGTTCCGGCGGGAATGCCCGGGCCATAATCCCTGACCCTGAAGCACACCCGGGCGTCTTCAGATAGCAACGCGAGTTCTACGCTAGTGCCTGCGCGGGTATGGCGGCGCGCATTGTCCAGCAGGTTGCGCAGTGCCGCGATCGCAAGCACCGGGGGCATGGTGATGTACCTGTCCGGAATATCCGCTGCAGTGATCAGCTCCACCGGCGCGCCCTGTTGCTGGTTGGTGTCCGCAAGCGCGGTTTGAGCGACATCGATCGGCAGGCAGCGCAGACCATCATCGAAGGACACGCGCCCTTCAACACGCGCCAACATCAACAGTTGCTCAAGCGTACGGTGCATACGGTCGGCACCGATCTCGGCCTGAATCACTGCCTGGCGGGAACGCTCGCCTGTTGTCATAGAGGCGACCTGCAGGTGCGTTTTGATTGCCGTAAGCGGGCTGCGCAATTCGTGCGCCGCGTCATCGGTCAGGCGGCGTTCGCGTTCGATGGTCTGAGCGACGCGCTGGAACAACTGGTTCTGCGTTTCAACCAACGGGGCCAGCTCGACGGGCAGCGGCTCGATGCGCAGCGGTTCTACCGAGTCGGCGCTGCGCTCGGCCAGTGCGGTGCGAATCCGCCGCAAGGGCGCGAGCCCACTGCTCACGCCGAACCACAGCGCGACCAAACTCCCCAACAAGGCAAACAGAACCGGAACGGCAGCCGCAAGCAGCACCGAGCGCTGGAGAGTGGCGCGTTCGTCGAGCCGGTCGGCAGTGGTTATACGCATGCCGTTGTGTACCAGCGTGAAGCTGCGCCAGGCCGTATCGCCGACCATCTGATCACGAAAGCCCGTTTGCTGAGCGTCGAGCACGGCGTCAGGTGTCGAGTGGCTGCGTGCAATCACCTCACCGCGCAGTGAGCTAACCTGGCAGGCGAGGCCGTCTTCTATGCCCAGTTGTTCGGCGCGCAGTCTGGTTACCCCGCCTCCGGTCAGTTCGGGTTGGGGCAGCTGGACCAGCAATCCGGCGACCATGCGAGCGGAGGCAGCCAGCCGCTGATCGAGCGACAGCATCAGTTGATTGCGCACATCGAACAGCATCCAGGCCGCCGCCAGGCTCCATAACAACACGAAGGCCGAGCCCAGCGTAATGACCAACCGCAGCCGCAGACTCATGAGTCGAAATGATCCGGTGAATGCCCCGCCGGACCCAGGCGATAACCGAGGCCACGTACGGTCTCGACAATACCGCCGCCCAGCTTGCGGCGCAGGTGATGGATATGCACGTTCAATGCATTGCTCTCGACCTCGTCACTTAAGCCGTACACAGCGTCCTTGAGCCGCTCGGCTGAGAGTACCCGTCCGGGGTTCTGTAACAACGCCTGCAAAAGCGCCTGCTCGCGGCGCGAAAGCTCAATCGATTCGCCGTTGAAGGTGGCTGTGCAGGCTGCCGGATCATAAGTGAGCGGGCCATGCTCGATCAGGTGGCTACTACGCCCTGCAACGCGGCGCAGCAAGGTGTGCAGGCGCGCAGCCAGTTCGCGCAGGTCGAAGGGTTTAATCAGGTAATCATCAGCCCCGGCCTGCAATCCTGCGACGCGCTCGGTTACCGCATCCCGGGCGGTCAGAATCAACACCGGCAACTCAACACCGCGTCGGCGCAAGCGCTGCAGAAGCTGCAAGCCGTCTTCATCAGGCAACCCGAGATCGAGAATCATTACGTCGACCTTTGTGTTGCGCAGCGTGGCGTCAGCATGGGCAGCCGTGGCGGCATGCGTCACCACAAAGCCCTGGGCTTCAAGTCCGGCGGTGACGCCGCTGGCAATGAGTGCATTGTCTTCGGTGAGCAGTACGTGCATGGGACTGATTCGTTCAAAGTGTTCGGGGATTGTCCTCCGCCAGGATTAACGGAGCGTTATGAGCATAGCACCGGTGCGGACGGCCTTGGTTCTCCACAGCAGGCCTGCGCGCATATGACTTTGGCCCGCCGCTGTTAATCATCCGTTAATCCCGGGTCGCCATGCTCCTCCGGACTGTTCAACAGGTGGGGTTTATGCGCGCGATTGTTTTCTTACTGGTCTCATGTCTCTGGCTGCTGCAAACAGCCAACGCCTCACTATTTTCAAGCGGCGGGCTGCAGGACGATTTTCTGCCTGTAGATCAGGCATTTGAGCTGCATATCGGGCCGCAGGAGGAGGGCGGAACGCTGGTTCGGTGGGATATCGCGCCGGGGTATTACCTCTATCAGGAGCGCCTGAGCTTTGGCGGCCTTGACGCGGATTTTCAGCCGTCCTTGCCGCCGGGCGAGCCTTACACCGATGAGTTTTTTGGCGATTCGCAAATCTACAGGGGCAGTCTGGAAGTGGACATTCCCCAAACAGCCGCCAGCTCTATTGTATTGGGCTGGCAGGGATGTGCGGATGCGGGCTTGTGCTACCCGCCGCAGTCGAAGCGGGTCAGTCTGGACGGTGCCGGGCCAGCGAGTGCGTCTGGCTCGGTACAGGCTGATGACGAGGCACTGGTCAGCGGTTTGCAGCAACAGGCGCTGTGGCTGAGCCTGCTTCTGTTTTTCGGCCTGGGTTTGCTGCTGGCCTTTGCACCCTGCTCGCTGCCGATGTTGCCGATCCTCGCGGGGATTGTCGTGGGGAGCGGGGCGACGCCGCGGCGCGGCTTTGCCCTGGCGATTGCGTATGTGGTCAGCATGGCGCTGGTATATGCCGCCCTCGGCGTTTTGGCGGCGCTGCTTGGCGCCAATCTACAGGGCCTGTTGATGCAACCCTGGCTGATCGCGAGCTTTGCTGGTCTGTTCATTCTGCTGTCCCTGCCCATGTTCGGCTTTTTCGAGCTGCAACTGCCGGCGGGCCTGCGTGACCGCCTGGAGAACGCCGGGCGCAAACGCAGGGGCGGCAGTCTGGCAGGCGCCAGTGTGCTGGGCGTATTGTCCGGTCTGCTGGTCGGACCCTGCATGACGGCGCCATTGGCTGCGGCGCTGTTATATATCGCGCAAAGCGGCAACGCCGTGCACGGCGGGTTGGTGTTGTTCGCGCTGGGGCTGGGTATAGGCACGCCGCTGGTGCTGCTGGTCACGCTGGGCAACCGCTTTCTGCCCAAACCGGGCGCCTGGATGGACCGCGTCAAGGTGTCTTTCGGCTTCCTGTTTCTGATCGCAGCGCTCTATGTACTGCGGCCGCTGCTATCGGACTCGTTATGGGTAGGGCTCTGGGGAGCGCTGTTGGTGGTGTTGGCCAGCGCGCTGCTGCAACTGGCGCGTGAGCTGCATAAATATCAGGCGTTGAGCAGAGCCGTCGCATCGCTGACAGGCATCTGGGGGATAGCCATGCTACTGGGCGCTGCCGGCGGCGCGCACGATCCATTGCGTCCACTGGCGATATTCACCGGCGGTGTGGCGACCGTTCAGGCCGGCGAGGTGAACGAAGGCTATGTCGGTTTCAGCGAGCCTTCTGTACTCGATAGTGAACTCGCCGCTGCGAAAGCGGCAGGACAATGGGTGCTGGTCGACTACTACGCTGATTGGTGCGTGTCCTGCAAGGTAATGGAGCGAGAGGTGTTCGGCAATGCCGAGGTGAAGGCGGCTCTGGAAGACGTGCGCATCCTGCGGCCCGACGTCACAGTCACCAACGCCGCCTCTCGGGAGCTGTTGGGTCGCTATCAGGTGATGGGGCCGCCAACGTTACTGTGGATCGGTCCGGACGGCGTCGAACGGCGCTCGCAGCGCATCACGGGAGAGGTGGATGCCAAACAATTTATGGCCAACTGGAATGAAACAATGGAGCGAGGCTGATGTTGACGATGAATATAGGCCCGTTCGCACTGGCGGTGCCGCATATCCTTTTGATGGTGAGCCTGCTGCTCGCCACCTTGACTGGTTGGTGGGTTGGCCGGCGTAGCAAGCTGAACCCTGAGGCGCAGTTGTTCAAGTTGCTGTTGGTCGCATTGCTGGTCGCCCGTCTGGCCTTCGTAATCGTCTATTTCGATCACTTTCGAGACGACCTTTGGGGCGTGGTCGATATCCGCGATGGTGGCTTTATCGCCTGGCCGGGGGTGATCGCGGCGATCCTGCTGGGTGCCCGGATGGCCTGGCGTGAGCAAACCCTGCGCAAACCACTCGGCACAGCCATGGCGGTGGGTGTGCTGATCTGGGGTTTCAGCAGCTTTGTGTTGCACGCCTTCGAACAGGGCACGCGGCTTCCAGAACTGGCGCTGCGCGACAACCACGGCGCCCCGGTCGAACTAGAGGACTATGTAGGGAAGCCGCTGGTGATTAACCTTTGGGCGACCTGGTGCCCGCCGTGCCGACGAGAAATGCCCGTACTAGCTGAAGCGCAGCGCAACGAACCCGGTGTGACATTTGTGTTCGTCAATCAGGGCGAAGGCGAGGGCGTCATTGGGGAATTCCTGACGTCCCAAGGGCTAGGCCTGAAGAACGTTCTGTTGGATACCGGGGGACAGCTAGGCCAGAAAATTGGTTCGGCCGCGCTGCCGACGACGCTTTTTTACGACGCTGAGGGGCGCCAGGTCGCCAGTCACCTCGGCGAGCTATCGCGGGCCAGCCTGGCGCGCGAGTTACAGAAACTCAAGGAGCATAGTGAATGATCAAGATATACCCCATGTCCGCTTTGTGTTGCGCTCTGTCGCTTTTTCCCGCATCGCACGCAATTGGAGAACAGTGGCCGGCCGCTATCGAAGCTGTGCAATCAAAAGGGGTACAGATCGTTGACGCATTCGACGCGCCCTCCGGCTTGCAAGGCTACGCCGCTCGGTTCAATGGGCAAGGGATGACCCTATATCTCACTGAGGATGGAGAACATGTGCTGGTCGGCAATCTACTGGACGCGCAAGGCGAAAATCTCAGCCAGGAGCCCCTGGAACGTCTCGTCTATGAGCCGCTGGGGAAGGAAATGTGGCAGCGGCTCGAACAGAGCAGCTGGATCGCAGATGGTAGCGATGACGCTGCCAGGATCGTTTACATGTTTTCCGATCCAAACTGCCCGTATTGCAATATGTTCTGGAAACAGGCGCGGCCCTGGGTCGAGTCAGGTGCCGTCCAGGTCCGTCACGTGATGGTTGGCATGCTCATGCCTGACAGCGCAGGTAAAGCCGCCGCCTTGCTGGTCGCCAAGGATCCTGAGGCGGCCCTCAATGTGCACGAAGAAGCCGGCAAAGCGAGCCAGCTCAAACCGATCGAGCGAATCTCGCCAACTGTGAATCAGCGGCTAGAGGCGAATCTTACACTGATGAGCGAAATGGGTGCCTCGGCTACGCCAGCAATTTATTACCTGGACGACGACGGCCGATTGCAGCAACATCAAGGCGCGCCTCGGCCTGATGCATTGAATGAGATTATGGGGCCGTTGTCCAAAGGCTAGATTGATAAAGATCAACCAGCAGCGCCGTTGCTTACAACAGTCATATACGGAGGCTACATGAAAGCGCCCCTCTGGCCTTTGGCCGGGCTTTTCCTTGCGGTTTCCGTGTCCGCGCAGACTGTAGACCCAGTGACCGTCTATGACAAAGGCGGGGCCAACCCTGCTGCCATGGCATGTGCTTTCTGTCACGATGGCCGCTGCCGGCTTCCCCCGCCTCGCAGGCCTGTCAGCCGAGTACATGCGTAAGCAGCTGGCGGATTTCAGGTCCGGCGCTCGCGCCAACCCGATCATGCAACCCATTGCCGCGGCCTTGAGCGCCAACGAAGCCGACGCTGTCACAACTATGTTGGCTAGCAAGCCGCCTCCGCATGTCGAGCGAGTCGACCGTACCGCTTTGCCCGATGGGCCTGGCGAGGCACTCGCCCTGCGCGGCGCCTGGGACCGCAATATCCCAGAGTGTGTCGCCTGCCATGGTCCCAGCGGGCAAGGAGTCGGCGACGCCTTTCCACCACTAGCTGGGCAATCCGCGCAGTATCTGGCCTCGCAGCTAACTGCCTGGCGCCAGGGCACCCGTAACAATGATCCGAACGATTTGATGGGGCACATTGCACGCAGCCTGACAGAGGAGGAGATCAATGCCGTCTCGGTGTATTTCGCGGGTCTGACCGACACAGCAGCAGCTAAATGAAGCCGCGGAAAAGCGTATTGCTACTAATTGCGTTGACCTTCCCTGTGTTGGCAGACGAGATCGCTATGGAAGATCAGTCGCAGATCCTTACCGGTGCCGGTGACCCAGCCAGCAGCCGGTACTTTCAGCCGCCCCGGGAAAGCGAGCTGCCTGACAACGCCTACGGAAAGCTGGTTCAGCAAGGGCGCGCCATATTTGTCGATACCAAGAAGCATGCGTCCGATTATGTTGGCAACGGCCTGTCCTGTGCGAACTGTCATCTCGAACAAGGTCGGAAAGCCAACTCCGCACCGCTTTGGGCCGCCTATACCATGTATCCGGCGTACCGAAAGAAGAACGACAAGGTTAACAGTTATGCCGAGCGCCTCCAGGGCTGCTTCCAGTTCAGTATGAACGGCGAGGCCCCCGAGGCTGACGGCCCAGTTATCGCCGCGCTTACAGCCTATTCCTACTGGCTTGCAACCGGAGCACCGACGGGGCAAGAGCTGCCAGGCCGGGCCTATCCTGAAGTTCCGCAACCCGAGGGCGGATATGACCTGGCAAAGGGTGAGCAGGTTTATGACGCACAGTGCGCCGTCTGTCATGGTTCCAACGGTGAGGGACAGAAGTCGGGGGAAACTTACGTGTTCCCACCACTCTGGGGGGCCGACTCGTTCAACTGGGGTGCAGGCATGCATCGGATAAATACGGCCGCAGCGTTTATCAAGGAAAACATGCCACTGGGCAAGGGTGGCACCCTGTCAGACGAGGACGCCTGGAACGTGGCTGCCTTTATGAACAGCCACGAGCGACCACAGGACCCGCGCCTGATCGACGGCTCGGTCGAGATAACCCGTGACAAGTACCATGCCAATGATGGGGTAAATCTTTATGGAAAAATCATTAACGGCAGAATGCTCGGGAACGGTATCTGAGACGCAAGCAGGCACTGGTGTTCTTGCATGCGTTTGGCGGCCAACCTGTCTGAACTGAAGGGCTGAGAAGGTCCGTTGTAGGTCGTACGCTTTTGGCCGATAGCACCCAGGTGTCTAAAGAGTGGATCGTAGTCTTCCATGACGTGGAGGATAAGCTACGAACACCGCCATCTTTCCTTGAATCGCCCCGGATTTCCTAGACACTTTCCAGGCTCAGTAAATGTTGCCTTTCAAACTCTACCGGTGACAGCTGGTTGTTGAAACCGTGTCGGCGTTTTGGGTTGTAAAACATCTCGATGTAGTCGAACACGTCAGCGCGAGCATCCTGCCTAGTGCTGTAGATCTTTCGCCTAATCCGTTCCCGCTTCAGCAGTTGGAAAAAGCTTTCCGCTACCGCGTTGTCATGGCAGTTACCACGCCGACTCATGCTACCAAGCAAGTTATTGGCTTTCAGGAAGCTCTGCCAGTCACCGCTGCTGAATTGGCTACCTTGGACGCCCTTCTAAGTGTCAAGTGGATACTGTGCTTTGGTTGATGACGCTATTTCGCCTCTGGATGATGCCGTAGACCTCCCGTGCGATGTAACGCTTTAGGCACCGGATTGCTTCCAGCTTTGAATGTCCCTCTGAGAGACGTCGACTGACATAAGCCTGGGTTCGAGCGTCCGTCCGAAGCCGTCCAATAGCGATGATATGGAGCGCACTGTTTGCGGCGCGATCACCACCTCGATTCAGCCGATGTCGGGTGACCTTGCCTGAAGAGGCCTGGACCGGGCTAACCCCACATAAAGCAGCGAAGCTAGACTCTGAGCGGAAACGATCACTGTTGTCGCCTGCTGTCAGTAGAAGCTGAGCAGCGGACTCGTAACCAATGGCATTTCGGGCAACCAGCTCTGGGGCAAGATCATCAACCAAGGCTGCAATCATCACATCCAAATCCGCTATCTCGTCATGCAGTTCGAGATAACGCCGCCCCAGCGACTTCAGAGCAATCCGGTAGGCGGACGTGACCTGACGATAGCTTGATAGATCTGGACGCCATGCTGCCAGCGTTCTAATCAATTGCATGCGGGTCAACGTGCGTAATGACTCACGCAGATCATCAGGCGCACTAACGATAGTGTTCTGGATCAGCTGTAAGGTAACGCGCCTAGCTTGTATGGCCGTCTTACGACACACTTTGAGCACGCGTAACGATTCGACCATGCCGTCTCGTTTTTTTGGGGTAACTGTACGAACGCCTGCCAAAGCCGCATGTGCCGCATTTCCGGCATCAAGGGTGTCATCTTTGCCCCGCTTGCGCCTATCACTTTTATCAGGCGCAGTAACTTCAAGAACGGTGATTCCAGCCTGTTCCAAGTAGCGCAATAGGCCTGCACCGTACGTACCTGTGCACTCGATGCCCACTCGAACCACTTCACCAAACGAGCGCATCCACGTCAGCATTTGTTTGTAACCCTGACGAGTAGTCGCAAAGCTCTCACTGGCCAGGATACGATCCTGCTCGTCTACGACTGCGGCGACGTGCAGGTCTTTATGGGTATCTACACCGCCTACGACCTGTCTCGAAACACTGCTGATTTTGGCGTTGGGCATGACTGGTCACTCCGGTTCACCGATTACGAACAGAGCCGCTTCAACCGGACACCTGGACAAGACAGTAAAGTGACGTGGCGTCAGGCCCTTCTTGGGTCACATGTGTCGGCAAGGCGGTCACCTTGACGTGCAGTGTTCCCGGATGGTCGACAGGTCCAGGGAAAGACACAAGGGTCGATCGGAGTGTGGGTCAGGCCATCCGAGACGCTCCACGACCAGATCATCCATCATCGGTCTATCGCTGTGTGAGTCAGACCACATGGAAACACTGGCCAGTACATTCTTACTGTCGGAGTGAATCATCACCTCCTGCTTTGGCTTGCGGCGCCAAACGGCCATCAGTAAGGCATCAATAGCCAGGTCGCTGGTCATCTGCGGCTTCATTGACCAACCGATTACCTGCCGCGAGAACAGATCGAGCACCACCGCCAAATACAACCAGCCCTCATAAGTGCGGATGTAGGTGATGTCCGTGACCCAGACCTTGTTGGGTTCGGTGACATTGAACCGACGCTCCAGATGATTCGGTGAGGCCGCTGGAGGCTTACCGCCATAGCGGCCCGGTCGACGACGATACCCTGTCTGTGAGCGCAGCCCTTCCAGACGCATCAGTCGAGCAACACGATGCTTGCCGCATGCTTCTCCAAGCTCACGCAGGTCGTCGTGGATTTTGCGGTAGCCGTAGACGCCACCGCTCTCTAGCCTCGAGTGCTTGATCAGGCCAAGCAGACGTTGGTCATCCTTGGCTCGTGCCGACTTCGGTTCAGCCAGCCAGGCGTAGTAACCGCTGGCATGTACTTTCAGGGTCAGGCAAAGGCGGCGAACGGAATAGTCTGCGGATAGCTGACTGATGAGGGCGTACTTTAACCGCACTCCTTGGCAAAGTACGCGGCGGCCTTTTTTAGGATGTCTCGCTCTTCGGTCACGCGCTTGAGTTCGGCACGCAGACGACGCAGCTCAGCTTGCTGCTCGTCTTCTTGCACGCGTTGCTTTTCAGGTTTGCTGTAGCGCTTAACCCAGGCATACAGGCTGTGGGTCGACATGCCCAAACGAGACGCTACCTCAGCCACCGGCAGACCTCGTTCGGTCACCTGCCTGACTGCTTCGATTTTGAATTCTTCGGGATAACGCGGATTGCTCATGGCACCTCCTAGTGGGCCGTATTATGAGGCCAGGAGGTGTCTACGAAACTAGGGGCGATTCACAGCGCTTTGCAACCCACACACATCTTCAGGGTGATTGTTGTCCACGCCGTTGCAATACTTATAGCCAACCAACGCATCGGTGTGTGATAGCAGGACTCGCGCCATGGTCATGTGGAAACGGTGCGCTTGAAGATCGGTCGGCCCCTTTGAGCGGGGGGTGTACGAATTTTTGTGTAACCGGCTAATGAGCGACACTGTCGCTCCGAACCGGAGACACGATGAGCAAGAAACTACATCCCATCACCGACGAGCTGCTGGATCAGCTCTTGGCCAACTATCAAAAACCTGAAGACCTGATTGGTGCCGAAGGCATCCTCAAGCAGCTGACCAAAAAGCTGGTTGAGCGTGCGCTGGATGCCGAGTTGACTCACCATCTGGGGCACGACAAGCATCAGCCGGTCGGTAACTCGTCTGGCAATACCCGCAACGGCTTTAGCCGCAAGAAGCTCAAGGGCGAGTTCGGCGAGCTGCCCATTGAGATACCGCGTGATCGGCATGGCACCTTCGAACCGCAGATCGTCGAGAAGCACCAGACCCGCTGGGTGGGGTTCGACGACAAGATTCTTTCGCTGTACGCACGGGGCATGACCGTGCGCGAGATTCAGGCACACCTACAGGAGATGTATGGCGCCGAGGTATCGCCCAGTCTGATCTCCTCGGTGACCGATGCCGTAACCGATGAGGTGAAGGCCTGGCAGTCACGGCCGCTCGACGCGGTCTATCCCATCGTCTACCTCGACTGCATCCACACCAAGGTGCGTGAGGGTGCCGTGCGGGTGAAGGCGGTTTACCTGGCGCTGGGCATCAACCTGGCCGGGGAGAAGGAAATCCTCGGGCTATGGATCGCCCAGAGCGAGGGTGCCAAGTTCTGGTTGCAGGTGGTGACCGAGTTGCGCAACCGTGGCGTGCAGGACATCTTCATCGCCTGCGTGGATGGCCTGAAGGGCTTCCCCGAGGCCATCGAGGCTGTCTTCCCGCACACCAGCGTGCAACTGTGCATCGTGCATATGGTCAGGCACAGCCTGAACTACGTCTCTTGGAAACGGCGCGCCGAGGTAGCGGCTGACCTGAAGCGGATTTACCAGTCCAGCACGGCGGACGAGGCTGAGCTGCGCCTTGGCGAGTTCGAAACCAAATGGGATGACGACTACCTGCCAATTGGTCAGTCCTGGCGGCGCAACTGGGCTCGGATCACGCCGTTCTTCGACTTCCCACCGGAGATCCGCAAAGTGATCTATACCACCAACGCCATTGAGTCGGTGAACATGAGTTTGCGCAAGATAACCAAGAACCGCGGCTCGTTCCCCAGCGACGAGGCGCTGCTGAAACTGTTCTATCTGGCGCTACGCAACATCAGCAAGAAATGTACGATGCCGATCCGTGACTGGAAAGCGGCACTGACACGCTTTACGATCAGCTACGAAGGCAGGCTGCCACAGTAGTAACCCCATCCCCGGTTACACAGAATTCTGCACACCCTCCGCGGATAGGCCAGATACGGGCAGCTGCATCACGATACTTTTGTGCAGTCCCGCCGGGATCAAATCCCTTCATGTACCCAGATAGAAGCAACGCAAGTAGCGAAAGGGCTGCGGTGGCAATTTTCGCCCAGTCGGGGCCTAAAATCGCTGCGATCAAAGCCCCCGATGCCGTTAATGCTGAGATTACTATCTGAAAAATCTTCAGGTGTTGCAGGCGAGCTGCGCACCGATCCGCCATTTTTTCATGCGCTTTGTGGGTGTATACAACTCGGCCCAAGCATTCGCGAATCTGCCCTTCCATATGCATAAAGTCACTCATATCTGTCCCTATTGAATGCCATATGGGGCCATCAGTGTGACACTGCCCAGCTTCGCCGTCGCGCTTCAAGCGATACTTAAAGCTGACGACACCTGGGCGCGCTGACAATCCGCCAGCGAAAGTTAATGGGCCGCTGGTTACGCTTCAAAGCCGACAGTCCGCTTCTGGCCGATTCTGTTGAAAAAGTCACGTGGACATTTTCGGTCAAGAAACAGCGCGCTCTACGTTGAAATCTGTCCAACTTTTACGTCGTTGTGGTTCTGGATTTTGCGTAGCAACGCCCAAATTGGTTGCGTTTTGAGCAATCAAGATTGGTCGCTATCGTAGACCGACTTTTTCAACAGAATCGGCCGTTCTCTGACGGTCGTGACAGTGACACGCCCTGGTCAAGTTGAACGCAATCCGTGGTCAACGCCAACCCAAATTGGTGGTCAAGAGGAGTGCAATTTCGCACATACCTGAGGACTGCTCACCACATCGCTTGCGTCGGTAGTAGCTTCCGCACTTTCCCCGTCTCTCACCGCTAAACAGCGCTTTCCGGTAGCGGACTTTAGAGCGGCTTGATACTGGCCAGCATGCAGAAATTCTGCCCGTGTAGCGTCACGACCGGACAAGCCACTAGGGTGGCGGTCAGGAAGGCAGGCAAACGGAACACGGCGAAGCACCTCGAAGGCGCTGGCCACTTGCCATCCAACTGGGCGCGGCCTTTAATCGGCGGATCTGGAAAGGAGACGGATATGCCATTGTTGGACGAGATTATTGGGTGGGCCGGCGGACTCAGACCCTGGCAGCAGGAAGCACTGCGCCGGATATTTGCCCGGGCCGAACTAACCCAAGATGACATCGAGACCATTCTGCGAATGGTTCGCGAGCAAGAACGGGAAGACGCAACCACGGGGGGAGCACGGCCATTCACGCTGGACGACGTACCAGGCGCCGGAAGTGGCGCAACCGTGCGGTTGGTGGGTGTCTCGGGGCTAGACCAGGTAAACGGCTTCCCGTCCGGTCGTGCCTTTGACCTCGCACCGGAGGGCATGACCATTTTCTTTGGTCATAACGGCGCCGGCAAATCCGGCTACGCCCGCGTCTTCAAGAATGCCTGCAACGCTCGGCATCGGGTGGAGGTCCTGCCCGACGCTTTTGGGGCGGCAACCCCAGCTAGACTGCCATCAGCAGATTTCGCCATTTTGGTGGATGGCACTCCGGAAACCGCACGTTGGGTCCAGAACGGGCCGGCCCATTTGCATTTGAGTTCGGTCTCGGTCTACGACGCGGCCTGTGCCAATGACTACATCGACGCGGAAGGGACCCCTGCATTTCAGCCCTACGGACTCACTCATCTGACGCGCCTGGTCCTACTTCAGCGTGATTTACAGGCACGGATTGGGACCGAACGCAATGCCTTGGCTCTGGATACCCGGCAATTCGAACCGCTGAAGGGTGACACCGAAGTCGGCCGCTACATCGCCAAATTAGGTGGGGACTCGGACCGCGCCGTGCTTGCTCGATTAGGGACGGTCGGTGACGATGAACTCCGGCGACTGGAGTTTCTGAAGCGGACATTACTGGAAAGCGATCCTGTGCCGCAGGCGCTGGCCTTGGAACGTTTGGCGACACGCTTGGACCAGGCGCAGCGTCGAGCCGAGGAAGTCCAGCGCTGGGTGAATGATCGTGCCATAGCACGGGCAAAGGAACTGATTACAACGGAAAAAACCGCGCATCTCGCCATGCAACTGGCGCAAGCGCGTCTTCAGGATCGAGACACACTGAACGCCATGGAGTTGCCGGTAACGTCCTCACCCACCGCCACGCTGCTGGAAGGCACAGGAGCTGAACTCTGGCAAACGATGTACCGAGCCGCTGAGGCTTTCTCTCAGCAGACGGCATACCCTGAACATCCCTTCCCGCACCTGGAACCGGACGCTTACTGCGTACTCTGCCAGCAACCTTATTCAACGGATGCCTCGGAGCGCATGCGGCGTTTCGCGGCATTTGTCGCCGACAGCGCCACGGCGGATGCGCAAGCCGCCACGCTTGCGCGCATGAACGCTCTAGGGAAGGTGCAGGCTGTCGATCTAAACGTTCTGGATGTGCCAACACGGGCTGACGTGGAGGAGCGACTGCCCGACCTACACGCTGCCATCACCGCAGCGGCATCGGTCTGGACCGCCCGGCATACTTGGGTTAGCCAAGCCCTGCAAACTGGAAACTGGTCCCCCGAGTCAGAACCGCTTCCTATCGAAGCAAACCTCGATAGTCTCTTCGCCGCCAAAGCTGCTTCGCTCCGAGTCGACGCCAATACCCTGCGGACCTCTGCCGATCCCGCTCTACGCTTGGCGCTGACCCAAGAACTGGCAGAGCTAGAAGCCCGACAACGCCTCGCCAACCAGCTTGGCGCGGTGGAGCGCTTTGTTCAGGACAGTCAGGTCCATGCCACATTGAGCCGCTGCCATGCCGCCCTCAACCCAGCGGCAGTGTCACGCAAACTGACGTCCCTGGCGGCGACGCATGTGACCGAGGCTCTGGCCGCTTCTATGAATGCTGAGTTGAAAGCCCTGGGCTATAAGCGACGGGTGCAACCCGACCTGAGCGGGCGCACAGAGCTGGGGGTGACCAAGGTCACGCTGCGCCTGCAGGAAATCACGGCGAAAGCCTCCAAGGTGCTGTCAGAGGGCGAGCAGCGCGCGTTGGGGATGGCTATGTTCCTCGCCGAGCTCGAATCCCTGCCACATACTTCGACCGTTATTTTCGACGATCCGTCTACGTCGCTGGATCACGTATATCGTCGGGCCATAGCTCGGCGTTTGGTAGCGCTGGCTGAGACCCGCCAAGTGCTGGTGTTCACCCATGATGCGGTGTTCCTGACCGAGCTCGCGATGGCGCTTCAGCGCGCTGATCGCTCGGCCAGCTACAAGACCATCGGTTGGGACGAGTCGCCGGGACTAGTGAGCGAGGGGCTGACGTGGACGACGATGGACACCAAGGCCCGCCTGGCCGATCTCGAAAGTCGTGCGAAAGCGCTGAACGTTCCGGTCGGCAGCGACCCGGATGATGAGCTTGAGCGGCAAATCGCATCGGGATACTCAAGCCTCCGAGGCACTGTCGAGCGCGCCATACGCGAGGTTTTTTTGAACAATACCGTCCAGCCGTTCAGCGATGTGGTGAGCGTAGAAGCATTTGGTGCTGTCATTGGCCACCCCGCAGAGGAGTGGGAGCAGTTGCTGGCAGTGTATGCGCGGGCCTGCGAAGCTACCGAGGCCCACGACACCCCAGGCGAGCGCCAACTACCGCTTCCCGCGCGTGAGGAGTTGCTCGGCGATATCGCCCAGGTCCTGGAATTAATCAAAAACGCGACTAAACGCCGAACTGCCTACGAGAGTCTACGCCGGGAGCGGACCGCGCAACGCAAGAAGCTCTTCGGCGGCTAGCCCGACGTTTCATGCCGGGCTGGTCGGGCATGGCTGTGTTTCTTTCGAATATTGCGAGCTCTCCGTTTCAAAGTTTTTTGTGGCCTCGCGGATCAAGAGGAAGCACATTGGAGGCCGGCAGTTGGCGCTCCAAGTCCGCAATACGGTCGTACAGCTCAAGAATGGTGGCGTCGGCCTCACTGAGTAGGCTGGCTAGGTGGTCACGCTGCTGCGTGATTTCCTCGATCCGTTCTCGAAGTCCACGATTTTTTCTGCGGGCTAATAAGCTGACTTGGCGCACTGATGGCGGACGTTGCTCAGCGTGTCCTTCCACGTACTTTTGGATCTCAGCGATCAGTAGGGGGAAACGAGCTTTTTTCAGTGCAGAGGGGTCGCTGCCGGCCTCCTTGGCAACGTTGTTCTGACTTACGGGCGTCCCCTTCGGCAGTCGTTCGGGCTTGTTGCTCTTCAGCCGCTCGAACGCTGCGCGATACTGCTCGCCGGCACTCATTCGCTTAGCCGGGTCAGCGGATTCATGTTTGCCGGATGACATGGCGATAATTCTCCACACTACGTTTCTGGGCTTCCAACGAAGTCCTTAGCGGACTGTCTACCTCGGCAGCGGCCAGGCGCTCATCCAATACCGCCTCCAACACTTCGACTTCGTCGAGTTGCTTGGGGTCATAGAGAACGTCCGCACATGGTTTGGTTTCTCCGGGGGAGTCGCCCCCTCCGCAGCGAGCGATATTGTCGATGCCCCCATAGGGACAGGGGGTACGGCTCGTGCAGATGCCCAGCAAAATCGGTCGATGAGTGACCGTCCCCTTCTTAGCCAGATTGATCGCTTTCTTAGCATCAGAGGCTGAGATTAGGCGGACAATCTCAGATTTTCGCTTCTCGCCGTGGGGGCTGACGAATCGGTTGCTCGTCAGCTGTTGCAGCTGCCTACCCAAAGTTTCGTACATGGTGCGGACGTAGTAGGTATGGGCCTTCTCTTCCAGCCGTACCCTGGAATGGTTTTGCCCGTAGTAGAGACTCATCGCTCTGGCGACGTGCTTTAGCTGAAACTGCAATGAAGCGTCGCTGACCAGCCCGGATGCCTGCATATTCACTGCGCCGGTTCGTCGGAGTTGATGCCAGGCCAACGGCCAGATTTTGCCGACCGCAAACTCGTCGGTCAGCGTCGGCGTCACCAACCGAGCCAATTCGAAATCTTCCGGCGTAATGCGCAATTGCTCACGGTCGAACAGCTTGTCGAACCACTGAAGCACATGGGCATAGCTCGGAATCGATGGCCGAATCGTGCGGTTGATCTTGGTGAACTTCGTTCCCCACGGTTCAAGGCAATAATCAAGCAGATAGCGCTTGGCCGGATCATCCGGCACCGAGGCCTCGCCGGGGGGAGAGTCGCATTCTGCGCGGAGGTCTGCGACCACACGCATGGCTTCAACTGCCACCTGAGCTGACGGGGACGTCACCCAAAGTGCCTCAGAATCCGACATCGTCTTGGTCGTTCGTCCGCACAATACATGGATGTCGCCAAACTGCGGATCACGTTCTATGTGCAAGCAATCGGCGCGCAGGTTCCAAGCCTCTTCGACTCGCATGAGGCTGAAGTTCAGCAGATAGCACAGTCCAGATCGACTCACGAGGTTGAGGTAGCGACTCAGAGTTTGAATGCGAATTTCGTCGTCGCTCACTCCCAGCCAGCGACGAAATAGTTCCACCATGCCAAACCGATGCGCGGTGTCGATGAATGGGCCGTAGTACTGCCGCCCAGTCCACTTTCCGTTTGATCCATCCGACGGCCACTGAAACGGATAGAACGATTGTGGCCTGCGTTGTCCTTGGAGACTGGCAGAGTTGTGCCGATAGGCAGCCAGACAGAAGCGGAAGCACTCCTCGACTTGGCCTCGATGCGCCAAAAAGTCATCCAGGCATTCGCGCAAGCGTGTGATTTGATAGTGCCAAATGCGGGGCGGGATATAGGGGGTCTGGAGCTTCTGGTGGTCGGGCATGGCCGCTGCGAGGCGTGCCAACCCTGCGCGATCCAACAAGGTGAACCCCAGCGCATCCCGCCGCTCGTACAGTTCGTGCAGCAATGCCAAGAACTCACCGGACCGGGAAGCCTGGAGCACCTCCGGGAGACGGTCGGCAACGCGCGGAAAATGACTCAGTTCGGATGCGAGAATGCCTTCTTGAGTGCACAAGACGAACAGCCGACGCATCTGGTCGAAGCGCGTTTTCAGGCCTCGGTATCCACGGGCTCCATTGGGGCCGTATAGCCACCAGCCGATTACGGTCCGCAATAAATCGGCGTTCGCAGGATCGATCGCGGCGACATATTTCTTAGCTGGGCCATCGCCGAAATTGAGAGTGAGCCGTTTTCCCGCCCATGGGTCGAGCCGCCAAATGGCATCGCCCCAACGGCTCACCACCTGGCCAGCGGCATCTATGATGACCGGCCAATCACGCTGCGGTGGCCAGCACGGCGGACGGTAGTTCGGCGCATCAGGAATCGCTAGGGGCGAGTCGATGCCGAGGCCAAGTTCGGAAAGAATATTTTTCGTCATGCTGATCTTTGTCGCAGTTCTGCCAATCGGATGAAGCCATCCCAGGCCGGGTGGTAGTCACCTTCACTTATGCGCGCTCTGGCTTCTTCGACCCAAAGCCTGCGGACCTCGCTACTTTCTTCGAAGAAGCGCAGTTTGGCCGTCAGCCGATCGATCACCAGCAGGGCCGGATGCTCTGTCGTCAGGTGCTTACCCGAACTGGATGGGCGGTAGCGTGCCAGTTCAAGCGATTTGAGGTGGCGCAAGCTACCGAGAGACCACACATGATCCTCACTTTCGATATCCCGGTGCTGGGTACAGAACAGGCAACCGGCAGCATTGATGCAGTCGGGTCGCGGACCATTCTTCGGCATCGTGCCCACTGGTTCAGGTGTGGCCGATACACATCTACCAGGAGCAGGAGGTGAAAGGGACGGATCGGTTTGCTGATGGAAGCGCGTAATTTCCACCATAGCGATCTGCGGATGGGGGTCGGCATATACGCGTATCAGCGTTTGCACCGTATGCTGGGCCAACTCCGCAACCTGTTGGGGATTCTGGGACTCCCGAAGCAACCAGTTGATGCGCGTCCCGCGCAGTTTTCGCGGTCTCACTATCGGTATGCCAAGCTCGCGGCAGATGCGCGTAACGTTCGTGAACTGCGTCGCCTCTTCTAGGATTCGTCCCCCGCTACGTATAAGCGGAAAGAGCAAACCATCCGGCTCATTGGGAAACCATTCGGAACGCCATTCGAGATAGCGCTCGAACCACTCTCGATAACTGGCAAAGATCTCGAATAGCACTTCTCCTTCCCGTCGATTTTTGTAGGTACGTACCTGGTAGCCGTCTATGTGGCTGGTGTAATGAAACTGCTCAACCCGCAGGGTATGTGCTTGCTGGAGGTTCAGACCGGTCTGGGCGATGAACATCAGCAATTCACTCTCGATCCGTAAATTGACGATGGGGAAACGGGTCCGCAGTGTCCGATCTGCATCGTGGGCGGCACGCGCCGCCAGGGATGCTTCGATTTGCGCTTGGTTTTGCGGCCTGGTACGGCGGGCCGCTACTTTCTCGGGGCTCTGCAATCCCGACCATAGTTCCAGCACTTGGCCGGTGCGTAACGAAATACAAACTGGGAGGGGGGCCGTTGTCCCCCTCCAGGTCAATGCCTCGCATACGTCAGCTAGAAGGTGTCCGAATGCGAAGGTGTTTTGCAGATTCTGCTTGTCCGCTTTGCTCGTATGTACCTTGCCTTTGCCGCGCGGCTTGCGAATACGTGTGCTCTTGCTCAGGCTTGCTTGGCGGTCCAATGCTCGGTCCAGCATCGTCGCCGTGAGCCTGGTGAGATCGTACAGGGACCCATCGCTGAAATTGCGTTCGACTCGATGACGCTGGAGCAAGTGATCGGTCCAACGAATGAACGTGTCGGCCGCCGTCTCGAGACTGAGATTCACGTTTTCTGAATCGATCCAGGCAAAGAATCGGCGCAATGCACTGATCTTGTTCTGCACCGAGAAGCGACTTCCGCCACCAGCAAGGTCGTCAGTCATGTGCTCATGCAGCTGCGTCACCAGCTCGAAACGTTCCGGCAAGGGACTGCCGAGTTCGCCCTGCGCGATCTGGCGGCCCACATGCTTCACCTTTGCTGCTGCACCTCCGCGAAACAGCAGCGGCCGGAGGTCCCAGGGCGTTTCAGTGGCCCCATACTCAAGCATCGGGAAAGTGAGGTCGAATTCGGAACTATCCATCGTGCCGCGCCCCAGCGCCGATCCCGCTAAATGCCGCCATGAAGCTATTTGAGAGGGCTTGTTTGATCGGCAGTGCCTGTACGAATCGGATGTATTTGAAGGTGGTGGCTTCAGAGTTAGGCCCATGGAGCAACGCGTAGCTGACCGTCGCAATTACAATAGCGACATCGGCACAAGCCGATAGCGCCAGACGTGCCAATTCGGTACCGAAGGTGCAGCGCGACTGATGGAAGCGGAATTTACGGAGCACCTGTAGTTCTGCTTTGACGCCCCGTTTTCGAAACTCGGACATCTCAACATTCACAGCAGATGACTGATCGGTGCCGCGCCTGCCATAGGCGTTACCAAAGCGGGTCAAGAACAGCAAATCACGATTCTCGGGCGAGGCTTTCGCCTCTCGTTCCATCCTCCGCCAGCCTTTGGCATATTCCAGCAATTCATCACGCAACGCTTCGGGTATCCAGACCTGGCCAGTCACACCGAATTTCGTGTGCACTGGCGGAGCTGCGCCTGGACCAACTGCAAGGCGTAGAAGCCCTTCAGCGGAAGGGTCGGGGGCGGCGCGCTCCAGAGACTGAATCTTGAGATCACAGATGCTGCCGAGCCGCATCCCGGTAAAAAATCCAAGGGCCAACATGAGGTAGAGCTCGGGCGTGGCGTTCTCTGCGGCGAAATCCAGAATTGCATCGCGATCGGTCTCCGAGACTGGCAACAGCCCATCTTCAAGCGTTTGGCCTGGGCGCTTACGGTTCGGGATGCTGAGGTCGGTGGTGGTTCCGCTGATCGTTCGCTCGAACCCCACCCGGTCGAAGTATTTAACGACGTAGGGTTTTTCCCGCCACAGCTGGACGTGTGGAGAAAGAAGCTCCCTATGCCTTACCCACCGATAGAACATGATGCAATTGCGCATGTACTCAGACGCCGTGGATGGGCCGATCTGGCCGGCATCGCGCATCTTGATCAACGCCCCTCGGTATAGCACCAGGCAGCGGTCAGCTTTGCGAGCGGGAAACTCGAACCACTGCAAATCACGAGATTCAAGAAATTTAGCGTAATTGAGAAGGCCATTCATGTTACTGGCAACGGTCTTAAGAGAAGCGTCACCAGTCGTTGCTCGCTCCACTGCCCACAGGTTTGCCTCCCTCCAAGGTGCATAGTCTGCCCAAAAGATTTGGGGCAAGCCCTCAATGGATGGCCGGCTGCTACTGGGGGAGTATGCGACGGCGTTCTCTCTGCGCACGAGGTAATGGGGCACGAAATGAATGCGCTCTAGCGTCGCCATTCAACGCCCCTGGGACGCTTAACAATGTCCATAGATAGAACTCAATAGCTTAGGCGTCCGCACTATACAACTTACTCTTATCA
>ERZ869909.1047-NODE-1047-length-24802-cov-88.577917_pt1 | contig 24802 bp, 28 predicted proteins | sample MGYA00520892_ERZ869909 | MGnify/ENA primary metagenome ERZ869909 (study PRJEB32215, sample SAMEA104723947) | bioreactor metagenome | biome: bioreactor; feature: anaerobic bioreactor; material: water | place: China | collected 2015-03-12 ... | reverse complement strand
CCGAAGGAGGAGGAGATGATGGAACGCGGTGTTCACGCCTTCGACGGCGCCCTGATGGACGCCAATATCTGGCTCAAGACGATCATGAATCGGCTGGGAACGGAGGATACGCATATCGGCATGATGGCGCTCCGTGGCACGTTGCATGCCCTTCGCGATCGCATTGGACCCGACAACGCGACCCATCTCGGGGCGCAGCTGCCGACCCTGGTGCGCGGGATTTATTACGAGGCGTGGCAGCCGCGGCGGTCACCAACCAAGGAGCGGCACGAGGAGGCCTTTCTGCAGCATGTGGCCAAGCATGCCCCACCGGGTATGGCCTTCGACGCCGAGGCGGCGGCCCGCGCCGTCTTCGAGGTAATGTGGGAGCGGGTCGACCCAGGCGAGGTCAGCAAGCTCATCCGCATGTTCCCGCCCAAGCTGCGCGAATTCTGGCCGGCCATCGCCCGCGTCGAAGCGGAGCAAGAAACGAGGCAGCCCGGCGAGGGTTGATCAGGCACCGGCGGCGGCGGAACCTCTCCCATGGTGAAAACAGCGAGCGGGTGGTGAGCGACCCGATCAGCACAATGATCGGCATGACGCCGACGACCTGGTCCATCGCGTGCAGCTCCCAGGCATGAATCGGCGGGATCGTCCGCGTGCCGTGGTCGGTGGCGATGAATACGGACCAGAGTGCGCATCGCCGAAGCCATGCTGACGCGCAAGACGCCGATGCTGGTGCGGGTGCCGGCGTTGACGCTGATCATCGAGCGGGCGGTACTGGCGATATAGTTTGAGTAATGTGAAAAGGAGGATTGGCATGCCCGTTTTCATCATGTTGACGCGCCTTGGAACCGAGGCCGTGAGGTCGCCGGCGGCGCTTGAGGAGCTTGAGCGGCAAGCCGTGGCGCGGATCGAGAAAGAGTGCCCGGAGGCCAATTGGCTGGCAAGCTACGCCGTGCTCGGTCCCTGCGATTATCTCGATGTATTCGAGGCGCCCGGGGTCGAGGTTGCGACCAAGGTGTCGACCCTGATCCGGACCTTCGGGCACGCCCAGACCGAGGTCTGGGCAGCAACCGAGTGGGCGCGCTTCAAGGAGATCGTGCGCGGCCTTGAGCCGGGACCGGAGGCTGCGCACGCACCCAGCGAAAAGCCCCTGCAAGGCCACGCTCCATGACCGGCGATCTGCTGGAACGCGCGCGCGCGGCGTTGCAGAGCGAGCCGCGGGTCAGGCTGCACGAGCATCCCGTGCACTTGCAGTTTGCCGACGGAGTGATGACGGTCGAGGGCGAGGTGCCGTCGGTCGCCGCCAAGAAGCTCGCGCTGGAGGGCCTCGCCGCGCTGCCGGAGGTAAGCGCGATCATCGACCGGCTGCACGTTGCGCCGGCGGAGCGCATGGGCGATGGCCAGATCCGCGACCTTGTGCGCGACGCGCTGCTGCAGGAGTCAGCTTTCGACGAGATGAGCATCCTGGAGGAACACCAGGGAGAGATCCGGCCGATCCGCCTCCCGCCGACGGGAAGCCGGGGCGAGGTGCGGTACATGGTGGCGGACGGGATCGTCACGCTGAGCGGCGAAATGCCGGGGCTTGGTCGGAAGCGGCTCGCGGGCGTGCTCGCGTGGTGGGTGCCGGGCAGTCGCGACGTCGTCAACGGCATCGCGGTGTCGCCGCCCGAGGAGGATTCCGACGAAGAGATGACCGACGCCGTCCGCATCGCCCTGGAGAAGGATCCGTTCGTGGAGGCCACGCAGATCCGAGTGGCCACGCGCAACCGGACGGTGACGCTCACGGGCCTCGTGCGCAATGAGAACGAACGGCATATGGCCGAGTTCGACGCGTGGTGCGTCTTCGGCGTCGACCGCGTGGAAAACGAGATCGAGGTCTGACCGTAGCCGGAACTCCGGGAGGGGAAGCGACATGACAAGGATCGGGCGAGGCGCCACCACCCATCCGCACGACCGACATCCACATGCCGCGCCGGATCGGCGAGGCGGTGGCGCGCGCAAATGCGAGCGTTGCATGATACCGGACCGCCAGGGCTGCTGAAACCGGCCTCGCCGGGGGCAGTCGCCAAGTCTAGAGGGAGCGGGCAATGAGGCTCTTTCTCTGCGGCGACGTAATGACCGGGCGGGGGATCGACCAGATCCTCCCCTGCCCGGGCGACCCGAGACTGCACGAAGGTTACGTCTCGTCCGCCATCGACTATGTGCAACTCGCCGAGCGCGTCTCCGGACCGATAGAGCGGCCTGTTCCGGTCGACTACATCTGGGGCGACCTGCTCGGCGAATTCGACCGTCGAACGCCCGATCTGCGCATCGTGAACCTCGAAACCAGCATCACCGCCGGCGGCATGGCCGAGGCGAAGGGCATCAATTACCGGATGCATCCCGGCAATGCCGGCTGCCTGACCGCAGCACGGCTCGACGCGTGCGTTCTCGCCAACAATCACGTGCTGGACTGGGGGGCGGAGGGGCTGCTCGACACCCTCGATGCGCTCGATGCGGTGCGGATCTCCTTCGTCGGGGCGGGTCGGGAGGCGGCAGAGTCGGCCCGGCCCGCCATGCTCCGGGCGCCGGACGGGACGCGCCTCGTCGTCATCGCCTATGCCTGCGGCTCTAGCGGGGTGCCGCCCCACTGGCAAGCCGCGCACGATCGGCCGGGGGTGAACCTGCTCGGCGACCTCGGGGAGAGGTCCATCGCCCGCGTGGCCGCCGACGTCTCCACCTGGTCGAAGCCCGGCGACCTGGTCATGGTCTCGCTGCACTGGGGACCGAACTGGGGGTGGAACATCCCGCAGGAGCACCGCGCCTTCGCCCATGCCCTGATCGAGGAGGCCGGCGTCGACATCATTCACGGCCATTCCTCGCACCATCCGATGGCGATCGAGATCCATCGCGGTCGGCCGATCCTCTATGGCTGCGGCGACCTGATCAACGATTACGAGGGCATCGGCGGCCATGAGAACTTTCGACCGAACCTCGGCATCGCTTTTTTCGTCGACATCGCGGTACAATACGGATTGCGCCAGTTCGAGCTGGTGCCGTTCCGGCGGTACAAGTTCCAGCTCCGCCGCGCCCAGTCGGCGGACACGCACTGGCTGTACGAAACCCTGAACCGCGAGTGCCGGGCGCTCGGCATTGCCCTGCGCGAGGCGCAAGGAGCGCTTGTTATCGCCCAGGGCTGAGAGCAACGGCTTGCTTCAAATCAATGCGGAATCACCGGCAAGCCTGTAAAGAAACCGACTGTGTGGAGGGGGAAGCGAGGCGATGGAGAAAGATCTGGCCCGGGACGCAGGGAAGGCAGGAAAGACACCGCCGAAGACCCAGCTTCAGGATCGATCCCCCGCGCGGCCTGAAGCCGCTGAAGTACATGCGGGAGGGGGAGCGAACGGGGCTAATTCAGCACTCGCCGCGAGGCTGCGCGAATATGCCGACCTTTTGGAACAGCAGGATGCCGATGGCTTCCGCATCGCGGCCTACCGCCGTGCCGCCGAGACCCTCGATGCGCTCGATCAGCCGGCGATCGAGGTATTCGCCGCGCAGGGGAGAGCGGGCCTCGATGCGCTCCCGGCGATCGGGCCGTCGATTGCCACGGCGCTGGCAGAGATGCTGACGACCGGCCGCTGGTCGCAGCTTGAACGTCTGCGCGGGGCGCTCGACCCCGAGCGGTTGTTCCGGACCATTCCCGGCGTCGGTCCGGAGCTTGCCGCGCGGCTGCACGAGACGCTGGAGGCCGAGTCCCTGGAGGCGCTCGAAATCGCCGCTCATGATGGCCGGCTTGAGAAGGTGCCGGGCATCGGCCGCAGGCGCGCCGAACTGATCCGGTCGCTTCTGGCAGAGCGGCTGGGCCGTCGTCGGCTACGGCGGGTGACGGCGCCGCAGGCTCGCCCTCCGATCGACCTTATCCTGGACATCGACCGCGTCTACCGCGAAAAGGCGGCCGCAGGCGCGCTTCGGCGGATCGCGCCGAAGCGGTTCAACCCAAGCGGCGAGGCTTGGCTGCCGGTGCTGCACGAGCGCCGCGACGGCTGGGACTTTACGGCGCTCTTCTCCAACACGAGCCTTGCGCATCAGCTCCGTCGTACCGGCGACTGGGTGGTGATCTACCATCATTCCGACACCGTTCCCGAGGGCCAGTGCACCGTGGTGACCGAAACCCGGCACGGCCCGCTTCTTGACCGGCGCGTCGTGCGCGGGCGCGAGGAGGAATGCCGCCAGCATTACGGAAACAGCCACGGAACATGAGCAGATCCGATTCCGGTCGGCGCGGCCGCCCTGGCGACGACGCATTCCCTTCAAGCCTAAGCGCGCCAATGCGCGCCCTGTGTCGCTACACGGTCACGCCCGACCATAATGGCCGAGAAACTCGGCCGCGGCGAGTTCGAGCGGCCGCGCCAGCCGCGCGATCTCGGCGCAAGTCGCAGCGGCCTCCGCCTCGATACGGCCGCTGAGTGCGCTCAGACGGAAAAAGTAGCGGTGCGGGCGGTCGCCGCGCGGCGGGCATGGGCCGCCGTAGCCGGGCTTGCCAAAGTCGTTGACCGCCTGCTGAAAGCCCTGCGCGCGATTGCCGGTGCCGTAGCCGGGCGCGAGCCCCTCCCAGTCCGGCGGGATGTTGAAGGCCGCCCAGTGGTGAAAGGTGCCGCGCGGCGCGTCCGGATCGTCGCAAACGAGAAGGAGGCTCTGCGTTCCCTCCGGCACGCCTGACCAGGCGAAGGCGGGCGAGCGGTTGGCGCCGTCGCAGGTGTGCTCCCTGGGGATCGTCTCGGTGTGGCGAAAGTCGGTGCTGGTCAGAGTCAGGGGCATCGGCGCCGGCTCCCTGTCAACGCGGCGAATCAACGAAGCGGGCTGGCGAGATCGGGCGCACGGTGCTGGCGTGTGGCCCGTGCGGGCTGTCACCCTCGGCCACGGCGAGCTCAACCGTGTCGCCTTCGGCGAGCGCGTCGAAATCCCCATCGACGACACTGTGACGGTGGAAATAGACAAGCTGGCCATCGGTCAGTACGATCTGGCCGAAGTCGCGATCGGGGTGGAGTTCGGCGATCCTGCCCTGTAGCGGCACGACGCGCGGCTCGGGGCGGCCGGTGTGGGTGTCGGCCCAGGACTTGATCTTGCGATCCATGGCGTCGAAGGCATCGCGCACCGCAACGAGGATATCCTGATGTGCGTTATTGTCGCCGGGTTCGCGGTCGATGACCAGAATACCCGTCGGCACATGCGCCTCCAGTCGCACCGCATAGTGGATACCCTTGCGATGGTGGCGGTGTGGCGCATCGATGGTGGCGCGAAAGCTTGTCAGCCGACCGAAGCGACGTTCGAGCCGGTCGATCCGCTCGCGGACCTTCGCCTCGACGGCCGGCGAACGGTCCATGTTGTGAAAGATGATTTCGATCCCGGTTTGCATGGCATTCCTCGCGATATAATTTTTAAAAAATACTACGACTCATGAAGCGCGCGCCATGATCGGCATCAATCCGCAGCTCGCTTAAACGATTCTCCTCCTTGCTGGTGTTGTGGGAGACATCGTAGAGCAGCTCGGCGCGAAGCCCAGTTCGCGGTCTGGCAGCATAATCCCTTGGGCGGATGGGCCGGCCGCGCACACGCAGTTTGGCCCAGAGCACCCCGATCTGCGTCCGGTTGACCGACAGGTCCGAGGGTTCGGGGATCACGCAAGGATCGGCGCGGTCGCCGCGCTGAAGGGTCAAGAGCGCGCCAAGGCCGGTCGATTCCTCTTCGATCACCGACTGGAAATGGACCCGCGCCGCGCCCATACATCCAGCCATCACGGACCAAGGGCTCAAACGGTGGGCGGCACTGGATGCGTTGTGGCGTTTCTCATTGCTCCGCTCCGTGCCGGGCAAGGCTGGAGCCGATGAATTCCACGATCAGATCCCGAACCTGCGCATCGAAAGACAGCCAATGGCGATCATGCAGATAGTGCGGCGCGCGAAAGACCAAGGACTGGCCCCGTTGATGGTCCGACATGACGGTGCCGCAGTCGCCGTGCAGCACGGGCAACCGGAACCACGGATCATTCTCGCCGACAAGCGCAAGGACGGGTTCTTCGAGCGGCGCGTTCAGACCCCGGTATTCCGGCCAGCCCGCGTGACAGGTCCAGCCTTCGATGATGCGGGCCGCGACAGGGGGCGCCGCCAGTGTGGCGACCGTGATCGCGCCTTCGGAATGACCCATCAGTATGACCGGCAGATCGCTCAATGCTGCGATGTGGCCGACTGCTTCCAGCGCACGGGAAATTTCGGCATGGCGCCATGACAGCACGCCCCGGTGCAGACTGCCCCGACGTTGAGCGGGAATGCAACTGACCGGTTTGTTCAGGCGCGCAAAACTGTCCGGCGCGATAACGGCAAAGCCTGCGCGTGCCAGAAAGCGCCCGGTTTCGTCGGTGATACGGCTCAAGCCGTCGCAGCCATGCGCATAGATCACCACCGCACGTACCCCGGTGGCCATCTCCAGGGCCTGCACGCCGGTGGTGCTGTTCGGATCCTGCGGCAACCAGACACGCGCACCGGCCCAGGTGCGCGCAAGCTCGACCGGGTCCCGGGCGGTGCCGGCCAGCGCGGGCGCGTTGAACAGGCCGGGCAGCAGCGCCACGAGGGTGGCCAGAGACCTCAGGAAAGACGACATGACGCCTCCAACTACGCCTCCAGAAGCGCGCGGCTGTAGGGGTGTTCCGGGGTGCCATAGAAGCGTTCGGCTGGCCCGTCCTCGACAATCTCGCCGCGCAGCATCACGGCAATGCGGTGGCTGACATAGCGGGTTGCGGCAAGGTCATGCGAGATGAACAGGGCCCCGAAACCATGACGTTCCTGCAGGTCGCGGATCAGGTTCAGAACCTGCGCCTGCACGGACACGTCAAGCGCGCTCACCGCCTCGTCGAAAACGATGAAACGCGGATTGGTGATCAGCGCCCGGGCGATGGCAATGCGCTGGCGCTGGCCACCGGACAACTGGCCGGGCAGGCGGGCGGCAAAACTGGGGGCAAGGCCCACCTGTTCCAGGATCTCGGCGACCCGCTCGCGCCGTGCCGCAGCACGCATGCCGGTCAGCACCAGCGGCTCCTCGACCGAGGTGCCGCAGCGCAGGCGGGGGTTGAGCGCCCATTCGGGGTGTTGCAGCACGACCGACAACTGCCCCCGCCGCTGCCGCAGCTTTCCAAAGGGCGCGCCGCCGAACCGCATCTCACCCCGCGTGGGTGGCAGAAGGCCCAGACAGACGCGGCCCAGCGTCGTCTTGCCGGACCCGGACTCGCCCACCAGCCCCACCGTTTCACCGGCGCCGACCCTCAGGCTGACACCGCGCAAGGCATCAAAGCCCGTGCCACCCAGAAAGCCGCTGCGATAGGTGACGGTGATATCGTCCAGCGTAATGACGTCCGGTTGCATCAGCGGACCTCCTTGCGTTGCCTTGCACCCGTGATGATCACCTCGTCGGCGCGATGGCAGACCACCGTGCGCCCTGCCCCTTCGCTTTCGCTCAGCAAACGGGCCTCGGGGCGCTCGGAGTCGCAGCGTGCAATGCGAAAGTTGCAGCGCGGGGCATAGGCACAGGCTTCGCACCGACCGGACAGGATGGGCGGGGTGCCGGGGATCGGCTGGAGCCGGTCGCCGGGCCGCTCGTTGCCCGCCGCCGCCGCCAGGAGCGCGCGGGTGTAGGGATGGGCGGGTTCCTGCATGATCTGCGCAACCGGCCCCAGCTCCACGATCCGCCCGCCATACATCACCGCCACCCGGTCGGCATGGCGGGCGATCAGGCGCAGGTCATGCGACAGGATCACCAGACTGGCCCCGCTCTCCGCTCGCAGGCGGACAAGCGTTGCCATGACCTTCTCGCGGATCGAGGCATCGAGCGAGGCCGTGGGTTCATCCGCGATCAGAAGATACGGGGCGCGCGCGATGGCCATGGCGATCACCACCCGCTGCGCCATCCCGCCCGACAGTTCATGCGGGAAGGCCCGCAAGACGCGCGCAGGATCGCCCAGTTCGGCACGCGCCAGTAGCGCCGCGATCTCATCGGGCCGGGGCCGCCCGCCCATCGCCAGTGCAACTTGCTGGCCGATGCGCATGGTTGGGTCCAGCGCCGTTGACGGGTTTTGAAACACAAAACCCAGCTTTTCACGCCGCAACCGGCGCAGGGCCGCATCATCGGCATTCGTGACGTCAACGCCAGCCACGGTGATGGCACCATCGAGCAATTGCGCCTCGGGCGGCAGCAGGCGGCCGGCGGCCATGCCCAGCGTGGTCTTGCCCGAGCCGCTTTCGCCGACAATCGCCAGTGTCTCGTTCTCGTGCACCTGAAGGCTGGCGCTGTCGAGGGCGCGGATCTGCCGGGCACCGGCGTCATAGCCGATGACCAGGTCGGCGATATCAACCAAAGGGGCGCTCATGTCAGGGGCCGTCCTTTCAGGGGTTCAAGCGCATCGCGCACCGCGTCACCCACCAGATTGACCGACATGATCGCCAGCGACAGCACCACGCCCGACGACAAAACCATCCAGGGCGCGATGGTCAGATACCCGCTGCCTTGCCGCAAAAGCGAGCCAAGCGAGGCATCGGGCGGCTGCACGCCAAGGCCAAGGAAACTGAGCGCGCTTTCAATGATCATGCCGATCGACAGCGCGTAGGTCAGCTGCACCATCACCGCGCCCATGACATTGGGCAACAGATGCACCAGCATCACCCGCAGGGTCGATGCCCCGGCAACCTCGGCCGCTGTGACAAAGCCGCGCCCGGCAACCCCCAGCGTGACCGAACGCACCACGCGGATGAACAGCGGCAGCGTGGCAATGCTGATGACCGTGATCGCCGAGGCCTGACCGGGCCCGATCACCGCCGCCACCAGCAGACCGGCCACCAGCGCGGGAAAAGCAAACAGGATATCCGCCCCACGCGCGATGGCCTGATCGGCATACCGGCCCAGATAGCCCGCCGCCAGGCCCAGAAGCGTGCCGATCACTGCCGTGATCGCCACCGCAATCGCCGACAACAGGAAGGTCGAGCGGATACCCTGCACCACGCGCGGCAGAAAATCGCGGCCCAACTCGTCAGTGCCGAACCAGAACCGCGCGCTCGGTGCACCCAGACGGGGCCCGGCGGCAATGCGCGACGGGTCTCCCAGCGGCAGATAGGGGCCGAAGAGGCCCAGAAACAGCAACACCAGCAGCGTGATCAGGCCCAGAAGGGTCAGCGCATCGGCGCGCGGCAAGCGCTTGGCAAAACCGGAAAACCCGCTCATCGGGATGCTCCTACTCGCGGGTCGATCAGGGCGTAAAGCACATCGGCCAGCATGTTGATGGTGATGAACACCACCGCCGCCAGCAGCACCCCGGCCTGAACGATTGCAAAGTCGCGGTTGAGCAGGCCATTGAAGATGTAAAGGCCCACGCCCGGCACTGAAAACAGCACCTCGACAATGACCGCGCCGCCCAGCAGGAAGCCGAAATAGGTTGCAACAACGGTCACCACGGGAATGGCCGCGTTGCGCAGGATGTGACGGCGGATGATCAGGCGTGGCGGATCACCGCGCGCAACGGCTGCGGTGATATGCCCTTCCGTCATCACCCGCAGCACTGCATCGCGTGTGGTGCGCAGGATCAGCGCCATGCCGAAGACCGACAGCGTCAGGCCCGGCAGCAGCATGGTGCGCAGGTTGCCCACCGGATCGACCGACAGCGGAACATACCCGCCGACCCGGAACCACAAAGACCAGACCGAAAAGACAAAGATCAGTACGCTTCCCAGCACGAAATCAGGCACACTGGCCCCCATCGCACCGACGACGCGGCCGAAATCGCGCCCCTTGCGCCGGTTTGCCGCCCGCGTGCCGGAAAGCACGCCCAGCGGGTAGCCCACCACCAGCGCCAGCCCCAGTGCGATCAGCGCCAGTTGCAGTGTCACCGGCGCGCGGCGCAAAAGCTCGTCGATGACCGGGCGCTGGGTAACCATCGAAATCCCGAAATCGCCGCCCAGCATCGCCCAGACCCAGCGCAGGTATTGCAACGCAAGCGGCTGATCCAGCCCGTAGCGTTGGGCGATCATGGCGCGTGCTTCGGGGGTGACAAAGGGGCCAAGAAGGATATCGGCATAGCCGCCCGGCAACAGTCTGAGCGACAGGAACACCAGAATGGACACACCCAAAAGCGTGACCAAAGCGGCGAAGATGCGGGGAAGCAGATAGACGACGAGGCGCAAGAGAGGGGCTTTCCGTCAGAAGAAGAACCGCGCCGGGGCTTGTGGGCCCCGGCGTCAGACGATCAGTCGGCGGGCGCAAACTCGGCGATATACTGCCAGGTGCTGGCCGAGCCGGTGCGATCCGCCAGCCGCACCTCGACCTGATCCGAGCGGTAGACCACGTAATCAACCTTGCTGACCAGCGCGAGCAGGTTGGCACCTTCGTCGATCATGGCACAGATGTCGCGCAGTGCCTGATCACGCTCGGGGCTGGCCGGGATGGACCGGATAGCCGCCAGCGCTTCGCTCAGTTCCGGAACCTCTTCCTGGAAGGCCAGGTTCCAGACAGCGAAATTGGGGTTCCACCACTGGATCACCATGCTGGGATCGGTATAGCCCGCCAGCCAGGAGGCCGAGAAATCGAAATCACCATCGGTGAACACACGCTGAAGGTATTCCGCCGTGGGGACCGAAGCGATGGTGACATTGAAACCGGCCTCTGCCAGGCTTTGCTGCGCAACCTGCGCGATCCGGCCAAGCACTTCATTCGCGCTCGATGCCATCAGTTCGACCCTTGGCGCTGGCTGACCGGCATCGGCGAGCAATGCCCGCGCCCGCTCCAGCCGCTCATCGCGCGGCAGGGCGTAGGTGTCCAGATCATGACAGGCATCGGTGCCGAAGGCCGCGGGCACCGGATAGTCCACCGCCGAGGTTCCGTTGAACACAAGCATGTTGATCGCATCACGATCGAGCGCCAGATTCATCGCCTGTCGCACGCGGCGGTCATGAAAGGCAGACTCCTCGCTGAGCGCGTTGACGTCCAGACGATAGTAGTTGGTGGTCTGGATCGGGTGATAGGCGATGCTGGCGGTGGAGCCCAGCATCTGCGGCGCATCGGGGTTTTCAAAGGTGGTGAAATCGATCCGCCCGTCCCGCAGCGCGGCGATGCGCGCGGATTCGTCGGGGATGATGGCCACATCCATACGATCCGCACGCGGATATCCGTCACGCCCGTAATGCAGGTTGCGCACCAGTGTCCAGCTTTCGTCCTGATTATGCGCCTCCACCATGAACGGGCCCGAGCCGATCATTTCGCGCGTCGGATCAAAGCTGCCGTCGCGGTATTCCTGAACCGGAATGATGGCGGCCGTGATATGCGCCAGCGCGGGCAGGAAGGTGGCATGGGGGCGTGCCAGCTCGATGGCGACGCGGCGGTTGTCCAGCGCCTCCATCGCAGTGATTTCGCCCAGCTGGTGCGCCCAGTAGGACGCCGTTTCAGGGTTCTGGATCCGCTCGATCGAGCCGATGATATCCTGCGCATCGACCGCCCGGCCATTGGAAAAGGCGGCACGTTCGCGCAGGGTGAAGATGAAGCGGGTAGGCGAGACTTCTTCCCAGCTTTCGGCGAGGCCCGGTTGCAGGCTCAGGTTGTCGTCGGTGGTCAGAAGGGTCTCGTAGACCATCTGGTACATTTCCCACGACGCCACGGTGCCGGCCACATGAACGTCAAAGCCGGTGATTTCGGCGGGTTTTCCCCAGGTGATGACGTTTTGCGCCTGTGCCGGAAGGGCCAGGCCAAGCCCGGCCATGACAGCCAGGACAGACAGGACAGACAGGGATGTGCTGGGCTTGCGAAACATGAAGGGTTCCTCTCTGTGGGTTGGGGCGGGTTTTTGCAGCCTTCTTGACGAAGCTCTTGACGAGTATGTTAGTGTCGTAACATGATGTCAATCTCTGATATGTTACTAACTTCGACATTCGCAGAGCTGCCTTCGAACAGCTCCCGGGCGCCGGACTCTCAGGAGGCTCTTTCATGTTCTCGACCTATGCCGATCACGATGCCACGGCGCTGGCAGACCTTGTCCGACGCGGCGACGTGTCGGCGCTGGAATTGCTGGAAACGGCCATTGCACTGGCCGAGGCGGCCAATCCATCGCTGAATTTCATGTCTCAGCGGCTCTATGATTTTGGACGCGCGGCGATATCGCAGGGATTGCCGGAAGGGCCTTTCAAGGGCGTGCCGTTCCTTCTCAAGGATGCGTCGGCCGAATTGGCGGGCACGCCCACGATGAATGGCGCGCGTCTTCTGCGCCACCACCGCGCCACAGCCGATTCGACACTGGTTTCCCGCTATCGCGCCGCCGGGCTGGTGATTTTCGGCAAGACCACCGCGCCGGAATTCTCGCTCGCGGCTTCGACGGAAAGCAGCCTGCACGGCCGGACCGGCAACCCATGGGCCCCCGACCGCAGTGCGGGCGGCTCCTCGGGCGGATCGGCGGCGGCGGTGGCGGCGCGCGTGGTGCCGGCGGCGCATGCGTCGGACGGTGGCGGGTCCATCCGGATTCCGGCTTCGTGCTGTGGACTGTTCGGACTGAAGCCCACCCGCGCACGCACCCCCCACGGCCCCCCTGCCGGCGAGGGTTGGGGAAGCCTGTCATGCACGCATGTCCTGACCCGCTCGGTCCGGGACAGTGCCGCATTTCTGGACGTAACACAGGGCGCTGCACCGGGCGATCCCTATGCGGCCCCTGCCCCGGCGCGGCCCTATGTGGAAGAGCTTGGCCGCGATCCGGGCGTGCTGCGCATCGCCTTGCAGCCGCGCCCGCTTTCGGGTGTCGCGGTGGACCCTGCTTGCCAGCAGGCCACCACCGAAGCCGCCCGCCTGCTGGAAGCGCTTGGTCATCATGTCGAAGTGGCCATGCCGCCCGGCGATGCAGAAGAGCTTGGCCGCGCCTTGTGGGTGCTGGTCGCAAGCAATGTCTCGCGCAGCCTGAATGCCATCGGCGCGGCGCGCGGGCGGCCCGTCACACGCAATGAGGTTGATGCCACCAGTTGGAATGCCGTGGACTTCGCGCGCAGCCTGCACGTCGAAGACTACCCCGAGGCCTTGCTGGCCATCCACACCCAGGGCCGGCGCATGGCGGAATTTCATGAGCGCTTTGATCTGTTGCTCAGCCCGACACTGGCGAAACCGCCCGTCCTGCTGGGTGAAATGCGCACCGATACCGATGATATCGAGGCCTATGGCAAGGCCCTTGCAAGCTTCTCGCCCTTCACGCAGTTTGCGAACATGACCGGACAACCCAGCATGAGCATCCCGTTTCAACGCAGCGCGGCGGGCCTGCCGATCGGCATCATGTTCACAGCACCTTTTGGGCGCGAAGACATGTTGTTCCGGCTCGCATCCCGGTTGGAAACCGCGCGGCCATGGGCCGGCAGCACGCCCGGGAGGTATCAATGAGCGAGACCCTGATGGATCGGTTGAAGCGCGAATACCCGGGCTTCACGCGGGCCGAGAAAAGCATCGCCAACTACATGCTGGCCCATCACGAGCGCCTGCCCTTCGATACCGCTGCGTCAATCGCCGAAGCCGCCGGGGTCAGTCAGATGACGGTCAGCCGGTTCCTTCGGACCATCGGCTATTCCGATTCCAGCACTTTCAAGGCTGCCGTGCGCGCCGAACTGGATACCGGGCCGCTGCTGATTTCCGATCGCATCAACCGGATCCGGCGCGCGGGCGATGACAGCCAGCGTATCGCCGAAAACCTGGAACTGGAGACTCGCGCCCTGCTCAGCGCATACGAGCAGCGCACCACCCCGCAATGGCATGAGGCGGTGGCGGCCATCGCCACGGCCGACCATGTCAGGGTCAGCGGGTTCCAGACGATCTACGGAATCGCTTCGGATTTTTCCAGCCGGCTGTCCTATCTTCGCCCCGATGTCCGGTTTGTGGACGGCAGCGATGGCACGTTCGCCGAGGTCATTGGCCCCGGAATGGGCAGCACGTGTCTGGTGGTGTTCGAAATGCGGCGCTACACCCGGCTGAGTCTGGCGCTTGCGCGCGCAGCGTCGCGGCGAAATGTGCCGCTAGTAATCATTTGCGACACACATTGTCACTGGGCGCGGGATTACACCGATATCGTCTTGCCCGTCCGCACCGAGTCGACCCTTTTCTGGGATACGCAGACGCCTTTCGTCAGCCTTTCTGGTCTGCTGCTTGACGATGTCATCGCGCAACTTGGCGATCGCGTTTCAAGCAGGGTCGATGAACTTCGTGCCCTGCAAGATGAGTTCGAAGCATTCGATGGTTAGATGCCTTGGTCGCGGTGGCACTCAGCACTGGGCTGGAAAAGCCCGGCCGCGTTTGAACGGAAGATGGATTAAACGAACACCTGGAGCGGCACAAATACGCGACAGGTCCAGAGCGGGTCGTGGTCGTTGACGAGCACGAACGTCTTGCCCGGGGCGAGGTCGCCGAAAACCGCCATGATCTTCGAATGGCGATTTACGCGTGGGATGCTTCTCACGTCGAGTTCGAGACCGGAAGAGGTTGTTGTGCTCTTGCTTGTTCTCCTCGATTTGGTTTTGTCCACTCGTTAGCGTAAATTCGAGCGAGCCTTGTTGCGCTGGCGCAAGGAAGCCGCGATCTTTCACGGGCTGTGCCGACGATGCGGGGCAGCCGTCAGGAATGGGCGCGGGTGACCTTCCGTCAGACCGAAGCTGAATGACGCGCCGTGCTGTTGGGCAGATACGCATCAAACGCTGCCGCCGCGATGCGCACCAGAGGGCGCCCTTTTTGTGTCATGCGTACCTGCCCATCCTTCAGGGTCAGAAGCCCATCGGCCTGCATCTCTGCAAGCGTGCTGTCAGCATCATGCCACCAGCCCGACGGTGCGCCATACTTCGTACCAAGAGCATCCACATCGACACGACCGTCGCACATCAGCCGCTCGATCACTTCGCCGCGAAGACGATCATCGCCCTTGAAGGGCCTCCCCTTTGCGACCGGCAGATGCCCTGCGGTCACAGCCCGCGACCATGCCCCTGTTTCCGCGATGTTCTGAAGATAACCTGACGGCGTGCGGCCGATGGATGTAACCCCCATCCCGATCAGGGTTTCGGCCTGATCCGTGGTGTAGCCCTGAAAATTGCGCCTCAGGCACCCGTCGCGCGCGGCCACTGCCAGTGCATCACCGGGAAAGGCGAAGTGATCCAGACCGATCGCGATATAGCCCTCGGCCTTGAGCGCTTCGGCGGCGGCGCTGGCCTGAGCGGCGCGCGCCTCAGCCCCCGGAAGTACCGCATCTTCAATCATGCGCTGGTTTTTCGCCATCCACGGCACATGCGCATAGCCGAACAACGCCACCCGGTCAGGCCGCATCGCTGCGCTCAGCTTCACGGTGTTCACCAGGCTTTCGACGGTCTGATGGGGCAGACCATAGATCAGATCGAAATTGATCCCGCAAACACCGGCGGCGCGCAACTGCGTGACCGTCTTGCGCACCATCGCGGGCGGTTGAATGCGGTTGATCGCCTTTTGCACGCGTATGTCGAATTCCTGAACCCCGAAGCTTGCGCGGGTGAAGCCAAGCGCGCCGATACGCGCGGCCATCCCGGCGGTCAGGGTGCGCGGATCGCACTCGATAGCGATTTCAGCATCATCGGTGAAATCCCAGCGTGCCCGGACCTCTGCCATCAGGGTTTCCAGATCGTCGGGTGACAGGGCGGTGGGCGTGCCGCCGCCCCAATGCAGGTGTGACACGCGCATGCGCCCGGGCAAGGCATCGGCTGTCAGCGCGATTTCCTTGCGCAGCGTGCGCGCATATTCCGCCACCGGCTCATAACGCGAGGCGAGTTTCATGTTGCAGCCGCAATACCAGCACATCTGACGGCAGAACGGCACATGCAGATAAAGCGAAACCGGGTCGGACAGCTCCAGTTGTGCCAGCCAGGCCCGATACCGCGCTTCATCCACGTCCTTGCCGAACTGCGGCGCGGTCGGGTAGCTGGTGTAGCGTGGGGTCGCGCGGCGCGCGTAGCGGTCGATGACAGGGTCCATGCTGTGGCCTTTCAGGGCATATGCAGGCGGGTTAGAGGTTAAGCCGTCAGCTTTCTTTGACATGCCTCAAGGCCCGGACAGCGATTTGCCAGTGCCGGTCCGAGACCAGCCGCAACCCCAGATGTGCCGGGGGCGCACCCGCCGCGCAGCCGCCGCGTGCGGGATAGCGTTCCAGGTAGAACATGGCGCTTTCGTGTTCGCCGCCGACGATGAAGGCCGGACAACGCGCCTGATCGGTTTCATAAGTGAAGCAGTCTTGCGTCCATTCCCAGACGCTGCCATCCAGATCGGCAATGCCTTCCGGCGTGGTCGAGAAGCTGCCCTGCGGCATCAGCGCGCGCGGCGGCAGGTCTTGCGCCAGATAGGCCATTGCCCATCGCAACGACGGATCGGTGAACAGCGGGTCGGGTGTTTCGGGCAGGACGGAAGCTGCCATATGCGCCCATTCGGCGGCACTCGGCAGGCGGAAGGGGTGGCCGGTGGTGGCCGTGATCCAGCGCAGATAATCCTGCGCATCGATCTGGTTCACGCCGGTCGCGGGTGTGGTGGCGGGGTCGAAACCGGGGCGGGCGCGCAGTTCGATAGCGCAGGCCCCGGCGTCGAAACAGGCGTTCCATTCCGTGATCGTCACCTCGAACCGCTGAACATGCAACGCGCGGCCATCGGGCATCAGGACGGGTCTGGCGGCCATCTCGGGCAGATAGGCCGGGTCGCCGGATGGGGCGCGCCATGACAGCGCGCCCGCAATGAGGGCCAGAGCAGCGGCGGCGGCCATGGCAAGCCGGAAACCGGGTCTTGCAGGAAGGCGCGCTGTTCTGGTCATGGGTTTGCCTTTCGCGTGTCAGGTAACGATGGGCCGCGGGGCGACGACCTGTTCCATCAGGTCATTGTTCCATTCGCCGCCGACAATGAAATGGGCGGTCGCCCCCAGAAGCGTGGCCTCGATCAGGTTGTGATTGACATAGGCGTAAACGCCCGGCTGCTCGAACGTGTACATGGCCGCCATCGCAGTGCCGCCGCGCACGAACCAGGTTTCGACATCGGTTAGCGGCGGGGACGTGAACGAGGTTTCCCAGACATAATCGCCATGCCCGCCGATAAGGTGCGGGCGGGTGTCGCGGTTGGCCTGATTGTGGATCATCAGGACCGTCTCACCCACGTTGAAATGCAGGGCACCCGCGCCGGTCAGCGCACCGACAGCGCCGTTGAACACCGAATGCGTGGGCGTCAGCGTGCGCATCGCCTCAAGGCTGTCGGCGTAGTCGTCGCCGGGGGCCTCATAGGTCTTGAAATGGCCGTCCTCATCCATCGGCAGGTAGTAATCCTGCTCGCCGATATAGGCGATGCTGTCGTAGCGCAGCGGGTTGCCCTCGGCATCTCTCAGCCCGTCGCGCGGCAGCACCATAACCGTGCCGTTCATGCCGTGGCAGACGTGATAGGGGATCATCGCGCCGCCGGGCGCACAGTGGTAGGTGAAGCATCCGGCCTTGGTCGCCTTCCAGCGCAACACGCATTCCTCGCCGGGGAAGACATGGGTCAGCCCGCCGCCGCCAAGCGCCCCGGTCGCGGCGTGGAAGTCGATGTTGTGCTCCATCATGCTGTCATGGGGGTTGCGCAGGGTCACTTCCACCATGTCGCCTTCGTGGCAGATGATCAGCGGGCCGGGGACGGAACCGTTGTAGGTCAGTGCCCAGATCGACGCGCCGGTGTCTTCATCCACGACCATCAGGCGCTCGGGCGTTTCCAGCGTAACCTCGATGATCTTCGGCCCGCCGGTTGCGACCTGCTCATGCACGGGCGCAAAGGGGGGCGCGACCAGTTCCTGCTTGACGCGGGTATAGCCGGACAGATCGGCGGGCGCGACCGTGCTGGCAGCAGGGGTCTCGGCCGACGCCCTGTAAAGCTGCGCGGATTTCGCATCCGCCGCGTGCGGGATCGCGTGCGCGCCAGGCCGGGCGCGCGGCGCGGCCAGGGCAGCAGCGCCGCCGAATGCGGCCGCGCCCGCCAGAACGGAGCCGCGCAGAACATTGCGGCGGCTGGTCATGTGCAGTCCGGGGTTGATGAGTTTTGTCATGGTCGCCTCCTCAGGCGAAATGGGGGTGCGCTGGCGATCAGCCCGCGCCCAATGGGGTCAGAGATTTTCAAGCTGCGCTTCAAACCGGGTGAGGGCCTGACGCGGGATACGGCCCTCAAGGAAACCCTCAGGCACCTCGGCATCGCCCACCGCGACGATCATCACCATGCCCATCGCATAATGCGGCTTGCAGATGATGGCGTAGACGCCGTCCTCGGTCAGGGTGATTTCGATTTCCTCGTTGATCCTGCCCATGAACCCTTCGGCACCCGCGGGAATCATCGCATCGATCGTTTCAGCATTGTGGCCACGGTCCGTGGCCAGAAACCTGATGGTGTCGCCCGGCGCGATGTGAACGAAATCAGGCTCGAACACCATGCGCGCACCGTCACTTCCGACGTTGAGCATGGAGATGTCGATCACCTCGGCGTAGCTGGCCGTGCCCAGCAGCGTTGCAACGGCCAGTCCCAGTGTAAACTTGCGGATCATGTCGGAGCCCTTTCCTTTGTGCTCTGTTTTGTTCAATTATAGGCTTTGCCGCAGTGCGGAATTTGTGCTGGCACAACCTTCTCGCCGAAACCGGACGCCCGAAGCCGGATTTTGACCGCCCGGTGCGCGTCCCATCTGGTCTGGCGCGGGGATTCGTGGCAGGAATTGGATATGTTACAGACCCAGGCACGACGAACCCTGCCGCGGCTTGATGAAAGCCTGCTGATGCATCTGGCGCCGTTCTCGCAGCTGACGCAGGCGCAGCTGCATACGATTCTGGATCAGTCCAGTGTGCAGCGCTACGATGAGGGCACCTGCATTTTCCATGAGGGCGATCCGGCCGAGCGGTTCTTCATGCTGCTGGATGGCTGTGTGCGGGTGGTGCGGCTGACCCCGGCAGGAGAACAGGTTGCAACCCTGCACATCCCGGCGGGCCAGTTGTTTGGCATCGCCCGTGCACTGGGGCGCGTCACCTATCCCGCCACGGCTGTCGCGGCCGCGCAATCGCTGGCCCTGAGCTGGCCCATGCGGCTTTGGGACAGCTACAGCGCCGAGTATGACGGATTCGCCACCAACACCTACAAGGTCGTGGGCGCACGGATCGAGGAAATGAACCAGCGCATGCTGGAAATGGCGACGCAACAGGTGGAACAGCGCGTCGCCAATGCCGTTTTGCGGCTGGTCAACCTGGCCGGACGCAAGGTGGAGGGCGGGATCGAGATTGATTTCCCGATCACCCGGCAGGATCTGTCTGAACTGACCGCCACGACCTTGCACACGGTCAGCCGGTTGCTCAGCGCGTGGGAAAGACAGGGTCTGATTGAGAGCAGACGCAAGCGCGTCAAGGTCTGCGATCCGCATGGTCTGGTGATGATCGCGCAGGGCTGATCACGAACCCCCCGCAATGGCCACGCGCAATTCGGCCATGAAGGTCTCTTCCTCAAGGCCGTACTCGGCGCAGACATCCGCAACCGTGTGGAACGGGCTGATCAGGCAACCCACGCAAAACGTGCGATGCCGCAAAAACACCGACACGGTCTGAGGCCAGCGTGCCATCAAAGCGGCAAGTGGCAAATCCGGATCGTCAAGGCGGGTCTGGGGCATCGCGGTGTCCTCCTTCACCCAGTTTAGCCCCAAAACTGCACCGAACGTTGTGCTGGCGCAAACTTCGCATGCGGCGCGCGCGCTATGGCAGGCCATCCGCAGATCGCAGGAGGCCGGGAATGGCTGAATTCTTAACCAAATCGAGAGCACGCAATATCTTTTACGGCGGGTCGATTTTCTTCGTCGTCGTCTTTGTCGTGCTCGTTACGCACAGCCACAGATATGTGGTGAATACGTCAACAGCCTCAATGCCGCTGAGTGAAATGGTGATCCAGGGCAAGCATGTCTGGGAACGCCATTCATGCATCAACTGCCACACGCTTCATGGCGAGGGCGCGTATTTCGCCCCGGAGGTCGGCAATGTCATGTCCCGCTGGGGCGTGCTTGATGACTCTGAGGCCGCTTTCGACATTCTGGATGGATGGATGCAGGCACAGCCCAGCGGGATCGCGGGGCGTCGGCAGATGCCGCATTTCGACCTGACCGAAGAAGAAACACGCGCCCTTTCGGAGTTTCTCCGCTGGGCAGATCACACCGACCGCCTGGGCTGGCCGCCCAATGATGCCGGTTAAGGAGGCCTGAAATGAGATACAAGTCACAATCCGTCGCGCTGTGGTATATCTATGCAGCGCTCGCCCTTTTCGCCGTTCAGGTCAGCATGGGCCTTCTGATCGGGTGGGTTTATGTCAGCCCCAATTTCCTGGCCGACATCGTGCCCTTCCATATCCTGCGCATGATCCACACCAATTCGCTTATCGTCTGGCTTCTGCTTGGCTTCTTTGCCGCCGCCTATTTCCTGATCCCCGAGGAAAGCGAACGAGAACTCTATTCACCGACCCTTGCCTATATCCAGCTTGGTATCCTGCTGGTGGGAACACTGGGGGCGGTTGGCAGCTATCTTTTGGGCATCCATGGCGGGCGCGAATTTCTGGAACAGCCGCTTTGGGTCAAGTTCGGCATCCTCGTTGCGGCGCTGATCTTCCTGTTCAACATTTCCATGACGGTTCTGGCGGGCCGCAAGACCGCAATCACCTCGGTCCTGTTACTGGGCTTGTGGTTGCTGTCACTCTTGTGGATCTTCGCATTCATCAACCCTGACAACCTGTCGCTGGACAAGATGTACTGGTGGTTTGTCGTCCACCTCTGGGTCGAAGCGACGTGGATGCTGGTTCTGGCTGCGATCCTCGCCTATCTCCTGCTCAAATTGACCGGCGTGGACCGCGAGGTGGTCGAGAAATGGCTTTATGTCATTGCCGGGCTGGCGCTGGTTTCGGGCATTCTGGGAACCGGGCACCATTTCTACTATATCGGGCTTCCCAGCTACTGGCTGTGGATCGGGTCGATATTTTCGACACTGGAAGTCGCGCCGCTTTTCGCGATGGTGTGTTTTGCCTTCGTCATGGTGTGGAAGGGCAAGCGCAAGCACCCCAATAACGCCGCGCTGCTCTGGACGCTTGGGTCTGCGGTTCTGGCCTTTTTTGGCGCTGGTGTCTGGGGGTTCCTGCACACGCTTCATGGCGTCAACTTCTATACCCACGGCACGCAGATCACCGCCGCGCACGGGCACCTTGCCTTTTACGGCGCGTATGTCGCGATCAATCTGGCAATATTCACCTATATCATGCCGATGCTCCGCAACCGCGCGCCCTATAACCAGGTTCTGAACATGGCCAGCTTCTGGCTGATGTCCGGCGGCATGGTGTTCATGACGGTCACACTGACCTTTGCCGGGGCCATTCAGGTTCATATGCAACGGGTGCTGGGTGAATACTTCATGCAGGTGCAGGACGATCTGGCGATCTTCTACATCATGCGCTTCGGGGCGGGGGTTGCCGTGGTGACCGGCGCGCTTCTGATGATCTACGCCCTGGTGGTTCCGAAACGCGAAGTTGTCAAACCCGGCCCCAACGTCACCGAGCAGTTGAGCGAAGGACAGGCATGATGCAACAGGTTCATGATTTCACCATGCCATACTACAAGCCCGTCAAGGACGAGTGCGCCCTTTTCCAGACAGCTTGCGACAATGGTCTGCCCCTTCTTCTGAAGGGGCCGACCGGCTGCGGCAAGACCCGCTTTGTCGAGCATATGGCCGCCCGTCTGGGCCGCAAGCTCTATACCGTCGCCTGCCATGACGATCTCTCGGCGGCGGACCTGATCGGCCGGTATCTGCTGCGGGGCGGCGAGACAGAGTGGGTGGATGGCCCGTTGACGCGCGCGGTGCGCGAAGGCGCGATCTGCTATCTTGATGAAGTGGTCGAGGCGCGCAAGGATGTGACAGTGGTGCTGCACCCGCTCACGGACTCGCGGCGCAGCCTGCTAATCGACCGCACCGGCGAGGAACTTCACGCCCCGCCCGATTTCATGCTGGTGGCAAGCTATAACCCCGGCTACCAGAGCGTGCTCAAACGCCTCAAACCCTCAACCCGGCAGCGTTTCCTTTCGATCAGCTTCGATTTTCCTGACCCGGAAACCGAAGTCGCGGTTGTTGCGGCTGAAAGCGGTCTGGAGGCCGCGCGCGTCAAGCCTCTGGTGCGGCTGGCGGGGCAGATCCGCAGGCTCTCCGGCATGGACCTTGAAGAAGGTGTCTCCACCCGGCTGCTGATCTATGCGGCGCGGTTCATTGCCAGCGGAATGGATGTGGACAGCGCGCTTGACGTGGCCGTTATCCAACCGCTCACCGACGAGCGTGATGTGCAGGATGCGCTGCGCGATCTCGTTGCCACGGTTTACGGGTAAGCCGATGATTCATCTGCTCGATCTGATGGAGCCGGAAGAAACGGTTGGCAATATCTGGCACAGTGTCGCCAGCCGCATCGACGCGCCGCAGCACTTCCCCGATGCCGCCGTGACCTTCGCCGAGATGCGGACCAGCCTTGTGGTGCTGTTCCGTGCGCTTGGCGGGGCTGCGTCGGTGGAGATCGGCGAGGCGCCGGCGGTGCGCTCTGGCCATCGTCTTGGTGTGCTGCGGCGGATCGGCACCGAGGCCGAGATGCTGCCTTTGCCGCGTTTCGACGGGGCGCGGCTGGGGCTTTGGCCGGTCGTCGATGTCTTTCCAACCCGCGCGCTGAACCGCGCCTGCTACCGCTGGCTGGTCGCGCTTGCAGCCCTTGTCCGCGTGCCCGCGGCCGGCGCTGACCCGCTGGCGGCCGATCTGGCGGCGATTTCGGCACTTTCCGAGGCTGCGGGCCGGGCCGCGACCCTGTGCCCCGGCCTGACCCGCGATTATCGTGAACTGGCCGTCTGGATACTGTCGCGGCGCCCCAAGGTCTCGTCCCTTCCCGGGTCTGAGGCGGTGATCGAGCAACGCATTCAGGACGCGCTGGTCGGCACGCTGCCCCCCGCCGATCAGGTGTCCATGCCCGCGCTGACACGCGGTTACCGGACCTATGCGCCCGTGCCGATCTGGCCCCTCTTCACCATCCCCCCGGCGCAAGAGGCGCTTTGCGCGCCTGATGAAACTTCGGACGCACCGCCGCCCGGTGCGGCGACCACCCGGCGCAAGCTGGGCTTGCGCCGCGACCAGAAGGAAACCAACCGTGGTGATCCGTTCATCATGTACCGGCTTGAAGCGATCCTGAGCTGGATCGAAAGCATGAACCTGAACCGCATGACGGATGATGACGACGACGAGAACGCGCAAAAGGCCGCCGACGATCAGGACAACATCACCTTGTCGAAACATGACCGCAAGACCGCCACGCGCCTGCGGTTGCATCTGGACCTGTCGCCAGCAGAAGCCGATCACGAAAGACTGGCCGAGGGGGTGCTCTACCCCGAATGGAACCACAGCGCGCGCAGCTACCTGCCCGATCATTGCCGCGTGCTGGAAGCCGAGGCCCGGCCAGACCCGAAGCACGGTTTCGTGCCCGACGCGAACCGCATGGCCCGTGTGCGTCGCCAGTTCGAGGCGCTGCGCCCCCGGCGCATTCTGCACAAGGCGCAACTGGAGGGGCCTGATCTGGATATCGATGCCCTTGTGGCGGCACGGGTTGAGATCATGACCTCGGGCCGCGCGTCCGACCGGATCTATCAGGATCTCAGAACGACCGAGCGCGACCTGTCGGTGGCCTTCCTGCTGGACGTCTCGCGTTCGACCGAGGCCGCGATTGGCGAAACCTGCGCGATCGACGTTGCGCGCGAGGCGCTTTCGGCTTTGGCAGGCGGGATTGATGCGGCGGGCGACCGGCTGGGCATCTGGGCGTTTTCGTCGCTGCGCCGCGACCGTATCTTTGTTAGCCGCTGCAAAGGCTTCGACGAGCCGATGTCACCGAACATCACCGACCGTATCTGCGGCCTGAAGCCCGGTCACTACACGCGCCTTGGCGCGGCGATCCGCCATGTCAGCGCCCGGCTGGCCGACGAAAACGCAACGCGCAAGCTGCTGATCGTGATCACGGATGGCAAGCCGAATGACCTTGATCACTATGAGGGAATGCACGGCATCGAAGACAGCCACATGGCCGTGCGCGAGGCGCGCCGTCAGGGTCAGGCGGTCTACGGCGTCGTGATCGACGAGGATGGGCAGGACTGGTTCGCGCGCATCTTCGGACGGGGCGGTTTTACCCTCATGCCCAACCCCGAGCGCCTGCTCAGGGCCCTGCCTGAAATCTATCGCACACTCATCAAGGAGAGCTGACATGTTCCGGTTTCTGACCATCCTCGCCTGCCTCAGCCCTGCGGCCCTGCTCGCACAAACGCCCGAACTGCCGCAGCACACCAGCATTTTTGCCATCGCCGAGTTCTGGCTGGCCATCGCGACAGTTGCCATGGTGATCACGCTCTATGCCGTGCATCGGATTGTGTCGCGCAGATGAGCGGCCTGTGGTCGTTGCTCAAGCTCGCGCTTGCGCTCTATCCCTTCATGGTGGGGGCCATGGCGATCAACCTGTTCATGCTGTCGCTCTTGTGGGCATGGGTGGGTTTCCCGGTGCTGAACCCCGTCCGGGCCACTACCGGCGGCTGTATCATCGCCATTCCCGTCAGCTACGTTTTTGCACGTCGGGTCCGCGACCTGATTGCACAAGCCAATCGGCCCCTTTGAAAGGCAGGGGAATGAGCAAAACTTGGTGGTCAAGCGGCCCGCTTTGAGACGCCTAGCCTTCCGTCAAGGACAGCGGCCCGAGTGACGGCAAC
>ERZ869909.1046-NODE-1046-length-24813-cov-24.867157_pt1 | contig 24813 bp, 18 predicted proteins | sample MGYA00520892_ERZ869909 | MGnify/ENA primary metagenome ERZ869909 (study PRJEB32215, sample SAMEA104723947) | bioreactor metagenome | biome: bioreactor; feature: anaerobic bioreactor; material: water | place: China | collected 2015-03-12 ... | reverse complement strand
GTGGACGGCACCACCGCCAGCTACGCCTACAACGTCCACCACCAGCGCACCGAGAAGCGCGTGGGTGGAACCACGACCCGGTTCTTCTACGGCCCGGGCGGCGAGCTGCTGGCGGAGATCGATGCCGACAACGGCGCCACCCTCGCGGAGTATGTCTGGCTGGATGGCACCCCGTTGGCCTATCTCACCGACGACGAGATCTACCACATCCACGTCGACCACCTGGGCACGCCCCAGGTGCTGACCGATGCCACCGGCGCCATCGCTTGGCAAGCCCACTACCGGCCCTTCGGTGAGGCGGTCACCACCGGTAACCTCGACTTCCCGCTGCGCTTCCCGGGCCAATACCACGACGCCGAGACCGGGCTGCACTACAACTGGCACCGCTATTACGACCCGCAAACCGGGCGCTACCTGACCAGCGACCCGATCGGGTTGGTGGGCGGGCTGAACCCCTATCTGTATGCCGAGGCTAACCCGCTCTACTTCACTGATCCTGAGGGGTTGATGGCACCTCAGCTGATTGGTGGTGGGCTTGGGTTTGCGGTTAGTGCAGGAATGACCATATATCAAGGCGGAGATTTAAGTGATGCTTTTCTAAATGGTGTGCAGGCTGGTGCTGCTGGTTTCATTAGCGGTGGTGGGTCTGTAGCTATGGGTGTATCAGCTTCGGTTTTAGCGTCTTTTTATAGGAGTAATATTGAGTGTGGTGAATCAGGTGTCTCAGCATATATAGATGCCACTGCAAGTGGAGGGTTAGCAATGCTGGGTGGGCTCGGAGGAGCAAAATTCGCAAAAATTATTATAAGACCAAAATGGAAAACTGTTGAATCCAGCCTGCCGCGCAGGGCTGTGGAGAGGATTTTTAGAATTCCTCCAAAAGAGATAGATGTAAATAAAAGATCGAGAGCTGTACTTGGTACTGTGGTCGGCGTGTCAGCTGAAAACATAGCTGCTAGTTATTACACTGGATGCTCATGTAGATGAGGGGTTGACCTTGGGTAAAGTAAAAAGATGTGGAATTCACATTATGAATGCTGGGGCTGTATTATTGGTCGTAGTTATTGTATATATATTTGGCAAGGCTCTGCTTTTTGGAGGGGATGTCACTAATGCAGATCGAAAACTATCGGGTCTTGCTATTTTCATCCTATTTTCGGGAACTGCGGTGGTAATTGCTGGGGCTATCCTTGAGAAGCTGGGCTCGCGCCGATAGATGTTGCCGGTGGTTAGGCGTTATCTCAGCAATATTCGCAGGCGCAGCTTACATAGTAGCTGGACCTAGTACCAACGCTATTGGTGCAGTGATTGGAAGTTATGATCCGGGGGAGTCCAGGTCACGATCAACGCTCAGGACATCACCCCGCGGGCCTACCTCAGCGGCGCCATCGTCTGGGAAGCGCACTACCGGCCCTTCGGCGACGCCATCACCAGCGGCAGCCTGACGTTCAACCTGCGCTTCCCGGGCCAGTACCACGACGCCGAGACCGGCCTGCACTACAACTGGCACCGCTATTACGACCCGCAGACCGGGCGGTACTTGACCAGTGATCCGATCGGGTTGGTGGGTGGGCTGAACCCCTACCTGTATGCCGAGGCGAATCCGCTATTCTTCACTGATCCTGAGGGGCTGATGGCGCCTCAGCTAATTGGGGGAGGGGTCGGCTTTTCAGTAGGTTTTGTTGCGGACTATATGTCCGGGTCTTCGTTTGGAGAGGCATTTTTGTCTGGCCTACAAGCTGGGGCTGCGGGCTTTATAAGCGGAGGAGGCTCACTGTTTATGGGGTTCTCAACTTCAGTGACAGTAAGCCTTTATTCCTCACACTTTTCCTGTGGCGAGGTGGGCTTGAAAGATGTAGGGCACGCATTAGTGATGGGAGGCATTTCTGTCACTGGCGGGCGTGCAGGAAGGGTTGTAGGTGAAATTCTTCGTCCGGTGAAAATGGTTGAGCAAAAACCAGGTGCTTTACGCAGAGTAGCGCAACGCTTTATTAATATTCCGAATAGAAAATAGATATTAATGCGCCGCGGAGGGCGCAAATAGCGACCTTCACGGGTGTTGCTTCAGAGAATATTATGGCAAGCCAGTACCAGATGCTTATTGGTCAGGATATTTGAAGGATGATGAAAAATATAACCAACATAATAGGAACAGCTGAGAAGCTGCTGACATATCTTGGGATATGCATTTGTATCAGCGTGTTTTTTCTTGCAGCAGTGGCGCACTTCACAACACTTATAGATAATGATTTGTGGGTGCGTAAGGTTGGTTTTGTCGGCTTGTCATGCTACGTTTTAGGTGTGGTTATGAATGCAGTACACGCGTTTCTAACAAGGGGGCGCTAAGCCCTCATATTCTACGGCCCGGACGGCGAGCTGCTGGCGGAGATCGATGCCGACAGCGGCGCCACCCAGGCGGAATATGTCTGGCTGGATGGCACCCGCTGGCCTATCTCACCGACGATGCGATCTACCAGGTCCACGTCGATCACCTGGGCACGCCCCAGGTGCTGACCGATGCCACCGGCGCCATCGCCTGGGAAGCCCATTACCGGCCCTTCGGTGAGGCCATCACCAGCGGCAGCCTGACGTTCAACCTACGCTTCCCGGGCCAGTACCACGACGCCGAGACCGGCCTGCACTACAACTGGCACCGCTATTACGACCCGCAGACCGGGCGCTACCTGACCAGCGATCCGATCGGGCTGATGGGTGGGCTGAATCCCTACGCCTACGCGCACGGCAACCCGATCGCCAACGCAGACCCAACAGGGCTATGGGTAGGCATGGTGCGGCAATAGGTGCTGCGGGAGGAACAGCTTTTGGAAATCAATAGTTGGCTAGATTTTGCTTTGTACACAGCCTATTTCGCTGGCGTATTATTGATCCTTGTGCCGCTGGGGGTGAGATTTATATATATGGGAGTCATCGGGGCGATAAAGCACAGGAGGTTCAGATACGGGAAGGGGGAAGAAATTTACCGCCTTGGTAGGAATGTGCTTGAGATAGTTGGGGTGGGGGTTTTTGCGATATCGTTTTCAGTTTGGTTTTTATTCTTCGATAAAGGAGGGCACCTGTTCAACTACCCAGCCGAAATTGTGAGGTTCTTGTATGGAGGGTAATCCGAATCAGGATGACTCCAGTAAGGGGCAGGCAGACAACTATTTCCTAGGAGAGCTTGGAATTTCCCCAAGCACTCCTGTCCGCACAGTTAGGAATAGAAGGTGATTGAGGTCATGGATAAAAAAGAAATTCAATTGTTAAGAGCATTGGTTGAAAGATTGTCTAAAAATGAAGTGGATGATATTGTGCGGTTTGGTCAGAACGGGGCGCTTTCTAAAGATGAAATTGAAGGAGCGATTAATGATTACCCAGGGGCAATCGCGCCTCCTCCCGCCGAAGCTTACGATAATATTGTTGAGTATGACATCTACGACATGTGCAGTGGTGCCCGAAAAGTGGAGTTCGATCTATGGTACGATGGTGAAGAAAGTGATCTGACACTTTTGGTTGATATTAGCAGGAGCTGTAATGGTGGTTATGTTATCAGAATAGACGACATTCATGTGCTCTAGGTTATGCTGTAAGCACGACTTAGAAACCCGTTTTCCGGCCCTGGTGGGTGCCTATGGGACCGTCAATAATGTCATGCAGCGGGGCCGGGACACCTTCGGCGACGACAGCCACCACCGGCTGATCGAGGCCAGCGTGGACAACACCACCACCGCGACCTACGCCTACAACGTCCACCACCAGCGCACCAGCAAGACCGTGGGTGGAACCACGACCCGATTCTTCTACGGCCCGGGCGGCGAGCTGCTGGCGGAGGTCGACGCCGACAGCGGCGGCACCCTGGCGGAGTATGTCTGGCTGGACGGCACGCCGCTGGCCTACCTCACCGACAACGCGATCTACCACATCCACGTCGACCACCTGGGTACGCCCCAGGTGCTGACCGATGACACCGGCGCCATCGCTTGGGAAGCGCACTACCGGCCCTTCGGTGAGGCGGTCACCAGCGGCAGCCTGACGTTCAACCTGCGCTTCCAGGGCCAGTACCACGACGCCGAGACCGGCCTGCACTACAACTGGCACCGCTACTACGACCCGCAGACCGGGCGCTACCTGACCAGTGATCCGGTCGGGCTGGTGGGTGGGCTGAACCCCTATCTGTATGCGGAGGCTAATCCGATTGGCCGAATTGATCCCATGGGCCTATATGCTCTTCCTGGAGCTATCTATGGATCGATTTCTGGAGCTGTGGGTGGGTATGTTGCTGGCGGCTGGGTCGGCGTGATTCCTGGAGCAATGGCAGGTGCCGCTTACGGTGTTGTAGTACCTGCGAGTTCCAGCGCGATCGGTGCGACGGTCGGCGGTATCACTTCTAGTATATTTGGCCAAATCGCGGGCAATGCCATACAAAACCGCTCTATTCTTAGTTTGTGTAATTATAACGCGTCTGCCGCTGTTGCAGCAGGTGTTGCCGGAGTGCCAGCAATGGCATTCAGAACCATCATAGCTGCTCGGATGCCACTAGTAACTCTCGAAGTTGTTGGTAAGCCTTTGGGCAGTACAGTCGTTTTCAGGATTCCGGGAAACACGGTTGGGTCAGCTGTAGAAGGTGCTGTTGTCGGGGCTGGGGAAAAGCTAGGGAGTAATTTGTAAAATGGATTCCTTGAAGGTTTTCTTTGTTTACGTTGCGGTAGCGATAGTGATCGTCCCTATATTTGATATATATGGCAGATGCATTGTCCGTATCCAGAAGCTTCCATACTGGATAAAAGAGGCGGTTTACGTGATGTTCAAAATCATGATGGTATGTTTTTTTGGTGCCGTTATATATGTTCCGAACGTCGTGATGTTGGGAGGGTTTAATGAAGACGATGGGGCTAGAATATTCTCAGTTATTGTCTCAGTGATTTCGATTTTCCCCGGGGTGATATATTATGCGAAAAGATACGGGCATAGGGTTAAATAGAGTGGTTGCCACCATTCCAAAATGGTGGCGTCGTTGATATAGAGAAAGCTAGGAAGTGTGTTGTAATGTCATATTTAATTCTATCTATCACCTATGCCGTTGTTTCTATTCTCTCTCTTTTTGTGAGTGTGCTTTATGGTGAGTTTCTAAGAGGAGCGAAGAGGCTTCCAGGAGCCTACAGAGTTGGCTTGGAGTTATTGTTATACACTGCAATGGTTGGCTACCTTTCGATGGTCATGTTTGGCCCTATACCGGGTATAGTGTTGGGGGAAGAGTTTGTAGGTGAGAATGCTGGGATTAGAAAGCTAACATTTTATGCCTCAATTGCAGCTCTAGTCCCGGGGGCAGTTTACTACGCTCGCAAATACGGGGGCAGGGAACGGTAGTGTGCTATGACGCCCTCAACCGGCTCACCCGCATCGCCACCGACGACCCGGCCGAGCCTGACGTCATCCTCGGTTACGACGATCCCGGTGCAGAGCATGGCATCGGCCGCCTCACCTCGGTCACCGACGGGGCCGGAATCACCACCTTCGACTACCACCCCAGCGGCGAGGTGAAGCGCGAGACCCGCAGCGTCGACGGCGAGACCCACACCCTGAGCTACAGCTACGACGGGGCCGGGCAGATCGAGACGATTTCCTATCCCAGTGGTCGAGTGGTGACCTACCAGCGTGACAGCGCCGGCCGGGTGGAGCAGGTCACCACCGAGAAGGACGGTACCAGCACCACACTGGCCAGCCAGATCGAGCGGGCCCCGTTCGGCCCGATCACATCGCTGACCCGCGGCAACGGCCTCACCGAGACCCGTACGCTGGATCAGGCCTACCAGGTCGACGCCATCACCGTGCCCGGTATCCTGGATCGGGACTATGGCCACACCGTGGATGCCAACGTCGCCAGCATCGACGACCTGCTGGCCTCAGCCCGGCATCAGGCCTTCGGTTACGATGCCGCCGATCGCCTTACCGCCGCCACCGGCGGCTACGGCGCCCTGGGCTTCGAGTACGACCCCAACGCCAATCGCACGGCACGGCTTAGCGATGGCCAGCGGCACCGCTACCAGGTCAACCGCAACGTCATGTTGGAAGTCGTGCGCGATCACTCAAAAAGCCAGCAACTCATACAAGGTGAGTTATGTACTTATTGATTGTTCTGTTTGGGTTGATAGTTTGTCCTTTGCTCTCCGCCGGAGTTGGGGTTGGGCTCAACTATTACCTGAGCCTCACCAATCATAGCCTTCCTGATCATGTGAACGAGTTAATGATGTTTTGGTGGGGGGCATTAGGTTTTATTTTAGGGTTGTTCTTGGTGTATAGAGCAACAAGGATAGAAGTTATCGTCTATGAGCATGAAAGGCGACAAAATAGGCACTGGGTAGTCCGCATGGCAACGAGGTTGTTCGCTGTTATAGACTACTTCTGGTCTGTGCGTGCGCCATATGGGGGCATGACTTTACGCCAGCTTAAAAGGCGTAATCGTTGGATCAACATGGCGGCGACGATTATTATGTTCGCCAGCCTCGGTCTTCCGTTTTACTTTTCAGATATCGACACAGATGGAAAGTTAGTCTGGTTTGTCACGCTTGCCCTAACGTCAATAGTAACACTTCCCGCTATATTCGTTATGCTGGTCACCATTCCTAATGGAATTAGTCGGTTCTATGAATTTGCGAGCTACTATGAGATAGCTTATGGGTTTGGGTGGCGCGGACTCTTTGCATTATACGGAATTGCTATTGTTATCTGGGCGGTTTCTGCTGCTAAGGTGCTTCCTTGGCATACTGTGCTTTTGTAAGAGCTCGAGCGATGTGCGTGCGCTAGAGGTTGCTTAATAACGAGAAAGAGGGTGTGGGAATGGAGTGGTTTATTCTTTTAGCTTACTTTGCGGTCTGCTCGGCGATCTTGGTCCCATTTAGTGATATTTATGGAAAAGTTCTGCATGTGGCTGGAAGGGCTGGAGGTGTAGTTAAGCTTGCGGGCGCTCTGGTTGCCTGGCTCTTCATGGCGATTGTGTTGGTGTCCCCTCTGTTTGGGGGAATAAAGATAGGCTATGAGTTTCTGGGCATTGAGGTGGGCGATATTTTCTTTATAACCTATACTGGGTTTTTATATGTTGCGACCCTCATTCCATGTGTTTTGTTTTTTAGGAACAGGCATCTCAAAAAGCTGAAGGCGCTTGGGTTCTTTGTCAATAGGCATGGCAGGTGAACCATGCTGGAGAGTGTTGGAGCTATAAAAAGAATGCGAGTTGCAGTTGGTAACTTCAGTAGCATGTCTTACGGAATGAAACTTCTGGCTCTCTATGGCGCAGCAGCTCCTAGTATAGCGGTGCTAGCGATGGCGGAAGCATACGGCACACATGGGTGGGCAGCTAGTGGCTGGTTCCTATTTGTCTCTGCAGGTCTGGCGCCAGCAGGAGCCTTCTTGGCAGGGGCTTTGGCTATGCTGTATAGAGCCACTTGGTCGCGGGTTGTATTTATATCAGGATGGTTCTTAACAACAGCTTCTTCCGTCCTCCACCCGGGAGTTGTCGAACCCGCAGAATGGGTAGTGGCGATTTCGTTCACCTCAATCATTCTCCTCGGCGTTGGACTTTATCTCTATTTCGGCAAAGGTCCCAAAGCCTACTTCAGTTGCCCCCAAGCTTGAGAACACAGCTTCCCGGACTTATTCATAGGCGCGGCCAGCCCAAACCAGCCGCGCCGCTGTCTCCTCTACCCCACGCTGAATAGCCTGCTCGCCCGTTGAGTGCGGCTTCGCACCACCTGCTGGGTAATATCCGCCCGCGTCTCCACCAAGGTGAAGAGCTGCTTGGCCCGGGTCACCGCGGTATAGAAGAGCTCCCGCGTCGCGATCGGGTTCGGCGCATCCGGCATCACCAGCGCGGCGTGCGCGAACTCCGAGCCCTGTGACTTGTGCACCGTCATAGCGAAGACCGTCTCAATCCGCTGCAGACGGCTCGGCAGCACCCAGCGAATCCCACCTGACCCATCACCCGCCGGAAAGGCCACGCGCAGCCCCATGTCGCCGGCCGACTCGCTGACCGGTACCCGCAGGGTGATCCCAACATCTCCGTTCATCAGCTTCAGGCTGTAGTCGTTGGCGGTCACCAGCACTGGGCGCCCCTCATACCAGTGGGCACCGCCGGCATCCTGGGGCAGGTGGCCAGAGGCGACCAGCTGGGCCTCGATGCGAGGCGTCAGCCCCTCGACCCCAGCCGGCCCACGACGCAGCGAGCAGAGCAGCTGGAACTGGCTGTGCGCGGCAATCACCTGCGCGGCCCAGGCATCGAAGGCCTCCTTGCCGGCCGTGTTGTCCGGCCGGTTCGCCTTGAGCACCTCGAGGAAGTGGGCATAGCCGTGCCCACGCCCCGGCACGCCCTTCACCACCAGGGTCTCGAGGGCAGCATCCCCGAGCTCCCCCAGGGAAAGCCTGTGAAGATCCTGTCGCGACGTGTCAGCGAGAATCTTGCTGACCTCCCCGGGCTGGTTGGTGTTGATCGCCCGCGCCAGCCGCCCAATGCCGCTGTTGGCCCCGAAGCGGTAGCTGTGTCGGAGCATGGCGATCGACTGATCCAGCCGCCTCGCCGGCCGGCACACCAGGGCCGGCTCCGGGCCGGCACCCGCCACCCGGGTCAGCCAGTCCCGGGTCTCGGGGGTGTAGTGGCCCTCCACGGCCTGGGCGCACAGGCTACCCAGGATGGCGCCGGCTTCCACGGAGGCCAGCTGGTCCTTGTCCCCCAGCAGGATCAATGCGGCATGGGCGGGAAGGGCATCCAGCAGGCTGATCATCATCTCGACGTCGATCATCGAGCCCTCATCGACGACCACGATCTCCGCCGGCAATGGGTTGAGCCGGTGATGTCGGAACTTGCGGGTGTCAGGACGGGCCCCCAGCAGTCGATGCAGCGTCGTGACGTCGGTGGGAACCGCGGCGCGAACGGCATCGGCGTTGGGAATGCCGTCCAGCGCCAGCGACGACACCTGAGCGGCGATCGACTCATTGAGGCGTGCTGCTGCCTTGCCGGTGGGCGCGGCCAAACGAATCCGCAGGGGCGAGGTGTCTCCCGACGCCAGGGCCAAGGCCTGGAGCAGCGCCAGCAGCTTCACGACCGTGGTGGTCTTGCCGGTACCGGGCCCGCCGGTGATCACGCTGAAGTGCGTGCGTGCGGCGATCGCGCAGGCGAGTTTCTGCCAGTCCGGGGAGGGCCCCTCGGGGTTGGCCGGGAACAACGCCTCGAGGAGCTCCGCCATTCTGGCCTCATCGATGTCCCGGGGCTGGGCGAGCTTGTCCTCGATGGCGCGGGTGATATCGCGCTCATACCGCCAGTAGCGGTGCAGGTAGAGCCGATTGTCCTGCAGCACCAGGGGCCGGCGTTCGGCGCCCTCGATGCTGACCAGCTCGCTGTGCGCCAGTGCCTCCCGCCAGGCCGCCAGATCGATCCAGCCCATCAGGTCTTCCGGCGAGGCCGCCGGCTGGGTGTCGCTCGGCGCGAGGTCCACCTGGGCCACGGCACCGCCGGGGTTGCGCAGCACCTCCTCCAGATCGAGCAGCAGGTGGCCACGGCCACTCTGGTGACTGGCCAGTGTCCCAGCCAGCAGCACCATGGGGTCTACGTCCGGCCGCTGACGGGCCAGGAACTCGGCGAACGCGGTATCCAGGGCGCGTACCCAGCCGGCGTCACGCCACTGACGGAGCAGCGCGACCATGGCCTGGGTGCCTTGCAAGGGGGCGTCTGCCCCGGTGGGCATCAGCGGCAGGGTATCTGTTGCCATCAGGCAATCTCCTCAGCAGTCGCGGTGGCATCAGCGAACAGGGCGTCCAGGGCCTCGATCAGCTCGCGTGACGGTTTCTCGTGGTGCACCCCGCGCCCGGGCTCTCCGGTACCCCGTAGGTAAACGTACAGAGCGCCGCCAACGTGGGTGTCGTAGTCGTAGTCCGGCAACCGCTGCCGCAGGTGGCGATGGAGCGCCAGCAGGTACAGGGCGAGCTGGACGTCATGGCGCTTCTCCGCCATGGACTGGCGCATCGCGGCGGGGTGGTAGTGCCCGGCGTCAGGCCCCAGCCAGTTCGATTTCCAGTCGAGGACGTAGTAGCGCCCCTCGTGCTCCACGGTCAGGTCGATGAACCCCTTGAGCATCCCATTGAGCCGGTTATACGCAAGGGCCGGCCGGCGGATACCGCCGAGGGTGTGATCCTGCAGGAGCTGATCCAGCGTCGGGGTCGCCACCTGGTGCACGCCGAACCAGAAGTCCTGCTCGACGAGATAGCGCGAGAGCCCAGCCGGTACCAGGGACGGGGCGTCGGCAAGCAGAGGGGTCTGCAGGAGCGTTGTCAGCCAGGCATCGAGGCCAGCGGCGTCCTGCTCCCAGCCGCGTACCCGGCAGCGACGCTCGATCATCTGCTGGCGCTCCGCGCTGGCGGCCAGCGCCGCCGCAAAGCCTTTCTGGCCAGCCCACTCGAGTAGCCCATGCAGGAAGGTGCCGGCCTCGGGGCCCCGGGCAAAGGCATGGATGCTCCCGGGAGCGGGGGCAGTGCCGGCGGGGGTGGTTGTCGGCAGCGAGGCCTCATCCGCTTGGGTGGCCTGTTCTGGCGTCTCTGGGGCCCGTCCCGGCCCTCCCTCACGGCCTCGTTCGACGATCGCGGTGTAGCTGCTGATCCACCAGGGGGTGAACGCCGCATGTGTCGGTCGGCGTGCCGGCTCGAACTGCAGCCCGGAACCGCTCGCTGGCGCGACGGAACACTGGGGAGCGTCATCCACGAGGGTGAGCGTGGCGTCGCCGCAGGTGGCCAGGAGCTCATCGAGCTTCTCACGCAGCGCCGCGGCCGTCTTGATCGGCGCACCGCCGGTGAGCAGGTAGCCGAGACCTCCCTTGTGGACCTGGGGGGACTTGGCATTGCCGGGGGCCAGGGGGGCGATGCCCAGGAAGCAGGCGTGACGCGCCCGGGTCAGCGCGACGTAGAGCAGCCGCATGTCCTCGGCGAGTCGCTCTTCATCCGCGGCACTGAAGGCATTGGCGGCGTCCTTCTTGCTGCCCAGCTCGATGACCAGGCCTTCCTTGTCGTAGGTGGGGCGGCCGCGGCGACCGTCAACTTCGTTCCAGCCCGCGATGAAGGGCAGCAGCACCAGGGGGTACTCAAGGCCCTTGGATTTGTGGATGGTGACCACCTTGATCAGGTCGGCGTCCGACTCCAGGCGCAAGATCTGCTCTTCGCCGGACGGGTGGCGGATATGCTCTGCCAGCTCGCGAATCAGGGCCTGCTCGCCGTCCAGGAGTTCGCTGGCCTGTTGTGCCCACTCGGCCAGGTGCAGCAGGTTGGTGAGCCGGCGCTCTCCGCCATGCTCGGACAGCAGCCGGCGAGCCAGGTCGAACTCGTGCACCATCAGGCGCAGCATCGGGAGCACGCCCACCGCCTGCCAGCGCTGGCGATAGCGGTGGAACCGGTCCTGATAGGCCTCCCACTCGAGTTCATCCTGGGTGAGTTGGTCCAGCCAGGCGAGATCCAGGCCAAGGGTCGGGGTGGCCAGGGCGGTGCGGATCAGGGCATCGTTGCCCGGGGCGGCGCAAGCCTGCAGCCAGTAGAGCAGGTCGCGAGCTTCGGCACTGGCGAACACCGAGTCCCGGTCGGACAGGTAGGCACTGGGGATTTGGCGCCGACTAAGTGCCTCCCGCATCGCCGCGGCCTCATTCTTGTCCTTCACGAGGATGGCGATATCGCCGGCCCGGAGGGGAGTGAACGCATCCTCTTGCTGGAAGCCCGCCTCGCCTCGCTGGGCCTGTTGCAGCCACTGGGCGACTTGCTCAGCGGCATGCTCGGCCAGCTGTTTCACGTAGACCTTGGGGCGCACCACGTCTGCCGGGGCGTGCCACCACGCCGTCATCGCCGTGGCTGGCGCTCCGTTAAGCACCAGGGCTTCGTCTCGGCCTTTGGCGGCCACCGGGTGGAAGGGCAGGGGGTTGTCGTCCCCGGCCTTGAAGCGGAAGGCACCCGGCGGGTGGGTCTCGGCATGGCGGAACAGGGCATTCACCGCCTCGACCATGCCGGCGGTGGAGCGGAAATTGCGGTCCAGGGTGTAGTGCCGATCGCCGGTGTTCTGACGTGCCGACAGGTAGGTGCGAATGTCCGCCCCGCGGAAGGCGTAGATCGCCTGCTTGGGGTCGCCGATCAGGATGATCCCCGTCTCCTGACGGTTGTCGCTCACCCCATAGACCCGCTCGAAGATGCGGTACTGCAGGGGGTCGGTATCCTGGAACTCGTCGATCATGGCGACCGGGAACTGGTCCCTGATCCGCTGTGCCAGCGCCGGCCCGTTCTCGCCGGCAAGCGCGGCGTCGAGGCGCTTGAGCAGGTCATCAAACCCCAGCTCGGCGCGGTTCTGCAGCTGGCGCTGGAGCTGTGCCATCACCCAGTCCCGTGCATCGGCCAACAGGTGCGGACGCAGGTTGGGGACCAGGGCCAGGGCGGCTTGCCACTGCTCAACCAGGGCATAGAAGCGGTGGTCGGGGCACTGGTGGCCCTTCTTCAGCTTCATCGTGCCGGCGCCCAGCTTGGCGACAAACCCGTTGGGGGCCTCACCCTGGGCCCACGCTTCGACCCCTTCCATCCACTCGGCAAAGGTGTCGTCATCGTCCTTGCCACGGAAGGAGCTTCCGTTCATCGCGCCGCGCAGCTCCCACAGCTGGGTCCGCAGGGCATCCGCCTCCGCCAGCCACGTCACCCGTGCCTGGGCTTCTGCCTCTCTGGCTTCCGTGAGGCTGGCGCCGATGGCCGCGAGCTTCTCGGGAAGCGGGCGGGGGTCCACCGGGGCCTCGTTGAACTCGAGGCGTGCCTCCTCGTGCTTGAGCAGGTCCTTGAGCGCCTTGAGCAGCTCGTCCGGCGTCTTGAACTCGTCGTAGACCATGGCCGCTTGTGCCGGGGCCAGGGGGTAGAAGCGGGTCCGCCAGTAGTCGCGCACCGCCTCGCTGATCAGGTCGGTCTGATCCGTCAGCAGGGTCTGCGAGAACAGATTGCCGCTGTCGAAGGCGTGCTCCGAGAGCATCTGGTAGCACCAGGAGTGGATCGTGGAAACCGCGGCATCGTCCATCCACTCCGACGCCATCTGCAGGCGCCGGGCACAGCGCTTCCAGAGCTCGGGCGGGTATTCGTTGCGCAGCGCCAGCAGGGGGTCAGTGCTGGTGTGGTCGGCGGATGCAGGCGCTTCTCGGAAGGCCTTGGCCGCTTCCACCAGGCGCTCGCGGATGCGGCTCTTCAGCTCTTGGGTGGCGGCCTCGGTGAACGTCACCACCATGATCTCGGGCGGGGTCAACGGCCGGAGGAAGCCGTTCTCCCGGGGCTGGCTGGCATCGTCGGGCACGCCATGGCCCAGCACTAGCCGCACGTAGAGCAGGGCAATGGTGAAGGTCTTGCCAGTGCCGGCACTGGCTTCGATCAGTTGGCTGCCACGCAGCGGAAGGTCGAGAACGAGCGACATCAGATGTCCTCCTGGTAGATCTGCTGGCGCAGGGGGGCGTAGAGCGCCATGACCCACTCCCGGAAGAAGCCAGTGGGGTCCAGGGCCTCGAAGTCGGGGTAGTGGCGGGCAATGGTGAGGCTCTTCTCCTGCTCCTGAAGGAACGCCTCTTCGATCTTGCTCCAGTCGGCCTCGTTGTCCTCCCAGGCGTTGCGGTCAAGGGCGAGGAAACCGGCCTTGCAGGTCAGCGGCAGCGGGGCATGCATGCCCTTCAGCCAGCTATCCATCAGCTGCTCCAGGGCGGCGCGAGCCTCTGCTGCCGGCATGCCCTCGAGGACCACGTCGCCTGTCTGGCCCACGATGATGCTCAGGCTCTGCTCATTCACCAGCTGCAGGGCAAGGTGGTAAGGCCAATGCTTCACCAGGCTGGTCCACTTGAGCCGGTCGCCTTCATGCAGCTTGCTGGTCTCGAGCACCACGCGGACGGTTTGGCCGGCGTCGTTGGCGATGACGTGGTCCAGGGAGTCCTCGATCAGGAGGTCGCCGTCCGCCAGGTGGATCTCCGGCAGGGGGTCGCGACGGTGCGGGTGCTCCGCAAGGTAGCTCTGGAAGCGTTCCAACTGGCTGACCAGTGGTGCTGTGATGGCGACAGCGGCCGGGCCGGCAAAGGGCTCATGGGGCAGCTCCCCCTCGCGCAGGCGCCGGTCCACAGCGTCCCTGACCAGGGTGGCGGCATTGAGTGTGGGATTCAGCGCCAACTGCTGGCCGGCGGGCTGGAGCAGGGCGTCCTGCTGTTGCCAGACTTCCAGGTTGTCGTAGCCGAAAGGCTCGGCATTCTCGGTGTCCAGACGGTTCTCCGGGAAGTAGATCCCCAGTCGCTGCCGGTAGAGCTGCTCGATGGGGCGGCGTAGGAAGCTACCCAGCTGGCGCAGCGTGATCGAAGCCTCGGGGCGCCAGTCGCTCATGCCGGAGATAGCCGCACGTTGCGTCGATGCGTCAGCGCCAGCCGGCAGGTGCAGGTGCTCCCATTCGTCGGCGTAGGTGAACAAGCCAGTCGGGGTGCCGGCCGCGGTATCGCGCTTGAAGTAGGCCTCGCTGAACGGCTGAAGTGGATGCTCGGTCGTCAGTGCCTCCACCAGCGCCGTGCCGCTGTGCTCGCCCTCGACGTCCGCATGCCGCCATGCCGTGGCCACATGGTCGCGCAGCTGGCCCACCAGGACCGACGCGGCCCGCTCGGTGTTGTCACGGATGCTGCGGCCCACCCAGCTGATGGAGAAGCGCTGGCGGGCAGAGAGCAGGGCCTCGAGCATCAGGTAGCGGTCATCCTCACGCCGTGACCGGTCACCGGGACGGTACTGCCCCGGGCGCCCCATCAAGTCGAAGTCCACCAGGGCCGCCTGACGGGGGTAGTCACGGTCGTTCATGCCCAGCAGGTAGACGTGTTGGAAGGGGATGGCGCGCATCGGCATCAGGGTGGCGAAGGTCACGGCGCCACCGAGGAAGTGCTGGGACAGCTGGGCATCGTCGACCCGGGCCAGCCATGTGTCCCTGACGATATTCAGGGGGATGGGAGCATCGAAGTCGGCGCCCTCGCACTCCTCGAGCCACTGTTCGAGCCCCGCCTCCAGCGATAGCAGCAGCCGCTCTTCCTGGCGGCTGTCCGCCGCGAAGACGTCCCCCACCATCCGGGAGAGCAGGGAGACCCACTCGGTGACGGTGCGGCTTGCGCTGAGGCTCCGCCAGTAGTGGTCGAGGGTGTCGGCGAGCTGGTAGAGCCGGCCCACCAGGGCGGCATCGAGGCCGCTGACCTCGCCGTAGGGGGCGATCTCTTCCCAGTCGGCCTCTCCGTCCACGGTGTCGCCAAACGCGAAACCGGCCAGCATGCGGTCCAGGCCAAAGCGCCAGCTGTTGCGCTCGTCGGTGTCGGGCAGCTCCAGGGCATGGCGGTGTTCCCCGTGCAGGCCCCAGCGGATGTTGGCGCCACTGATCCAGCGCCGGAGCAGGTCGAGATCCGCTTCCTCGATACCGAAGCGTCGGCGTAGCGCCGGGACATCGAGGAGATCCAGGACGTCGCTTGCCGTCACTCGCGCCTGTGGCAGATTCAGCAGCGCCTCCAGGGCCACCATCAGAGGGGCATGATGCCGCTGGCGCTGATCCGCGAGCTCGTAGGGGATGTAGCGCGGGTCACGGTAGCCGTACTGACCGAACACCGCATGCACGTAGGGGGCGAAAGTGTCCGCGTCCGGGACCATCACGATGATGTCGCGGGGCTGCAGCGCGGGGTCCTCGGCAAACGCCGCGAGCAACTGGTCGTGGAGGATTTCGACTTCCCGCTGGGGGCTGTGGGCGATCGTGAACTGGATGGAGGTGTCACTGGCCGGATCGACCGGCACCCACTCGCTCAGCGACTCATGCGCGGGTCGCAGATTGAGGATGTCGTTCTGGAGCTGGCCGAGGAGGGTGTGGGTTGCCCCGGGCTCGAACAGGTCGATGCGCAGCCCCTGGCGATCGAAGAGGCCGGCATAGGCCTCCTGTTCGTCGCGCTCGTCCAGCAGGTGGAGGTAGTCACGCCCCTGCTTGCCCCAGGCCGCCAGAAGCGGGTGGGCATGCAGGTGGAGGTCGTCCATGTCGATGTCAGCCGGTGTGCCTTCCCGCTGGCGCTGGCGACGATACTCGGCGCGGAGCAGGGCCTTGCCCTCGATGATGTTCCCCCAATAGTGCTGACAAGGGTTGAGGGTGCACAGCAGGATCTGGCTGGCGCCGGAGATGGCTTCCAGCATCTCCAGGGTCTGGTAGGGCAGGGCAGAGATACCGAACACCACGACGCGCCGCGGCAAGCCCTCCGGCAGGGTCTCCGGCGTGAGCGCCTTCGCCGCGTCGAGGAAGCGCCGATGAACCGCGGCCCGGTGGGTGTCCTGAACGCTGGCCGGCACGTCCTCATGGATGTCACGCCACAGCTGGGCCTGCCAGCGATCCTCGTCCGTCAGTGCTTGCGCGACCCCCTGGGGGGTGATGGTCTGGTCGCGGCCTGAGATCCACTCGTCCAGCCAGTCGGCCCGGTAGACCTGATACTGGTCGTAGAGGTCAGCCAGCCGCTCGGCCAGCTGGAAGTGCTTACGCTGATCCACATCGTCACCGAGGAACTTGGCGAGCGGGGCATAGACGGGGTCGTGCAATTTCTCGGGCAGTAGGCGCAATAGGCGCCAACGCAGTTGGGGCTTGTCGAACGGCGAGGCAGTTGGCACCGCGCCGTCGCCCTCGACCGCCTCGATGACTCGGCGATACGCCAACCACTGATAGCGAGCCGGCAGCATGATGTCGGTGGCCATGGCCACCCCCATGCCACCGCCGGCAGCCGTGGGGTCTGCCCCCAGGGCCTGCTTCATCCACTGGGCGATGCCGTTGGACTGGACGAGGAAGACCTCGGCCTCCAGCGGCCTCAGCGGGTAGCTGCGGGACCACTGGATCACCAGGTCTTGTAGGTCTTCCATGCGGTTGCCATGGATGACCATGAACCCCGGCGCGATGTTCTGTTGTGACACGACGCATCCTCCTTTGCTTTGACGCCATCGTGTCACAGGGTCTCAATTTCACAAGCCGGCGCAGTCGCCAAAATCGTGGTGGTAGCCCTCAAGGGAACAACCGCGCCCCCCCGGGAATGGGGCGATGTTATAGCCTCCCGCAATGGCCCAGTGCGGCTGATCGGGTAGGGAGGACAGACCCACGGTGAATAGCAAGGTAGGGCATCCGGTCATGGACCCCGTTACCGAGTCGCTGAGGAAGTTCCAAAACTTACGCTATTACCAAAGAGAAGCCGTTGAGCTGGCCTCTCGTCGCATGCGCAAGACGCTCAATCCTCTGCTGATCGTCCTGCCAACAGGCGCAGGGAAGAGCTGGGTGATAGCCGCCCTGGCTGCCGTGGTACAGGCGCTGGCGGGCAACTCCTCGCTATCGGGTAGGAAAAAGAAGGTGCTGGTGCTGGCGCCGAGCGCTGAGCTCGTGGAACAGAATCACGCCAAGATGATCCAGTCCGGCTTCTCCGCCAGCATTTATTCCGCTGACCTCCAGATGAAAGACGTCAGTGGCGATATCGTATTTGGTTCCCATCTTTCCGTGAACAAGGATGCGAGGTCATTTGTAGAGGGCGCGCATGAGTTCGCGGCTGTATTTATCGATGAGGCGCATTCCTTTATTGACCAGGCCAAGTCTACGGTTGAAATCCTTAAAGAGCTCAATCCCAATATCCGGGTCTTAGGGCTGACCGCCACGCCGTATCGAATGCGATTAGGCTACATCTTTCAGCAAGATAGGTATCGGGGGAGGCCGCCACTTCCCGATACCTATGCTCGTGACCCCTATTTCGCGGAGCTGGTCTATGAGAAGTCTCCCCATGAAATGATTGAGGAGGGTTTCCTTACCGCCCCCGTGCTAGGTGAAGTGTCAGATCATTATGACGTATCAAAACTTCGCCGCCACGCTGGGGGAGGGTTCACCAAGGATTCGACTCGTAGGGTTTTTGTGTCAGGGAAGTCAAACCTGACCAAGGACATCATTAAGGATGTCAGGGCGAAGGCTAAGGAGCGCAAAGGAGTGATGGTGTTCGCTCAGAATCGCGAGCATGCTAGACAGATCCTCTCCTACTTGCCAGATAAGCAATCCGCCCTCATCGACTCGCATACAAACAAAAATCGAGACAGGCCTGAAATCATAGCGAAGTTCAAAGAGGGGAAGGTCAAGTATTTGGTTAACGTCAACACGCTCACAAAGGGGTTTGATGCCCCCCACGTTGACATGATTGCCGTGCTCCGTCACACGGAATCGCCAGCACTTTTTCAGCAGATCATCGGGCGGGGCTTGCGCCTATCGCCGGAAACCGGGAAACGAGACTGCCTGATACTGGATTACGCTCAGAACCTCCCCCCTGATGGGGATATTTTCTCTCCCAGGATTGTCGCTGCGAAGTTAGGTCACGAGCGTGACCACCCCATCGCGGAGGTTCGGTGCCCAGAGTGTCACGGGCTAAACACCTTCCGAGTAGCGAAGGCTCTGCCACAGACGGTTATGGACGAATTCGGCTATCTCAAACTCCCTACGGGTGAACCGCTTTTGACTGAGCTGGGTGAGCCAGTTGCGGGACACCTGGGTGTGCGCTGCTCACTCTACCAGTTTCCTGAGAGCGACGATGGGAAGCCCTACCGCTGTGGGCACACCTGGGGCCGGGTGGAGTGCCCAGCATGCAACACGCTCAATAGCGCCATGACGCATTTCTGCTGCGGGTGTTCCGAACCCCTTTCCAAGAGCGCCAGGCGACTCGGGATGACGGTAAGCCGTGACCAGACATTTGCTCAGCGCGTCGCTCGCATCGTCGAACCTTGGGTGCTGAGCAAGTCACGCTCAAAATCTGGGCGACTGACACTGAGAATCAGTGCCCGCCTACAAGAGCTGCCGTATGCCCGTCAGGCCACTGAAGAGGAGCTGGAAGACAACCCTGACGATCTTTGGGTTATCGAGCAGCCCACCCAAGAGACACTCATCTTCTGGCTCAACCCTGAGGTGAGCCTCCCCCGCGCTCAAGCAGGCTGGACAGAGTTTCTCCGATTCTTGGAAGAGCAGGACGGAGGGAGGGGGGCACTACAGACCGAGGGGCTCGAGCAGCTCCTCGATCAAGTGCAAACAGGTGGGGGACTGACGCCTGACACCCCAGAGCATTTGATTTATGCCCCTAGGCTGTCATCGGATCGGAAGTTCTATGACATTGTGGCCTACCAATACTCCGACGCATATAGCAGTGTAACAGAATGGCAGAGAAGCATGGCATAACAGCCGCTGATTTCGCCTATAACGCATCCCTAAACGCAAGGTTGATGTTTATGAAAGATGAAGTCAAAAAGTTCTTTGGAAAATACTCCAACCTGTTCTCGAGGCGTCTCCTATCCCCTGCGAAGGGAGGCCAGGTGCCAGGTAAAGATGCGAAAGAATCCGTTTGTGAAAAATGTCGCGATGGCAAGGGCGGCGAGTCAGAACCCCCGAGAAATAACGAGCCGGGCTACAGCTTTACGTTCATCGACCCTCTCATGCCAATCAAAGCGGTCATCGTTGTTTCGGGAGATGACACGAGACATCCCTATGGCATTTATAACATGCATCCCGCGCATGAGACAGCCGTGCTTTACATGGGGGGGGCGAAGAATACCCCACCAAAGGGTTATTTGGAAGCGTGCGCATACTCCCGCGTTGTGGTGTCTAAAGAACCCCCTTCGGAAATGGTCGGCGTAGCCGCGATGGCGGGTGTCTTGATAGCTGAGATTCCAGAGGTCAAGGATGCGGCTTGGTATGTAACTACGTCATCAATAAGAGAGCATGTTTCAGAGTTCGTCGGCGCCTTGGCGTACCTAGGAGTGACCCGAATACTACCCTTTATGACTCCGGTTAGCTTGATGTTCGGAAATGCACCTCGTTATGACGTGGCGTATAGCTCGTGTAAGGTTATGGCCCTGGGTGACGCTTACAAGGATAAAGATAGTAGTTGTAAAGGTGGAGGGGTTGAGCTATCTGCTGGTCCGACAGGCCCGGCGAGTGGACTTGAGCTAGATGCTAATGATTCAGAGGGGCGTGTCGGAAGTGGGAAGAAGCTTGATGCTTCTAAGCCTGTTTTCTTGAAAACAGTAGAGGGCAGTAGCTCGCGACTTCCTTTCCGCCAGAAAGAAGCGCTGAGGGTTGAGATAGAGTGGCTCGTTAGCAGAGGAGAAAAACCGTTTCCTATTGGGATATGGGCTGTTGGCATGGCCATTAGCCGGGAGCGTAGGTGTCTTGGCAAGCGGTATGCTAGTGAGTTTCCTTTATTGTCGAAGTGGTACCCGATAAGCAATCGTCCCTATACACTCTCCCAGCTCATGGAAGAAGCCGGGATGGTTGTAAAGGATGGCATTGTTCATCGCGCACCACTCGATAAACGTATGGATGCAAATGGCATTGAGCTTCTGAAGGGGCTTGGGAATATACCGCGCAAAATGCCTTTTGCCGTTGAGGGTGATGGCGGCATTGCGATGGATAAAATCCTGCCTGGGGAGAAGACGCATCGGCGAGCAGGGAGCTGACTCCGGCTCAGACGGCGCCGTCGTCCAGCGCTACGGCGGCGCTCTGCCTGCGCGCCTCCTCGAACAAGTCGACCAGTGAGGCATCTACCACCATCCGCCGGGGCTCGGCCGGCCCCTGTAGCTCCTTGAGTTCGTCGCGGAGTCGGTCGGTCTCCTGAGCAAGCATGACCTCTGCCTTGCTGATTGCGTGCCTGACCACGCCTCGCGCCCAGTCGCTGAGCGAGAAGACGCCAAGCGAATTGGCGCTCGCGTCAATGTCCTCGCAGCGAATTAGTGCGGCATCATCCTCATTTGTCAGCGCCAGCGTCCATGTGCCGGTGGGCTCTTCCTCTGTCCCGAAGTCATCCGGACCTGGAGAGCTGATCCCAACCCGTCCTGGGATGGTCTCAGGATTGGCAAGGGCCTCGTCCACGAGGGAAAACGCCAGACGCCTTCCGTATAGGGTGAGCCGGCTGGAGACCGCATCTTCGCGTGCGCTGGAGGTCACATCCACTAGCTCCACGCGATCCGAGCTCGATGAGACGCGATGGGTCGCTCGGGGAACCTGGGCTGATGCTAACGCCACAAATCGTCCCTCGAGGCGATCCATCAGATGCTGTCGGAGTGTGGTGAGGTGCCAGTAACGCCACTCACCGGTGCGGTACTCGATGGCCTCCAAGCTGAAGTGCTTGCGTTGGTGGTAGAGGTATGCGGGGTAGGGTGGGAAGCCGGCCTCTCCTCCCACATGCGCGGCGTGGGTAGAACGTGTGTCCCGATCGATCATGTCGCCCAGGGTGTCGATGTCGCCCTGAAAAACGCGGGACAGATTGGGCTCGAGGTGGTGGAACCTATGCGGCCCCACACCGAGTAGACTGGCGAGAATCCTGGCAGGACTCTCTGAGACGCCTCGTCTTTTGCAGAACTCGATGGCCTCGCCAGCGAGATCCTTGTGTGTGAGGAAGGCCTCTCGCAACTGCTGTGGCATCGAAATCCCTAGGCTGGCGCGAAACTCGGCCAGGGCTGTTTCGATAGTCACTGGGAAGTCAGGCATTCCGCGGCCTCCGGCACTGTTGCCATGGGTACGTACGTTCACCTGCCCTCACAGTCGCCTGCTCGGCAGCACACCAGGCACGTGGTTTCACCCACGCCCTGACCAGCCCATCAGACAACTGCGCAGCGGCGAAATAGCTTGTGATGGGTACGTATCGAGCCGAGAGCATCACTGCGGTATTGCTTTGGCATAGACTCACTCCCGCGAATCAAACTCGCCACGCTAAGCACCAGCGTAGCGGAACACCCAAGCAGCGACCATCGCCCAGTGCCACTGTGAGCGCCCCGCGGCCTGCGCTGGTTGACACGATACTCCGCCCCTCTTCTGGCGCCGGCAGCTTGTCTCGAATCCCAGATGCGATTGTCCCATCCCCGCGGCCGGCAAGCAGGCCCTTCACGCTGATATCTTCGTCCACAGCGGGCCAGTGAATGCCCATCGGGTGGAGTTCGTATTGTGCGCGTTCGCTGGTGCTCGCATGCTCCAGTCGCGGAAACCACCAGAGCGGGCAGCTCACCCAGCGGCCATCCGCCAGGCCGACCAGGAGTCGCTCACGTTCTATCTGCGCCCAGGCAGGCGAGGAGGGGGTCGCCAGGGTAGAGAGATCCGTCACCGATAAGCTCGCAAAGGAATTATCGGCAACGTCAGCATCCTCCTCCATCTGAGCGGATACTTCCTCGTAGGCCACAATAGCGGCGATCAGCGCCTCGAAGCGCTTGCCTGCTGGGCTGTCAGGGTCAGGCTCGGGGTCGCGGTCAAACAGCGGGGACACCTCCTCCAGCGCGGCTTTGTAGTCATCCTCGTTCTGCAGCCGGGGTATCCCCGCCAATGTCTCGCTGCTGTCGCCACCAGGGCGCTCGACACTCGCTCGGTAGTCCTCGAGCGCCTGACGCAGCCTTGGCGTCGGGGCTGGCGCCTCGGGGTCATCCTGCTCATCGTCGTCTGCCGTCGAGAACGCAGCAGCTCTCTTCAGGGCCTTCTCTACCACATTGGGATCTTCCTCAGCCAAGAGAGATTCAAGAGGGCGGGTCCTGGTAGCGCTGGTCGTTACATGCAAATCAAGATCAATCCGGATCTCGACACGACAACACAGGCTCACCAGCTCCTCGAGGGAGAAGCGGCTGATCCGTCCTTCCCGTAGCTCCACCAGGCGGGGGAGGGTGAGGCCCAGGCGGGTTGCCGCGTCCGGCTCGCTCAAGCGCCAGCTTGCCACCGCACGCTGTACCCCTTGCAGGAGTGCCGCCTTCAAGCGCATGACCTGGGCCGCTTCTGGCGTGTCCTCGATGGCGTCCCAGACACTCTCGAAGGTCTCAGCGGCCGGGCCGTCTGATCCTCGGCTTGCGCCTGCTGGCCCCTTGGCGTCGTGGTCCGATGTCCGGTTTCTCATGAAGCCTCCTGAGGTTTGGCACCTGGGAGATTGTCTGGGTGAAGTTTGGCAGAGACTGACGACTTAAAGAAGGCCCGGAGAGGATTGCCTGGCCAAGCTTCACGAGGCTATCGACAGTCAGGGCGCCGCCAGAACACCCTGGTCAATTCCAGCCCCTTGCATATTCCTCGAAACGTGGAAAATAGGAACTACCAGTTAGGCGAAACGCTTTCTGGGACGCTCCACCGGCGTGCGACCAGTTAGGCCAATACCGGCCCGTGAACGGATGGAATCACCCACAGCTTACGACCGAAGCCTTGTTATCAAGGGGTCTTTAAGCGGGGAACGACTGGAACCGAGCAGACCCCACGATCGAGGATTCGACAATGTCTAACGCCATTCAGCATAACCTGACCTTCATCCCTGCACAGCAGCTGGAAGAAAACCTCTCAAGCGCCCTGGGCAGCTTTGGCCAGACATTCAAGCATCAGAAGCTTCAGGAATTGGCAGCACGGGTTCAGGGCCACCCGAGCCTCAACCATCGCACGTCCCCCCAACTGGCGCGCAAGGGTGTCACCTTCCTGATCACAGAGCTGTACTGTGACGCCGGCACCGAGTTCGCTGAACTCGATGCTTGCTATATGGTGGTGTCGTGGTCCTGGGAGACCTTTCTCGCCATGAAGCGAGCTGAGTCGGCAGCCAAGTTCGTAGATCCCTGGGCCTCGATCGAATTTTCGGGCGGCGCTGTGGACGCCTATGGGATGCCGGAAGGGGACCTCGATCTGGATGACCCAACTGCTGCAGCCGCCCACCTGGAGGCGGCAAGCCGCACAGAGGGGAACGAGGACCTCTACATCCGCACGGAGTGCAATGCCGTCCACGTCTCCCCGGCTCTTGGCAGCGAGGTGTGGGTCTCCGGCATGGAAAGGCACGGATACCCCTTCTCGACAGCGCGCATTCGCCTGGAGGACATCGAACGGGCGTTCATGACAGGTGAGTTCGATGACCACGACGAGTGGCACCTCTTGGCGCCTACCCCTGGCGAGCTGGCCTGACAGCCTCATGCAGGGGCGGCGCCGGTAGGCCTGCCCCTGCTATCCTGTGCGCCTTGATACCACCGCTCCCAAGGGTTCTGTGCATGTTCTACCTTCTTGCCACGCTTTTCCTTGGCATCACGTCATGTACCACGCTGTTTCGCGTCATCTCTAGCTCAACGGAAGGGCGCGAGCAGCGTGTCACCCACGCATCAACCTTGTTGCCGTTGCTGTTCGTGATGGGCTCGGTGCTGTACACACTCCCTCTGTTCACGACCATGCTGGGCTCACCCGGGGGAACGGCTGGACCGTTCGATCCTCTCGATCTGGCCGGTCTCGCGGTGCCGGGGCTGGCGGCAGGCTCACTGTGCCTGCTGATCGCTGCGGGCTTTATGGGGGCACGAGGCCTGAGGTCCCGGCGTCTCAGTTTTGCCGCCGCCGGGACATTGGTGATCGCTGGCTTGTCCGGAGGGCTGGGTGTCGTGGTGTCGGCCCAGCACTTCATCTTCAGCAACGAGCATGTGGGTGTGCTGCATCTGGCAAATCTCAATGAGTCCGAACGAGTGGACGACCTCTACTGCAGCCGCGGGATCTTGCTGATCAATTGGGATGCCGACGAACCTAATGGCGAGCCCGTGTCGTATCGGTGCCCAACGTCGGTTGTGCTGATGCAGAATGCCGGGACGCCGTTTATTCCCTGGCCTCATTACCAGCAAGGTGAGAGTCAGGCACTCGCTGACTATCTCCGTGCATTGATGGCATCCGCTAAGCGGCTTTAATCCCGGCTTATTCATGAGGGCGCTGGCTGAGTGGATCGGCGGTTCTGATCGCCAAGACTGGCCCTTAGGCGCCGTATT
>ERZ869909.1045-NODE-1045-length-24835-cov-5.508522_pt1 | contig 24835 bp, 25 predicted proteins | sample MGYA00520892_ERZ869909 | MGnify/ENA primary metagenome ERZ869909 (study PRJEB32215, sample SAMEA104723947) | bioreactor metagenome | biome: bioreactor; feature: anaerobic bioreactor; material: water | place: China | collected 2015-03-12 ... | reverse complement strand
TGCCAGGACATCTCCTCCAGGGCGATGGAGCCGCGGCCGAGGATGAAGCGGCTGAAGACATTGGTCAGCACGACGGCCAGGGTAGCGATCCACAGCCAGGAGAGCGTCTTGCCGATCACCGCGATGGCGGTGTCGAGGGCATGGCTCAGCCGGTTGGTGGGCAGGGCCGGAGGCTGTGGGTGGGGCGAATTGGCCGACTCGTGATCGGCATGGGGTGTGGACATCGATGAGAGGCCTCATGTAACCGAAAGCAGTGCCATACGCATCAGAGGGCCATGCGGCCCCCTGATGCTCAGCCGCGCTGGATCAATCGGACTTCGGTGCGTAGTAGGAGCGCGGCAGGTACCCTTTCGAGTGCCAGTTGCCGTGAACGGCCATCCACTCACGCTGGCTTTCAAGGACGCGGGCGAAGAGCTCGTCATCGCTGGACATCTCCTCCAGCACCTGCATGGTGACCACCTCGAGTTCGGCGAGGATCTCCGTCGACAGGGTCTGGGCGTTGACACCCTCTGCTTCGAAGTCACGCAGCGCCTGGGGGTTCTCCCACTCGCTCTCGGAGAAGCCGAACAGGGTGGCGGAGCGACAGCCGGTCTCGATCTGGGCGCGGCTCAGGTCGGTCAGGTCATCCCAGGTTTCCTGGTTCACCAGCAGGTGGGACGTGGTGTAGGTCTGGTGCCAGCCCGGCATGATGTAATTCTGGACGATCTCCTGCATGCCCAGGATACGGTCGACGGCCGGGGCCGAGAATTCCATGGCATCGATGGTGCCGCGCTCCATGGCCTGGTAGAGCTCGCCACCGGGCAACATGGTGACCGAGGCCCCCAGGTTTTCCATCACGCGGCCACCGATACCGGCGAAGCGGATGCGCAGGCCGTCGATCTGGTCGAGGGACTCCAGCGGCTCGGCAAACCAGCCGGCGGCTTCAGGCCCGATGACGCCGCACAGCAGTGCTTTGACGCCATAGGGCTCATAGACTTCCTGGAGCAGGTCGTCACCGTCGCCGAAGTAGTGCCAGGCCATGAAGGCGGGCGGCTCCATGCCGAAGGGGGGGCCCGAAAGCAGAGGCAGTACCGGAATGCTGCCCTGGTCATAGCCGATCCAGGTATAGCCTGCCGGGTAGCGGCCTTCGGAAACGGCATCGAGGATCTCGAAGGGCGGGATCAGCTCGCCCGGCTCGTAGTAGCGCAGATTGATATTGCCGCCGGAGATGGCTTCCAGCGTTTCGGAGAGGTGGACCACGGGGGTACTGAGGCCGACCAGGTGCGACGGGAAAGCGATGGGCACCTGCCAGCGGACACGCTCCTGGGCATTGGCGGTACTTGCCAGGGTGGCACTTGCCAAGATCACGGCGGTTGCAGTGCCGATCAGCTTGAAACGTGCAGGCATTCTGGGGCCAGTATGGGCTTGCATAGACGCGACTCCACTTGTTGCGACGGGTATTGTTTTAGGAAAGGCCTATTCCGAGGACGAGATTATAGAGGGGGCTGGCTGGGCTCAACATGGAAAATTGGTAAGACCAATTGCGCCAATTGGTGCGATGCCATCGGTTTGGGCGGATAAAAAGGAAAATTCTTGGTTACGCTGGGAAAAATTAAATAACGTGCTGACAAAATCCTGAAAAATTACTCTGACATTAGCAGGCTCATGACTAGCTGCCAGGATGTCGTTTCGACCAATTGCTAAGGGGGAAGGCGCTTTACTGTCGCCAGAAAAGAGCAGTTGCTTCTACAGGAGAGTCTTTTGAGAGAGCGAGAGGTCGCTTTAGTGCTGGATTGGTCAGACCAAATGGCGAGGCTTGGCTGGCGCGGTCTCGTCTGGATCAGTGCCAATGCGGACGGGGCCAACGAATGTGCTGCCGACATCTGGCAGCGAGGCAGCTGGCAGGCGCCCTGCTGGGTGGCTGTTGAGCGGCCTCCCGAGTGTGACGCCACCCAGTGGCTGTCTCCGTTGATGGCGCGCCGCCACTTAGGCAGCGAGCATGATCTGATCGTGTTCGATGCGGTAACGGGGGGGGCAGACTTCGATCCGGACGCCTTTGGCGCCTTGAGCGGCACCCTGCGCGCCGGGGGACTGCTGCTGTTGCTGACACCTGCCGACTGGAGAGGACCGCTAGCGGAGTGCCCGGCGGTGGGGCCCTATCTCTCACGTCTGCGCCGGCGACTGGAGGCAGACAGAAGTGTGGCTCACTGGCGAGCCGGTGCGATGCCAGTGCTGCCAGAGTGGCCCGGGGTTAAGCCTGCAAGGATCGCCTCCGTCGAAGATCCGGACTGCCTGACAACCGATCAGGTCGAGGCGGTGGCGCGGTTGATCAGGCTGAAGCGGCGCCGGCCGCTGGTGCTCACGGCAGACCGCGGTCGCGGAAAGACGGCAGCCCTGGGGATCGCCTGTGCCCGGCTCCTGGCCGCCGGAGCGCGCGAAATACTGGTCACGGCTCCTCGGCCCGCCGCGGTCTCAGCCCTGTTCGAGCGGCTGGCATCGCTGTGTCCGGCAGGGCAGAGGCAAGGCAATGATTTCGTCGACGGCAGTGGGGGGCGGGTGATGTTCGTCGCGCCGGATGCACTGTCCGCCATGGCTGAACGGGGAGAGGCGGGCGGTAGTGGCAGTCGATTGTTGGTGGACGAGGCCGCTGCGATTCCCGCCGGCCTGCTGGGCCAGTGGCTCGAGGCCTTCCCTCGGATCGCCTTTGCCACCACCGTCCATGGCTATGAAGGCTCCGGTCGCGGCTTTGCCCTGCGCTTCCGGGAGCGGTTGCAGCGCCAGGCGCCGGACTGGCACGAGTTCCATCTGGCGGCACCGGTACGCTGGGCGATGGGAGACCCGTTGGAGCGGCTGGTCAGCGACCTGCTGCTGCTCGACGTCGAGCCGGCATCTGCCGCGCCTGCGGCCGCCGCGCTGGCCGAGAAGACGTGGCGTCGCGACCGGCTTGCCACCGATGAAACGGCACTGCGTGAGCTTTTCGGCCTGCTGGTCCAGGCTCACTACCGGACCGCCCCGGGAGACCTGCGACGTTTGCTCGACGAGCCGGGGCTGCAGATCTCGACGCTGGATGCCGAGGGGCGGGCGCAGGGGGTGATCGTCCAAGGGGAGGAAGGCGGTTTTGATGCCGAGCTGGCCGAACGGGTGGCCCGGGGTGAGCGTCGCCCACCGGGGCACTTGCTGGCCCAGTCCCTGGCTGCCCATGCTGGCTCCCGTGAGGCGCTGACCGCACGGCTGCGGCGGGTGCAGCGTATCGCCGTGCACCCCGCACGCCGTCGCGAGGGGTTGGGACGACGTCTCATCGAGTCGGCCCTGGCGGCAGCGCGTCGGGACGGGGTCGACCTGCTGGGCGCAAGCTTTGGCGCCGAGCCGGGACTGATCGCCTTTTGGCAGGCGCAAGGCTTCCGGGCCGTCAGGTTGGGGCTGACCCGGGAGACGGCCACCGGCGAGCATGCGTTGATGGTGCTGGCGCCGACCAGCGTGCGGGGCAAGGCCCTGGCCGATGAGCTGACCACGGGCTTTCAGCGGCTGCTGCCGACATTGCTTGCCTTCGAGCTCAAGCAGCTGGACCCGGCGGTGGCGCTGATGCTGCTGGCCGAAGGGCCGAGGTCCGCCCTGGATGCCAATGATAGGCGCGATATCGAGGATGTGGCCTTCGGCTATCGCGAGCCGGGCCTGGTGCGTCCGGCCCTGCAGGCGCTGCTGCGCCAGGCGGCGAGCGACAGGTGTGACGACCCGACGCTTGCCTGGCTAGTGGCCTGGGCCTTCCAGAACCGTGACATGCGCTGGTTGGCGACTACCCTGAAGGTTGCAGGTCGGCGCGGCGTCATGGAGCAGTTGCGCAAGGCCGTGGCACGGCTCATCGAGGGTCGGGGCGCGCCGGGTTGAGAGGAGAGTTGAAAGGAGGGTCGAGTGGAGGGCCGTGTGGAGAGTTGAGCGGAGTTGAGTGGACTTTCCCCAGCGGCATCGTCCCGGTAAGGTAGCGCGGTTATCCACATGAAGATTCAACGATGAACGAACATCTCGAGCAGCTTTCGCCACAGTTACTCTGGCGACATTTCCGTACCCTGTGCAACACGCCGCGCCCCTCCGGTCACGAGGCCGCACTGGTGGCTATTCTCGAAGCCTGGGCGGATGACCGCGGGCTGGCCCATGACCGCGACGCCTTCGGCAACCTGCGCATTTGCAAGCCTGCAACGCCGGGCCATGAAGAGGCGCCGGGCATCATCCTGCAGGGGCATCTGGACATGGTGGCCCAGGCCAACGCCGACCATCCCCACGACTTCAAGCGGGACCCCATCGAGACCTATGTGGATGAAGGCTGGCTGCATGCCCGCCATACCACGCTGGGGGCGGACAACGGGATGGGTGTGGCGGCGGCACTGGCCGTGCTTGAGGATGACAGCCTGCAGCATGGCCCGCTCGAGGCGCTCTTCACCCTGGAGGAGGAGTCTTCCATGGGTGGCGCCCTGAACCTGGCGGAGGGGTGGCTAGACGGCCAGGTGCTGCTCAATCTTGATTCCGAAGACCGTGGCGAGGTCTTCGTCGGCTGTGCCGGCGGCGCCGATATCGTGGTGGAAGCGCAGCTGCCGACCGCCGAGCTTGGCGACGATGAAATCGCACTGCGGCTCTCTCTCACCGGCCTGGTGGGGGGGCATTCCGGCATCGATATTCACCGCGGCCGTGGCAACGCCAATCGACTGCTGGTGCGGGCCTTGCGGGCGCTGGAAGCCTTTGACGCACGCCTGGTGGACTACCACGGTGGCACCCTGCGCAATGCCTTGCCCCGTGAGGCCTTTGCCACCCTGGCGTTGCCGGCCGACGAGGAAACGGCCGCCCGTGAACGGATCGCCGCGCTGCAACAGGTGTTGCGTGCCGAACTGGCCGGCGTCGACGAAGGGGTGACGCTGGCCCTGAAGCCGCTGAAGTCGCCTCCTACCCTGGCGCTCAACGCCCATGCCAGCCGTATGCTGGTGGCAGCACTGCATGTGGCGCCCTGTGGGGTGGAGCGGATGAGCCAGGACATGCCCGGGGTGGTGGAGACCTCCAACAATCTGGGCGTGGTCAGCCTGGAGGAGGGGCGTTTCCATCTCTGTGCACTGGTTCGCTCGCTTCGTGACAGTGCCACGGCGGACATGGCCGACCGTTTTGCCGGGCTGTTCGACCTGATCGGTGCCCGCACCCGGGTAGAAAACGCCTATCCCGGCTGGACGCCTGACCCCGACAGCCCTCTGCTGGCACGCTTTCGCCGGGTGCATCAGCGGCAACTGGGCAGCGATCCGGCTATCAAGGTGATTCATGCCGGGCTGGAGTGCGGCATCCTGGCCGGCAAGTATCCACACCTCGACATGATCTCCTTCGGTCCGCTGATTCGCGGGGCACACTCCCCAGACGAGCGAGTGGAGCTGGCCAGCGTCGAGGAGTTCTGGGCGCTGCTGCGGAGTCTGATTGAGGATCTCGCCATGCGTCAGGTGGCCTGACGCCGCCATGCAGCGACAGTGGAAAGTAAAACGGCGCCGTCCGAAGGGCGGTGCCGTAGAGGGGGTGAGCCGCTATCAAGGTCAACCGGAGGTGGGGAGTCAGCCCAGGTAAGCGTTGAGCATCCAGACGGTCTTTTCCTGCTCGCGAATGTAGTCACCGGCCTGGGCTGCGGTGCCTTCGTCATCGGCATCGGAAGCCAGGGCAAGAATTTCGCGCTGCAGCTCGATCAGGGTCTGATAGCCCTTGAGTATGCCACGTACGCAGGCTTCGCCATCGTGCACGTCCTTGGCTTCAGCGATGACCGCCATGGATACATAGTCGCTGTAGGCGTGGACTGGCTGGTGTCCGAGGGTCAGAATTCGCTCGGCCACCTCATCCACCTTGGTCAACAGGTCGGTATAGAACTCCTCGAACTTGGTATGCAGCTCGAAGAACTGGGGGCCCTTCACGTTCCAGTGGTAGCCGCGCACATTCATGTAGAAAATTTGATAGTTGGCCAGTAGTGCGTTGAGTTTTTCGGCAAGCTGGCTGGCGCTGCTCTCGTGCAGGCCGATGGCATTGGTGTCGCTCATGCGCAGTGCTCCTTGTGCTGAGTGCTTCTCCTGGGAGGAAGCCGAACCATTGGTCAAATCGCTGTTTCGGGTGCAATAGGCATCGCTATGGTTGAGCAGCTAGTGTAAAAGCCCCGGTGCTGAGCGATAAGCAAAATCTGATCATCGCCTCCATAGCATTCCCTCATGATGTGTCGTCGAGCCGATCGCTTTTCAAGGGGGGTGTGTTGTTTTGCCGCTCCATTGCAGGCCTTGCGGGAACCCTGCGTCATGGCGAGACTCTGATGAGGCAGTGTGACAGGGATAGGCGTGTCGACAAGTGATTGCATGGCGTCCTGTGCCGCGTAGACTGCGATCCAAACCGATCGGGAGAGAACCCAATGCGCTCATGGTGGTGGATGCCCTGCCTGCTGGTGCTGGCCGGCTGCCAGACCGCACCGACGGCGCTGCCGTCGGCGGAGCCGCGCCCGGCAGCCGAGTGTCGCTGGGAAGGCGACGGGCTGGCATCGGAGGAGTGGGTGCGTCGGGCTCTCACGGCGCTCGAGCAGGAGGGCTTCGTGATTCGGCACACCGAGACGGCCCTGGGGCTGGTTAATGCCGAACGTACCCGTACCGTGCCCGGCTATGGCGACTTCTACGACCGTGAGCGAGTCGGTGTTTTCGGCGGCTATGGCGTGGGTGGCGGGCGTGGGGGGCTCGCCACCGGTGTGATGATCGGCTTCGGCGGCGGGTCTGGCGGCATCAGGCGTGATGCCACACGGCTGGAGCGCGTCTCTCTGGTGGCTGACGGCGACTGGGTCCGGGTCACGCGGGATATCCAGGTCATCGACTGGCAGGGCGATATCCGCGAGGCGCGCAGCGCCAGCGACACCGACTTCTGCCTGTCTCTGCGCAATGCCATGGCCACGACCGACTCCCGGGGAGGCGTCTAATGTTCCGTTTCGCCATCCTGCTGCTGGCGCTGGTATTGACTGGCTGCGCCACCACCGCTCCGACACCCGAGCCCCGCGAACTTTCCCTGGCGGCCACGCCAGGCGCCGTGCTTCAAGAGACCGTGGACCTGTTGATGGAGGAGGGTTACGTGATACGCCATGGGGACGTCGAACTGGGTCGGGTGGAAGCGGCGCTGGCCCGCTGGCCCGGCTATCGAGTGAGGGCGGAGGTCACGCCAGAGGGCGATGCGGCACGCATCTCGATGACGGCCACGCGGGGAGGGCGCCCGCTGCCGCCTCACCTGCTCGACCGACTGCTGGCGGCACTGCAGACCCGTCTTGGGCTGGCGCCCTGATGTCTCGGTTCACCCGCGCCCTGCATCACGTGTCCTGTTTCACCTGCTTTCGAGATACTCAACGACCATGAATGTGTTACCTCATTCTTCAATGCCAAGCCATGCACGTTTCTGGCTGGCCTGGCTGACGTTGCTGCTGCTGATACCGGGTCTGGCTCAGGCACACCCCCATGGCTGGATCGACATGCGCGTGCGCCTGATCCTCGACGACCAGGGCCGCCTCGAAGGGCTGCATCAGTCCTGGCGCATGGACCCGTTCTATAGCCTGATCATCCTGGAGGAGCTGGGACTGGCCGAAGGTGAAGGCGGTCTCGAAGCGGGGCTGGATCAGCTGGGTGGAGAAATACGGCAAAATCTGGCGCCCCATGATTATTTTACCGAACTGCAGGTGGGAGGCGAGAAGCTCGCCCTGGGGGAGGTGACCGAATACACCGTGATGGAGCGTGGCGGGCGAGTCGAATTCATCTTCTTGCTGCCGCTGGAGACGCCACTGGCGCTGAGTGAGCGGACGCTGTACTACAAGGTATTCGATCCCACCTACTACCTGGAGGTGGTACACGAGGCCGAGGGCAACACGCCCCTCGACGATGCCCTGATAGTCAACGGCGAGCTGTCATGCTCGACGCGTATCGTACCGGCCGACCCGGATCCCGAGCGGGTGATGGAAGCCGCGATGCTGGATATCACCGATGAAGCCGAACCCGGGCTGGGACGTTACTTTGCCGAGACCGGGGAGGTGACATGCGACTGATTGCAATGCGCCTGCAGGGCAAAGGGTGGTTGCTCGGGGTAGGCCTGCTGTTGGCCGCTGTTCTGGTCCTGATGATTGCCCAGGGAAGCTTCGAGTCACTGAGCTTTCAACTGGTCTCCTGGCAGCGCGACTTTCTCCGTGCGCTCACCATGGCAATCACCGAACTCTCTGGAACACCGACTCCCGCTACCTGGATGGCACTGCTGGGCATCAGCTTCGGCTACGGGGTCTTCCATGCCGCAGGGCCAGGTCATGGCAAGGCGGTATTGACCACCTACCTGCTCACCCAGGGTGGGGCGGTGCGTCGTGCCCTGGCGCTCTCCTTCGCTGCTTCGCTGCTGCAGGGCATAGTCGCCATCACTCTGGTCGTCGTGCTGGTGCATGGACTGGGCTGGGTCACGCGCCAGGCCATGGGCAGTGTGGTGTGGGTCGAGCAGGCCAGCTTCCTGATGGTGGCGCTGTTGGGGGCCTGGCTCTGCCTGCGTGCCATTCGTCAACTACGCCGGCCAGTGCCCCATCGCCATGATCGCTCCACCCCCCTTGCAACAGAGGACCACGCACCGGATCCCTATCATGGTCATGAACACTGCTGCGGTGGGCACCACCATGTGGACCCGCAGCAGGCTGCCGATTGGCGTACCGCGCTGGCCACCGTCGTGGCCATCGGCATCCGTCCCTGCAGCGGTGGGGTACTGCTGCTGGGGGCGGCGACATTGCTGGGGCAGTTTCCGGTCGGTGTGGCAGCGGTGCTGGTCATGTCGCTGGGCACGGCGCTGACCGTTTCAGGCCTGGCGCTGGCCAGCGTCGTGGCGCGGGGCTGGGCAGAGCGCCGCCTTGCCCGGCAAAGCAGCATGGAGCGTGCCGGTCGCCTGTTGGGCTGGGCGTCGCTGGGTGGAGGGCTGGCCATCATGGCGCTGGGTATTTCGCTTTCCGTAACCGGAGTGAGTCAGCCCGCTTCGGCCCCACTGTTGGGGGAGCCGCCTTCACGCAGCGCCGAGTCACCCCCTCGGGCCAGCCCCTTCGGCGGTGGAGGCTGAGCCCGGCTATCTCAGTTCCGGTTATCTCAGCTTGAGCGCCTCGATCTGGGCCAGGAGGTGGTCCCGCATGCTGGCGAGGCCGTCCAGATCATAGGGCTCGGGCTCGCCATTGCCCCATACGGGTGCCGGCCAGGCCGCATCGTCTCTGCGCCTGACAACGACATGGACATGGAGCTGGGCCACCACGTTGCCGAGGCTGGCAATGTTGAGCTTGTCTCCCTTGACCAGCGTTTTCAGCATCTTTCCGATCAGGGTGGCTTCGCGCCAGAGCTGTTGCTGGTCCTCTTCGTTCAGATCGAATATCTCGCTCACGGCGTTGCGGCGGGGAATGAGGACCAGCCACGGAAAGCGGGCATCATCCATCAGCCGTAGCTGACAAAGCGGTAGCTCGGTAACCGGGTAGCTGTCCTGGACCAGCCGTTCATCGAGTTCAATGGATGTCATCGCTCCCTCACTGTGCCGTTTTTTGCCGAACCCTCTCGTGCAGCCCTCATCATGACACAACCGAACTGAGGATAGTCTGCGGGTACCAATGCAAAGGAATGTGTCTTAAATAGCGCGGTGGAGTTCTGTCAATGCTAGATTGAAGAGGCAGAAGTCCTGCCCAATGGAGAAGGCAAAAATGAAACGGATACTCGCACTTTCACTTGTTTCGATCTTTGCCCTGTCACTGCTTACGGGTTGCAATACCATGCGTGGCGCTGGCGAGGACATCGAGAGAGGCGGTGAGGCTATACAGCGTCAGGCAAGCTGAAGCGGGGATATTATGCAAGGTTTGGCGAGGCCTGTTACGCTGTAAGAGGCCATTGCTTCACGGAAAGGAATGGATGTCCCAGTTGTTTTCAAGGAGAAAGGACCATGAAGAAAGCCATTGCCCTTAGCTTTGCCCTGCTGATGACCGCCGGTGCCCTTGCAGGCTGCAATACCATGCACGGTGCCGGTGAAGACGTTGAACGTGGCGGTGAAGCGGTTCAGGATGCCGCCCAGTAAGTTTGTGTTTTAACCGAGTCCGAACGACACACGGGTATGCCGGACGGCATGCCCGTGGGTCTTATACTGACGTTTTCTCCTGCTGCTCCGTTAGCCATTGAGGCGAACCGATGGCCATATCCATGAAGCTGTTCCTTTCATCTGTCAGCCTGCTGCTGATAACTGGTTGCGCTCCGATGAATCAATCCAATCCACCTCGTGAGCCTGCCCCGGAGCCTCCCCGCGTCAGCAACGGCGAGGATGCCTGTGGCGCGAGCCGTGTTCAGGACCGTATTGGCCGACGCTATGACGAGGCGTTGGGCGAGTCGATACGCGAGCAGAGCGGCGCTGGCGCGCTGCGTGTGATGCGCCCCGGCTACGCCTATACCCTCGAGTTCCGCGAGGACCGTCTCAACGTGCGTGTTGACGAGGGCGACGTGATTACCGATATCGGCTGCGGCTGATAGGCGGCAGCCTCCCGCTCAATCATAGCGCTGCTTCCAGCGCTGGCGGGCGACCTGCTCCTTCAGCAGCTCCAGGGTGTCGAGCAGTACCTGCTCGGTTACCCGATCGGTGTGTACGTCGACTTTTAGCCAGGCATCGAAGCTGCTGTCGGCAAGATGCTCTATCAGCGAATCGAACTCCGGTGAGTGCAGGCCTTCGATGGCTTCATGCACCAGGCGCTGGGCGATATCGGTCAGCGCCTCGTCCAGTGCGCTGGCAACCTGCCCGCCCAGCGGCAGGCGCCTGAGCCGCTTGATTTCCGGGCTTTCCGCCAGGGTTCGCCTGACTAGTACACTGATGAATCGCATCAGGTCATCGCGATTGGCCCGGTAGGCACTGTCGGCCATTCCCTCCAGGCGTCGGCAGATTTCATGAACCAGCTGCTGCTTGCGCGGCATGATCACCTCGTCGGCGATACGCTGCGACAGGGAGTCGCTGCTGCGTATCTGCTCCTGAACGCTGGCCAACTGGCGCAGTGCGATACGGTCCGACAGCTCCTCCAGCAGGATGTCGTAGTACTTGGCGTAAAAGCTATAAAGCCGCCAACGGCGGATATCGATCATTTCCAGCCGCTGCAGGCGATGCAGCAGCGAAATGACGCGCAATATCCTGAGCAGCCGGAAGCCTCCCACCGGGATACAGCCCAGCACGTCGTACCAGTGCACGAAGGGATAGAAGAACCAGCGGTGATAGCGGCGTTCGGCTATGGCTGCCGCCCAGCCCAGCAGGACATCCAGGACGAAGATCGCAACGAAGACCAGGTCAATGGCGACGAAATTGTCATGGATATGCCGGTCGTAGGCGCCATGCAGTCCCGGGGCAATGGCTTCGAAGGCGTCGTTCAGCGGTGACAGCAGGAACAGGCCATCGATCAGCAACAGCAGCAGGTTGGCCGCGACCAGCGCGATGATGATCAGGTCCCAGACCAGATGTATGCGCTCGATGAAGACGGAGGGTCTGTCGCGGTTGGGTGGGGTACGGGACATGGACTCTCCTTGTTCGCTATCGGGCTGGTTGTACTTCAACCATCGGGCTGTTGGCTTGCCTGGCTGGCGAAGTGATCCTTCTGTGCACGATGTTCTTCCTCTTCGGCCTTCTTGCGCAGCTTCTTGCGCAGTGCGGCCTTCTCGAAGCGCAGCTTCTGTAGCGATGTCGCCAGCGTGAGCGGCGGCACCGGCGCCGGGTGCCCGCTGGCGTCCACCGCCACCATGGTCAGGTAGCAGCTGTTGGTATGCCGGATCACCTTGTCGCGAATGTTTTCGGCCACCACCTTCACGCCGATCTCCATGGAGGAGCGACCGACGTGGTTGACGCAGGCGAGAAACGTCACCAGCTCGCCGACGTGGATCGGCTGCTTGAACAGTACCTGATCGACGGAGAGCGTCACGACATAGTGGCCTGAGTAGCGGCTGGCGCAGGCATAGGCCACTTCATCCAGCTTCTTGAGAATGGCGCCGCCATGCACCTTGCCACTGAAATTGGCCATGTCGGGAGTCATCAGCACGGTCATGCTCAACTCATGCTGACCGGGCAGGTCGTGGTGTTCCATGTCGATTTCCTGTGGAGTCGTCCTTACAGCATAACGCCTTGCCCCAATCGTCACGACTCGTAGGCAAGGCGTTTTGTCAGCCCGCGTGGCTCGAACCGGGCTCAGAACCAGGTCAGGCCAACGCCAATGATGATACCGGTAATGAACAGCTGGATCAGGCAGAAACCCATGATGTCCTTGGCTTTCAGTCCGGCGATAGCGAGTACCGGCAGTGCCCAGAACGGCTGAAGCAGGTTGGTCCAGGCATCGCCCCAGGCCACTGCCATGGAGACACGTGCCACGTCCACGCCCAGCGCCTCCGCGGCCGGCAGCATCACCGGCGCCTGCACCGCCCACTGGCCGCCACCGGAAGGGACGAAGAGGTTGACGATGCCGGCACTGATGAAGGACCAGAAGGGCAGCGACGTTTCGGTGGCAAACGAGATCAGCCCCTGGGACATGGATTCGGCAAGCCCCGACTGCACCATTATCGCCATGATTCCGGCGTAGAACGGAAACTGGATCACGATGCCGGCACCGCCCTTGATCGCCTCATTGAGGCTCTCGAGCAGGCTGCGGGGTGTGCGATGCAGCACGATGGCCAGGAACAGGAACATGAAGTTGACGATGTTCAGGTTCAGACCACCGCCGCGCAGCAGGAAATGATCGAGCAGGAAGATCACCCCGGGGATACCCACCAGCCAGGCCAGGGTCACGCTGTTTTCCAGCCTATCGGCCGGGCGTGTGATGCGCACCCGGGCATCGGGTGCGTCGCCCAGCACCTTGGGATCTACATAGACGCTGTCCTTCTCGTCGGGCAGCATCAGACGGTTGACCAGGGGAATGCTGATGAACAGACAGGCCACGATGGCCAGATTGAAGAAGGAGAAGATGGTGGCGCCGGTGCCGATCACGCCGATCTGGTCGACGGTGAAGTGTCCTTCGGTGGCGATGGTCAGTGGAATGGAGCCGGCGAGTCCGCCGTGCCAGACCACGAAGCCGGAGTAGGCGCTGGCCACCAGCAGGCGATAATCGACCCGCACCAGCCGTGCTAGCTCCTTGGCGAAGAGGGCGCCCACCACCAGCCCGAAGCCCCAGTTGATCCAGCTGGCCAGCAGCGAGACCAGGGTGACCATGATGATCGCACTGCCGGCGTTCTTGGCGCGTCCTGCCAACTGCTGCAGCATGCGCTTTACCGGCGGTGAACTGGCGAGCATGAAGCCGGTGACCAGGATCAGCAGCATCTGCATCGAAAATGTCAGTAGATTCCAGAAGCCGTCGCCCCAGAAGCGCATTACCGCCAGCGGTGTCTGGCGTTCGACGCCAATGGCGGCGGCGGCGGCAACAAGGGTCAACAGTAGAACGAAAATGAACGGATCAGGCAGATAGCGATCGACCAGCCTGACGGCAGGTTTTGACAGGAACTTGAGCATGGCAGTTTCGCTTCTTCTAATGTTGTGGGATAGCTGTCGGGTCGTCTGAGAAAAGTAGCGCAAGCTCAGAAGGTTGCACTGTTCGACTCGTCAACGGTGTGACGAATACCAGGTTTTGTCAAAGGGAAGGGGCTATCGGATGCCAGCGGGTACGGCGGTGATGAAAATAATAGGCGGCAAGAACGGCCGAGCGTACCAGGCTGAATGTCAGGAAGGCCAGCCATAGGCCATGGTTGCCCAGCTCCTGGGTGGCCCACCAGACCGGAAGGTAGACGGCCAGGCCAATAAAGATGCTGTTACGCATCTCGCGTATCGCCGTGGCGCCGATGAAGACCCCATCCAGCAGATAGCTCCAGACCGCGATCAAGGGCATGGCCACCATCCATGGCAGGTAGTTGCCCGCCGTGGCTCGCACTTCCGGGAGCCCCGTCAGCAAGGCGATGAGATAGTGGCCGCCGAGGGCGAAAGCCAGCGATGCGATGCCGGCGGTGATCAGCGAAAACCAGGCGGCGGTGCGCACGGTAGTGGCGAATTCGTCCCAGCGCCGACGACCCACCGAGCGGCCGACGATCGCCTCGGCGGCATGGGCGAAGCCGTCCAGGGCATAGCTGATCAGCATGATGAACTGCAGCAGCACGGCATTGGCGGCCAGCACCGTATCTCCCTGGACTGCACCGCGTGAGGTGAAGAAGGCCATGGCGAACAGCAGTCCCAGGGTGCGGACGAAGAGGTTGGCATTGACGTGAAAGAGCTCGGCGTAAGCGGCCAGCTTCAGCAGGCGCTCTCGCAGGAAACATCCCTCCAGCAGCCTCAGCTGTCGGCTCACCAGCCACAGGCCGAAGGTCAGCGCCGTGTAGTCGGCGATGACCGTGGCCCAGGCCACTCCGTCGCTGGTCATGCCGAGCCCCACCACGAAGAGCAGGTCGAGTGCGATGTTGACGCTGTTGGTCAGAACCAGGATCAGCAGGGTGACTCGTGCGTTCTGCTGGCCCAGGAACCAGCCGAGAATCGCATAGTTGGCCAGTACCGCCGGCGCCGAGATAATCCGGATCTGTGCATACTCGGCCGCCAGCTCTGTGGCCACCTCGCTGCCGTTCAGCAGCCACAGCCCGAGTGAAATCAGTGGACGGGAGAAAAGAATCAGCAGGGTGCCGATGACCGCGGCCATCAGCAGCGATTGCCCCAACAGGTTGCGCACCTCGCTGTCGCTTTCGCGGCCTACCGCCTGGGAGGTGAGCCCCGTGGTGCCCATGCGCAAAAAACCGAAGCCCCAGTAGAGGAAGCTGAACAGGGTGGCGCCGAGGGTTACCCCGGCCAGATAGCGAGAGTCCGGCAGGTGGCCGACCACGGCGGTATCCACCAGCCCCAGCAGCGGTACGGTGATGTTCGACAGAATGATGGGCCAGGCCAGCATCCAGATGCGGCGGCGGGCGGCGGAGGGGGTTGCCAGTTCCTGGGGTGCCACGGGGTCTTCCGGTGAGAGGCGAAACCGAGAAGCATGGCGGGGGTTGGGGCATAACGCAACCGGCTCTATGGCGAATCATTCGATGCCGGGTGCTGGCGTCTGTCCAGATCGAGGTGAGCGTTCAGGCCGCGGTGATGATGTGGTACTTGTCCATCAACTGCTCGCGGCTCTCCTCGCGTTCCGGGTCCAGCGGGATGCAGTCCACCGGACACACCTGCTGACATTGGGGCTCGTCATAGTGGCCGACACACTCGGTGCACAGGTTGGGATCGATGACATAGATCTCTTCCCCCGGCGATATGGCGCCGTTGGGGCATTCGGGTTCGCAGACGTCGCAGTTGATGCACTCGTCGGTGATCATCAGGGCCATGGGGGCTACCTCGCGATAAGGCGCGGCCAGGGGTGCTGGCCCCGCCCAAGGTGATGCGACTCGGGAAAATAAGACCGAGTATTATAGTCAGGTATTGTAATGGCTGCGCAGCGCTTCGGCGACCCTGGGGTGCACCAGCCGGGTGATATCGCCACCGAGCTTGGCGATTTCCCGCACGATGGTGGAGGAGATATAGGAGTTCTCCACCGCAGGGGTCAGGAAGACGCTTTCCAATTCGGGGGCCTGGGCACGGTACATGTTGGCCAGCTGCAGCTCGTACTCGAAGTCCGATACCGCTCGCAGTCCCCGCAGGATGATGCGTGCCTTCTGTTCGATCATCATGTCGGTCAGCAGGCCGGAAAAGCCGATGACCTCGACATTGTCGAGCTCCGTCGCCACCTCTCGAGCCAGCGCGATGCGCGTGCCCAGATCGAGGGCCGGCCCCTTGCCGGGGCTGGCGGAGATCGCCACCACGACCTTGTCGAAGAGGCGCGAGGCGCGCTCGATCAGATCGAAATGGCCGTGGGTAATGGGATCGAAGGTACCCGGATAGACCGCGATTTTCATGGCGCTCCACTCAGTTGCCACTTTCAGGGGGGCTCAGGGTAACCGCCTGCGGCCGGGGCGACAATGTCAACCTCGCCACGGGGTCACTCTTCCAGTCGGCCAAAGGGGTTGTCCACCACCAGCGAGACAGGTCGTGCAAAGCCGGGGATCTGGATGCTGTCGGCACTGACGTCGAGTTCCGCTCCTTCCAGCACACCCTCGCCGAAGCGATAGCGGACCTGATAGTGGCCGTGGTCTGCCCTGTCAAGGTAGGCCTTGCTCACCTCGCGAATCGCCTCGCGGCGCTCACGCCAGGCTGCCAGGGCGGCTTCACCATGGCGCTGGGTGAGCAGCCGTTCGGTGACGGCCGGTGACAACACCACGCCGGTGGCGTTGTTGCCGCCGAAGCCCTTGGCATTGATGAAGGCAGCGTCGGCGTCGAAAGCCTGGGGCACACGGGAGAAGCACAGCCGGTCCGCATGCACATCATTGGCCACCGCGTTGAGAGTGGGAATGCCCGGCAGCAGGCCATGGGCGAAGCTGCCCAGGGCGCTGGACAACTGGTCGCCGGCGGCGCTGCCCTGGGAGTGACCGACGAAGGCCTTGACGGCTACGACGGGCCAGTTCTCGATGTTATGGGCCTGGGCGATGAGGTCGAAGACATGGGACTCGGTCACACGGTTCTTGGGTGTGCTGGTACCGTGGGCATGCAGGAAGGTGCGTTCCCGCAGGGCCTTCTCGCCGAGCATATCGCGCACCAGCGATGTCGCCTTGCCCAAGGTGATGTAGTTGCCGATACCCGGGGCAGAGATCGAGCGCTTCCAGCCGTCGGCGTTGACGAAGACCCCCGGCACGCTACCGAGTATCTCTGCGCCGACCTCCAGAGCCAGGGCGTCGTCCAGCAGCAGGACGAACTGGCTGGCCTCGGCAATGGTGAAGCCGCAGTTGCGGGCGAAGGGGCGGCAGGCGCGCTGGTAGTCGGCGTCGGTCAGCAACTCCAGGGCGTCCAGCGCCTTGAGGCTCTCATCGTCGGCCAGGGCGCCCATGGCGCGAAACCCCTCGATGATCTCCGGTGTTACCGGGGCATCCGAGGTGCCGACCATCACCGCACGGCGCTGGCCGCTGCGAATATCGTCGGCGCCCAGTCGCAGATTGTAGAGGAAGCTGGCGCAGGCGCCGAGCACGGTGCCGGTGCCCCCGACGCTGCCCAGCACATAGGCGTTGAGAAAGTCGGCGGGCATCTGACCATAGCCCAGCGGCATCTGCTTTGAGGTGGCGCGGTTGCCCGAGACGAAGCTTTTGAGCAGCCCTCCCCAGCCTTCGTCGTCGAGCTGGCCGATGGAGTTGCCGGCATAGACGGCAACGTCGTCCGGGTCGAGGCGATCGCGCAGCGTCTCCCAGGTCAGCCCGCTGCTGCCCAGGCAGTCGCTGGCGGCGAAGATCGACATCGACAGACCGCGAGGGTGATGCACGCTGCGATAGTGGCGACTGGGATCGAAGCCGCTGGGTAGCTGGCCGGCGGCCCGAACCAGGGCCGGGCGGGTTTCCGGCAGCATTACGTCCAGGTCGCCGGGAGGAACCGTGACTTCGAGGGTATGTCGATCCAGTTCCCGAACCTGCCAGGTTGCCGGGAGGCGTTCCGGCAACTGGCGGCGGCGAATGCGGAAAACCAGTTCGCTGCCCAGCTCCAGGCTGGCGCGCCGGTTGGCTGGCAGGCCGTCGTCATTGAACCGAGGGTCCTCGATGCGCCGGATGAGTGTGTGGTCCAGAACCCGCTCACGGCACTGTTCAGCCAGCAGGGATGCACTGACGGCTTGGCCTCTGACGTCGTGCCAGCTGCCATCTCGATGGCTACCCAGACCCATCAGGGCGGCCAGGCTCAGCAGGAGATGCTGCTGGTCGTCGTCGGTCAAGGCATCGATCACGGTGCGACGAAATGCTTGATGGCCAGACGTTCGACCGGCGGCGTTGACGCCGCCCATGCCGACGATCACCGGTAAGTGTGACAAGCCGCTTTCCTCGTTCTGCTGTTGGTGCGAGTGGCTGTAATTGGTATGAGACTGGCGATCATAGCACCCGGTCCGGGACCCCGTCATGGACCCTCCTAGGCCCTTTGAGACACAATAAAATGAAACAAACGTTTGAAGTGCGGCGGCTGCCGAGCTATGCTGTGCTTGCTGTTTGAGTCATACGAGTGGGTATGTGGGCGCGTTTCTTCGGAGCGCGCCTTTTTTTCATGCTATCTTTTAATGTCATTTTCGTCGCTCATCTTCGCGGCTCGCCAGTAACGATATGGCTGCTAGAATGGTCGGCTTCGCAATCGTCGTAGCCGATGCCGCATGCATGCCACCTCCCGTAACATCGTGACCAACCAGCCGGGTCCCCACCGGGATCTGGCCCGCCGCGTCGAGCGAGCCCTGCGCCATCCGCTGCGCAAGCCCATCGCCGACCACACTCGCACGGCCTTCGAACAGGCGGATGCCTGGCTGGCGCAGGGAGCGGCCGGAGCGCCGCTGATCCTGGACGCTGGCTGCGGTGTCGGGCTTTCCACCCGACGCCTGGCGAGTCGTTTTCCCGATCATCGGGTCATCGGCGTGGATCGCAGCGCCGACCGCCTGTCCCGGGATCATGGCGCGCTTCCTGACAATGCTCTGTTGGTGCGGGCCGACCTAGTGGATTTCTGGCGCCTGGCCCTGGCAGCCGACTGGCAGCCGGCGCGTCACTATCTGCTCTACCCCAACCCTTACCCCAAGTCGGCCCACCTCAAGACGCGCTGGCACGGTCACGCCATTTTTCCGGTGATCGTGGCACTGGGTGGATGCCTGGAGCTGCGCTCCAACTGGCGACTCTATGTCGAGGAATTCGCTCTGGCGCTGGAGCAGGCCACTGGGGCTAAGGCCGGGGTGGAAGCCCATGACCCCGGAGCGAATTGCCTGACGCCGTTTGAACAGAAGTACCATGCCAGCGGTCAGTCCTTGTGGCGACTCGTTGCCACACTGCCCCATGCGCCTGGCCTGGTCCCCGCCGCATCGTGGAAGGAGTCCTGAGATGGCGTTCGTCTATCTGGCCCTGGCTATCGTGGCCGAAGTGGTTGCCACCAGTGCGCTCAAGGCGACTGAGGGCTTTACCCGGCTCTGGCCCAGCCTGATAGTGGTAGTCGGCTACGTGCTGGCCTTCTACATGCTGTCGCTGGTACTGCGCACCATCCCCGTGGGCGTTGCCTATGCAATATGGGCCGGGATGGGGATCGTACTGGTGGCGCTGGTGGGTGCTCTGGTCTTCGGTCAGCGGCCCGACTTGCCGGCCATATTGGGGATCGTGCTGATCATTGCTGGTGTGGTGGTGATCCAGCTGTTCTCCCGCATCTCCGTTCACTGACTGCGGTGTGTCGGGCCGATCATGTTGGCCCGACGTCGTTTCAATAGGGGGTTTCTGTTCATGTCGCGTCGCCTTGTCCTGCCGTTGGGATTGTTGCTGGGATTATTGGTGGGATTGTTGTTGCCACTGAGTGCTGCGGGTTCCGGCTTTCCGGAACTGGAGCGAATGGTCGAGAGAGGCTTTCTGGTCAGTGCCGAGGCCAAGCTGCTCGATAGCGGCGAAGTCCTGGGAGCCATCGAGCCCCAGCGCCAGCTGTCGCCCGCCTCGGTGACGAAGGCCTATCTGGCGGCGGCGGCACTGGATCGCTGGGGGCCCCAGCACCGCTTTACCACCCGGCTGGCGAGCGATGCCGGGCTCAACGGCGACGGTGTCGTGTCCGGCGACCTGATACTCGAGGGGGGCGGCGACCCGGCGCTCACTTCCGAGGACCTGTGGCGCCTGGCACAGCGCCTGCATCAGCGCGGGGTGCGGGAGGTGGAGGGGCGACTGATCGTCAGCCAGTGGCGCTTCGGCCCCGTGGAGTGCATCACCACCGATCGCTGTGAAGCACTTACCCGGACGGCCAACGCCTACAGCGCGCTACTCTCGTCGGCGGGGGTCAACTACGGCAGCTGGTGCGTCAGCGTGGCGCCCGGTGCGGCAGCCGGCCAGCCGGCGCAGATCACCAGCTGTGACAGTCAGACCACCATCGTTGGCATCGACAACCACGTCGAGACCCGACCTCCCGACAGCGGTACCGAGCTCAATGCCGAACGGGTCACCGGGGAGGATGGGGATGTCATGGTGCTGCGCGGCCAGATATCGCTGAACGCCTCGCCGCGGGAGGTCTACCGGGCCAGCAGCGATCCTGCGCAGCAGACGGCGCGGACCATGACGGCCATGCTCGAGCAGGCCGGGATCGCGGTGCGCCAGGGCTATACCACCAGCGTTGAGAAGCCCCCCGCCGGGGCCCGTACTCTGGCGGCAGTGGATGGCAAGCCGCTGCAGGAGCTGTTGCTGCGTACCATGAACTACTCCAACAACTTCATGGCCGATGTGCTGGCGCTCAATCTGGTCGATACGCCGCGCAGCACCCTGCTGCAGGCTGGCGACGCCATCGAGCACTACGTGGCGGGCCTGCCCGATCACGGGCCGCTGATCATGCTCAGCGGCAGCGGGCTGACCACCGAGAATCGTACTTCGGCCCACGGCTCCAACCTCCTGCTGGAGAGCATGTTTCACCGCACGGCGCTCTTTCCAAGCTTCGTTGCCAGCTTCCAGTCACCGGCCAATGGTGTGTCGAGCTTTATCCGAAGGGGGTCGTCCACCTTCCAGAACCACGTCATGCTCAAGACCGGGACCCTCAACCAGCCCATCGCCGTACGCTCGGTGAGCGGCTACTTCCGTACCCTCTCCGGTCGCTGGGGCGTCTTCAGCGTGCTGGTCAATGGTACTGCGACAACGCCCTGGCTCAACTGGGCCCAGGTGCTCGATCCCATGGCCGAAGACCTGGAACGCATGATCGAAGCCCACTGACACGTCTGTCGTCCCAACACCCAGCTCGCAACCGGGCTCGAGACAGGAAGCAAAGAATAATGAAGCGTGGACATACCGGCTGGCGCCATCTGATCGACTCCACCGGCTATTCGCTCAAGGGACTTAAGCTCGCCTTTCACCATGAAACGGCGTTTCGCCAGGAGCTGGCCCTTTGCGTGATTCTGCTGCCGCTGGCCTGGTGGATCGGCGATGGCCCGGTGGAGTGGATCCTTCTGCTGGGAAGCTGTCTGCTGGTACTGATCGTCGAGCTGCTCAACAGTGCCATCGAGAGCGTGGTGGATCGCATCGGCACCGAACACCATGAGCTGTCGGGGCGGGCCAAGGACATCGGTTCGGCGGCGGTAATGCTGTCGCTGCTCTTGGCCGGCCTGGCCTGGGGGCTGCTGAGCTGGCAGAAATTCCTGGGCTGAATGGCGCCATGATTGCTGGCGGGGTGCCGGTAAGGCCTCGCCTTCGTTATGCTGGTGGTATTCGAGCTGCGACAAGGCGAGCTGCATATGGCCCTTCCCGATGACTTCCTCCCCGACGACGACGTTCCCGCCGTGCTCAGGCCAGCCCTGGACAAGGCCTGGCAGCGGCTGAGTGACAGCCTGGCCCAGGCCGACAATGTCGCCGAGATGACTGAGCAGGAGCGTCCCTCGGAGAGCTGGGAAGCGCTCGATGAGCAACGCCGTCGCCAACTGTCTCGAGTGCTTGCCGTTTCCGACTTCGTCGTCGATACCCTGGTTCGGTATCCCGAGTGGCTGTTGCATCTGGATGCCAGCGGCGAGCTGGATCAGGCTCCCGATAAAGCGGAGCTGAACGGCTCGCTGGGCGAGCGGCTGGAAGCAGCCGACGACGAGGCCGCCATGCATTCAGCCATCAGGCGCTTTCGGCGCGCGCGCATGCTGGGCATCGTCTGGCGCGACCTGACGCGTCCTTCCGGCGTGGACATGTGGAACACCAGCGCGGCGGTTTCCCGCCTCGCGGAGGTCTGTCTGGATGGCGCCCTTGGCTGGCTTGAGACCCATCTCGAACCCCGTTGGGGCCGCCCCACCCCGCGTGAGGACGGCAGCGAGCAGCGTCTGGTGGTGCTGGGCATGGGCAAGCTGGGCGCGGGGGAGCTGAACCTCTCCTCGGATATCGACCTGATCTTCGCCTACGCCGAAACAGGCGAGACCCAGGGTGGGCGCAAGGCGCTCGAACACCAGGAATATTTCACCAAACTGGGCCAGCGATTGATTACCGCACTGGATGCGGTGACCGCAGATGGCTTTGCCTTCCGCGTCGACATGCGATTGCGCCCACTGGGTGACGGCGGGCCACTGGTGGGCAACTTCTCCTCACTGGCCGCCTACTATCAGGACCAGGGGCGGGAGTGGGAGCGCTACGCCCTGCTGAAGGCGCGGCCGGTGGCGGGGGATCTGGAGGCGGGCGGCGAACTGCTGGCCAACCTGCGGCCCTTCGTCTATCGCCGGTATCTCGACTTCGGTGCCATCGAGTCACTGCGGGAGATGAAAGGACTCATCAACCGCGAGGTGAAGCGCCGTGGCATGCAGGCCAATATCAAGCTCGGCCCCGGCGGCATCCGCGAGGTGGAGTTCGTGGTCCAGGCCTTCCAGTTGATTCGCGGTGGGCGCGACACGGAGCTGCAGGTGACCTCACTCAAGACCGCGCTGGAGCGGCTGCCCGACCTGGGGCTGCTGCCCCAGGAGGTGGTCGACGAATTGCTGCCGGACTATGTCTTCCTGCGCGACCTGGAGCATGCCCTGCAGGCACTGGAAGATCGTCAGACCCAGAGCCTGCCCGTCGACGATCAGGATCGCGAGCGGGTGGCGCTGGCACTGGACATGGCCGACTGGCCGGCGGTGATTGCCCGCCTCGATGAGGTGCGGGAACGGGTGCGGCAGCACTTCGACGCGGTGATTGCCGACCCGGAGACGGAAGGCGGAGAGAGCGACGAGGCTGACGATGACAGCGCCATCTCACTGGAGGCCTGGCGGTCGCTGTGGCAGGGCGAGTTCAACCAGGAGGAGAGCCTGGAGCTGCTGACGCAGACCGATTTTGCCGAGCCGGAAACGGCCTTGCGCCGGCTTGGGTCGCTGCGCGAGTCGCGGCAGGTGCAGGCGATGCAACGCATCGGGTACCAGCGCCTCGATGCCCTGATGCCCATGCTGCTCAATGCTGTCGCCGAGAGCGAGAATCCGGATACTGCGCTCGAACGTGTCCTGCCGCTGATCGAATCGGTGCTGAGGCGCACTGCCTACCTGGCGCTGCTGCGCGAGAATCCAGAGGCCCTGAGCCACCTGATGCGCCTGTGTGGCGACAGTCCCTGGATCGCCGAACAGCTGGCCCGCTTGCCGCTACTGCTCGACGAGCTGCTGACCCCCGAGACGCTCTATACGCCGGCCGACAAGGCGCGGCTGGCCGATGAGCTGCGCCAAGCGTTGGGCCGTATTCCGGAAGACGACGAAGAGGCTCAGCTCGAGGCGCTGCGGGTCTTCAAGCACGCCCACGTGCTGCGGGTCGCCGCCTCGGATATCGCCGGCACCCGCCACTTGATGAAGGTCAGCGACTACCTCACCTACATTGCCGAAGTCTTGCTGGAGGCGGTGCTCTCCATGGCCTGGCGACATCTGGTGCGCAAGCACGGCCATCCGATGCGCCGGGATGGTTCGCGGGCCGATGCCGAACCGGAGTTCCTGATCATCGGCTATGGCAAGCTGGGCGGCATCGAGCTTGGCTATGGCTCCGACCTGGACCTGGTGTTCGTCCACGACGCCGACTCCAACGGCAGCACCGACGGCGCGCGCCCTGTCGATACACCGGTCTTCTTCAACCGCCTGGGCCAGCGAATCATCCATCTACTGACGGCGGTAACGCCGGCAGGCACGCTATATGAGGTGGACATGCGCCTGCGGCCATCGGGAAATTCCGGCCTGCTCGTGACGTCGCTGACCGCCTTCGCCGACTACCAGCGCAGCCAGGCCTGGACCTGGGAGCACCAGGCGCTGGTGCGGGCTCGAGTGGTGGCCGGCAGCCCGCAACTGGCCGAGGGTTTCTATGCGGTGCGCCAGGAGATTCTGGGCAGAACCCGCGACGCCGAAGCGCTGCGCCAGGAGGTGGTGGCGATGCGTCACAAGATGCGCGACCACCTGGGCAGCAAGGGGGGGGCGAGTGATTTCGACCTGAAGCAGGACGCCGGTGGCATGATCGATATCGAGTTCATTTGCCAGTTCGCGGTGCTCTCGATGGGCAGCGATACCCCCGAACTCCTGGCCTACAGCGACAACATGCGCATCCTCGAAACCCTGGAGGCCACCGGCCGCCTGCCCGAGGACGACTGCCGGCGCCTGCGCGAGGCCTACCTGGCCTATCGCAGTGCCGTTCACCGCGCCTCATTGACGCGCGAGTCGGCCCGCGGCCATGGCGAGGCTTTCCAGGCGCATCGGCAGGCCGTGATCGACGCCTGGCAGCGACTGCTCGAGCCGTCGACATAAGAATTCAGCCGGCTTTTCCCAGTCACAAGAGAGCCGGCGATCACGAGAGAGAACGAGATGAACAAGGTACTGGTACTGCATGGCCCCAATCTCAACCTGCTGGGCTCCCGGCAGCCGGAGATCTACGGCGATGAGACCCTGAACGATATCAACAACGCCCTCTATGAGAAGGCGGCGATGAATGGCTGGGACGTCGCTTGCCGTCAGAGCAATCACGAGGGCGAGCTGATCGATGCCATCCATGCCGCCCGAGTCGATGGGACCGCGGCGATCATCATCAATCCCGCCGCCTATACCCACACCTCGGTGGCGATCCTCGATGCACTCAACGCCTTCGACGGTACCGTCATCGAAGTGCATCTCTCCAATGTGCACAAGCGCGAGAGCTTCCGCCATCACTCCTATGTCTCGCTGCGTGCCGACGGTGTGATCGCCGGGCTGGGCAGTCAGGGTTACCTGGCGGCGCTGGATTCACTGATCAGGGCCGCAGACAGCCCTGAGCGGGGGTAGAAGGCCGTCCTGAGCGAAGCCATCTCGCCGTTA
>ERZ869909.1044-NODE-1044-length-24875-cov-3.867167_pt1 | contig 24875 bp, 17 predicted proteins | sample MGYA00520892_ERZ869909 | MGnify/ENA primary metagenome ERZ869909 (study PRJEB32215, sample SAMEA104723947) | bioreactor metagenome | biome: bioreactor; feature: anaerobic bioreactor; material: water | place: China | collected 2015-03-12 ... | reverse complement strand
ACTGTTGCCCGCTGCGATGGCGTTGTTGCTCCGAGGCTCGACCTTCACGTTGTACGGTGGGTCGGTGTTGACCAGGTGGATCACCTCGCCGTCGAGCAGGCGGTCGAGATCCGTGACGCTGCCGCTATCGCCGCACAGCAGCCGGTGCTTGCCGAGGATCCACAGGTCGCCCGGGCGCGTGGTCGCCTCATCGGGGGGCGATGGCACCTCGTCGGGGTCGGTCAGCCCCGCGTTCCCGCCGGCGTTGAGCAGCTTGGTCAGCTCCTTCTCGTCGAAGCCCAGCGATGCGAGGTCGAACTCCATCGCCTGCAGCTCGTCGAGCTCAATGGGCAGCAGGTCGAAGTTCCATTCGGCCAGCTCGCCGCTCTTGTTGTCGGCGATGCGGTACGCCTTGATCTGCGCCGGGCTCAGGTCCTTGGCGACATGCACCGGGGCCTTCTCCAGCCCGAGCTTGAGCGCCGCCTTGTACCGCGTGTGGCCGCAGACGATGACGCAGTCGGTGTCGACCACGATCGGCTGGCGGAACCCGAACTCGCGCAGCGACGCGGCGACCGCATCGACCGCCTGGTCGTTGATCCGGGGGTTGTTCTCGTACGGGGTAATGTCGGTGAGGGGACGCAGTTCGATCTTCATGGCAGGAGCCTCCGAGCTTCGGGGTTGGGGATCAGGGTGAACAGGCCGGCGGACCGGCGGGCGACGTTCGCCCGTGCGGGGCCGGTCGGCGGGATCAGGGGTTGGATCGGGGGTCCGCCGTCGGGCGCGACACGGGCCAACGTGGGCGACCCGGGGCCGGACGGTGGATGGCTTGCAGGCCGGACCGGACAGGCGAAACAAACTCAGTCGGGGATTGCGGCTGTTCCCGCGGGCGTCGGCTGGCCATCCCCCCTGGAAAGTACCTACGCCGCCCGTCCTGGCCCCGCCCCTCCCGAACTCGGAGCGCGAACTTGGAGCGCGCACGCGCTTCGAGTTCCCGCGGGCGAAGCGTGAGCGCACGCCCGCGGGGGGGTATGGGGGGGTGCGCGCGCTTCGAGTTCAACTTGAAGCGCGCACAGATTTGGGGGTGAACTCCGTGCGCTCCGAGTTCGCGGCGCTCCGAGTTCGAGGGCGATCTACGGGTCATGACGACACCTCCCCGCCCGGCAGCGCGTAGCCCCAGCGCCCGCCTCGGCCCGGCAGGCGGACGCGCTCGATCCGCCCCTCGCCCTCGGCGATGTCCAGCAGGTCCGCCACGCGACGCCAGGACAGCCCGGGCTCGCCCTTGGCGTCCTCGCGGATCTCGGCCTTGCCGACCGGCTCGGCAGAGATGAACCGGGCGACGAACCGCTCCACGCCCCACGACGGCTCCGCGGGCTTGTCCGCCTTGGGCGAGGCGTCCTTCTTCTTGCCGGGCCGCTCGTTCTTGAGCGACGCCGGGTCGAGCGCGTCGTCGACCGACCACACAGGGAAGTCCCAGCGCAGGCAGGTCGGGTCGATCGGCGGCCAGGACCGCACGGCCGCGTCGAGCACGACCACGCCGTCTTCCTCGTGCGGCCGCAGGACCAGGTGCGTGTCGGTGGCCCGGCTCTGTGCGCCCGCCCCGGCCCCGACGTCGGTCACGCTCTTGCCGCTCTGGCTGCCCTTGGTCGAGTGGTGGATGAGCACGAAGCAGCAGCCGAGGCGGTCGGCGAAGGCGTCGATCCGGTTGTAGATGTTGGCCATCGTGCCGTTGTCGTTCTCGTCTCCGCCGGCGGGCATGAAGCGGTAGAAGGCGTCGAGCACGATGACCTTGAACCGCCCTGGCTCGAGGGCCTCGAAGTACGGCGCGAGCGTGAAGATGTCCTGCAGCCGCCCGCGCAGGTTATCCACGAAGATCCGCTCGGCGATCTCGCGCATCGCCACACCCCGGGCCTGGGCGACCTTCGGCAGGCGGTGGGCGCTGGTCTCGCGGTGCAGCTCGTTGTCGATGATCAGGACCGGCCCGGCCTCGGTCTGGTAGCGCCCAAGCCACGGCCGACCGGTGGCAACAGCGATCGCCAGGTCGAGCGTGAGCCAGCTCTTGCCGGTCTTGGGGCTGGCGATGACGTTCATGGTCTCGCCGGCGCGGAGCAGGCCGTGGATCACGGGCTCACGGAGTTGCGGGTACGCCGCAACGAGTTCGCCCACCGGCACGGGGCAGGGCTCGAGCGGCCCGGTCGTTGGCGGCGTGTCGGTCATGAACGCCGAGAGATCGACGCCGGTCGTGTGCTCGCGCGAGCCGTAGCCCTCGGTCGCGAGCGCCGACGCCGCGGCGGCGAAGTCGCCGTGGTGCTCGAGCAGCGCGTAGACTGCGAACGGCGAGTAGCCCTTGTGCGCCTCGAACGGCGTGGCGTTGGTGCTGAAGACGTAGAAGACCCGGTCCTTGAGCGTCGCGCTCGTGCCCGCGGACTTGCCGGGCCGACGCCAGTGCTCGTTCCCCCCCACATCGCCGGAGCGGACCATCGCCCAGCCGTGCCGGAGGAGGACCTCGCGCGGGTCGCCCCGGTCGTTGAAGTCGTCGCCGGGGCGGGAGGGGCAACTATTCGGGAATGCCGAAGAGTTGGAGGGTGCGAGATGACCGCCGACCACCGGCTGGGGCGTTTCGTCCAGCGCCCACGCACACCCGAGCAGCACGTCCCGCTCGTCGACCGTGATCAACGGCGGCTCGCACAGGTCGCCCTGGACGACCTCGTAGCCCGGCGAGGGGTCGCACAGGAACAGCCCGCCCTCGCCCCGCGTCTCGATGATGGTCACCGTGACGACCCACGCGCCCGAAGCGTCGCGCCTCGGCGTGTACTCCTTGCTGCCCACGACGACCGGTTCGTGGCTATCTACATCGATCCGGCGCTGGGCGAGCTTGGTGTTGCCCGACACGGGCGTCTCGCAGCGGTAGACCACGTGCCTGCCGCCCGACGGCGTCGTCTCGATGACCAGCCGCTCCAGCAGTCCCGGCGCTGCCGCCTCGACCGCTTCGCGCCACGCCTCGAAGGCCTCGCCGCCGCCGCCGTCCCAGTTATCGAAGTCGATCATCTCCAGGTGGCCCGAGACCGCCCCGCACACGAGGCACATCGCGGTTGGCGACGATTCGGGGTTGAACCCATTTCCGCCAAACCAGGATCCCAGTTCGTCGCCCGACGGCAGCCGCGTCTGGTACGGCTTCCACGAGGACAGGGCGACGCGCTTCTCCTCGCCGCGGCGGATCGCGGGCAGGGCGCACAGCCCCGCGGCCACGCAGGCCGTCGCGTGCGAAGCGAGCGTGCCGTTGCGACGGGGCGAATCCGATGGGTGCGGCGCGTCCTGCATCAGAACGGCACCTCGTCGTCGCTGTAGCCGTACGCCGCGAGGGCGTGTTCAGACCCAACATCAGGAAGGTTGTCCGGATCCTCGAGACGCGGCGGCTTGTCGCTGAGCGCGTAGCCGACGATCCGTTCCCATTCGTCGCCGGGCTTCTTCTCCAGCGTGATGCGCTCGGTCCGGGCCACCGCGCCCGCGTTCGCCCACTCGACGGCCTCCTCAACCGAAGACGGGGGTGCGTCATTGGACCGCTCTCGCCACCACTGCTCGGCCTTCCGGCGGGCGTATCCGCCCTCGGGGTGCTCCAAGCAGATCCACTCGCGAGCCCAGCGGTTGAAGCCGATGCGGTACTCGACGCGCATCGTCGGCTTGGCGAGCGGGTCGTTGCGCTTGTGGTGGACGTAGTACGCGACCTCGATGACGCGCTCGTCGCGCCGGGCCGGGCCTTCCGAACCGGTGACGACCTCTTCGTCCGAGGCGATCGCCGCGTGCTTGACCTGCCGCGGCGGGAACTTGTGCCCGCACTCGGGACAGACGGCATACGCCGCGTGGATTAGCGCATCGCACTCGGGGCACTGCTTGGCGGGTGCTTCGCCCGAGGCGTCCTTGGTGTCAGCCAGGCGGATCGCGTCCACCGGGCCGTGCCGGAGCACGTTGCCGCCGAAGTCCAGCACCAGGCAGTCGGTCTTCCCGTCGGCCAGGCGGAATCCCCGCCCGACCATCTGGTAGTAGAGCCCGGGGCTCATCGTCGGGCGCAGCATCGCCACGCAGTCGACATTCGGGGCGTCGAAGCCCGTCGTCAGGACGTTCACGTTCGCCAGGTACTTCAGCTCGCCGGACTTGAACCGGGCGATCAGCGCGTCGCGCTCCTTGGCCGGAGTCCCGCCCTCCACGAACCCGCACTCAACGCCGTGCTTCTCACGTAGCACCCGCACCACGTGCTCGCCGTGCCGAACGCCCGAACAGAACAGCAGCACGCTGCGACGGTCGGCCGTCGCGGCGACGACCTCGGCGCAGGCCGCTTCAACCAGCCCGTCCTCGTCCATGCGGTCCTCGAGCTCGCCTGCGACGAACTCCCCGCCCCGTACATGGATGTCGCTGGTGTCGGCGACCGCCTTCCCGGCCCGGCTCCTGAGCGGGCACAGGTAGCCCTGCACGATCAGCTCACGCACACCGGCCTCGAAGCACACCTCGTGCAGCACCGACTCGGGGCCGCAGATCGTGCCGGTCTTCATGCGGTACGGCGTCGCCGTCAGCCCGATGACGCGCTGGTGGTCGCACAGGTCCCGCGCGTCGGCCAGAAAGCGGCGGTACATGCCCTCGCCATCGGGCGGGATCAGGTGCGCCTCGTCGACGATGACCAGATCGAGCGGCCCAAGATCGTGCGCCCGCTGGTACATCGACTGAATGCCCGCGATCGTCACGGCGTACCCGAGGTCACGCCGACCGAGCCCGGCGCTGAACACGCCCACCGGCAGGTCGGGCGCGACGGCCTGCAGCTTGCCCGCCGCCTGCTCGATCAGCTCCTTCACGTGGGCGACCACGATCACCCGCCCGTTCCACTTCTGGACCGCGTCGCGGCACAGCTCGGCGATGACGTGGGTCTTGCCCGAGCCGGTCGGTAGGACCACCGCGGGGTTCGTGTCGCTCTTCGCGATGTGGTGCCACACGGCATCGACCGCGTCGCGTTGGTATGGCCTGAGTCCCATCAATCCGTCGCCTCCATGCTTGTGATCCGGACGACGACCTTGCCCCCGGGCACGACCGTTCCGCGCTCGATCTCGAGCCGATCGATCTGGCCGTCGTCCTCGTACACCCCGCCATGCCCGAGGGCGTCGAGCAGGGCCTTCATCGCGTTGTCCAGGTCTCGCCTACGCCGATCGGGCGGGTGGGCGGTGACATGCACCGCCACCCGTCCCGACATGGGCTCGGCCGCTCGCCGCGCGAGCCGGGCGCAGACCCGCTTGCGGAACTTCCGTCCCTCGCGGCTGATCAGCGTCCGATCGCCGACGCGACGCCAGTAGTGGTTCACGCTGGGCGGGTAGGGCAGCTCGACGACGAACGCGCCGTCGTCCGCCGCCGTGGCGGTCAGCGCTTCCACGGCGGCGTCCCTCCCGAAGCGGCCGCCATTGGGCGCTGCGGCGCGACGCCGGTGTCCCGCTTGGCGTAGCCCTTGATGGTGTTGGTCGGCTCGCCGGTGTCCTCGCGGTTCTTGATCGCGACGCTGACCACCAGCGGCAGGTTGTGCAGCTCGACCGAGTCGCGGGGTCGCAGCACGTTCACCGCCCGGCAGATCGCCGACAGCGTGCCCTTGGCGATCTCGACCGTCTGGGTGTTGGTGTGCTTGAGGGTCAGGCGGTCCCAGAGCTTGCGGCCCTTGAACGGCCCCTCCAGCACCTCCATCTCGAGTTCCAGGTACTCGCCCTTGCCGTTTTTGGTCGGCTTCATGGCGCTGGCCGTGATGGCGGCCACGTACTTGCCGGCGGGGATGGGGTCGAAGCCGGCATTGGGCTCCACGTTGTTCGCGTCGAATCCGTTCAGGTCTGCCATGGTTCAGGCTCCTTGCTCTTGGGTGGTCTGGTTGGTCTCGTTCTGGTTGGCGTTCTGGTTGACGACGGTCGGATCACCCTCGCCGCGCGCCAGCGCCGCGAACACGCGGTAGTCCAGCGGCAGCTCGTCGGGCAGGTTCAGGCGGTTCTTGGCGACGTGGGCGGGCCGCTCGGTCGTGCGGAGGATCCGCTCGCCCGTGCCGATGCCCTGCGTGCGCTTACGGTCGAAGCCCTCGCTCTGGGTCTTTGTGTGGACGCGGTAGGTGGCGAAGAGCACCTCGTCGCACCACTCCTGGATCAGCGCCGAGGCCTGCTTCTGCAGGCGGGGCACGTAGCGGTCGTAGGTGTCGGTTTCGGGGTTGGCGAACTTCTCGATCGCAGCGTGCGCGATCAGGACGACCTGCATCCCGCGCTCGGTCCGCAGCGCGTCGAGCCCCGCCAGCACCTCGCGCCACTGAGTGAGCGCGAAGACGTAGCCCTTCGCGTAGCCGATGTCCTCGATGGTCTCGACGCCGCGCTTCGCGCAGACCTCGGCCCAGATCAGCCGCTCGAGCCAGTCGAGGCTGTCGATGACCACCGTCTGGTAGCCGTGCTCCTCGCTGTAGAGCGCCGACAGCGCCCCGAGCACGTCGGCGTACTTGGTCGCCAGCGGGAAGCGGTCGCAGTCGATGTCGTTGGTGCCTTCCTCGGTCGTGATGAAGATCGGCTTCTCAGCCATCGCGCCGAACGTCGACTTCCCGACGCCGTGGACGCCGTAGAGCATCACGCGCCGCGGCATCGGCGTGCGGCCCTTCCGAATATGTGCGAGTGCGGTCATGATCGATGGGTCTCCTGCTGGTTGGTGTGCTGGTTCAGGACTGGCTTGTGAGAGAAACGCGGTCGTACAGCCGCAGGGACTCGAACCCCGTGGTCCAGCGACCGGTCTCCCGGCAGCGGACGAGCTCTTCGATGGCGCGGTCGTTCTCGGCCTGGGCGGCGTCGAGGCACCGCGGCGCGATCTGCCACACGCCGCAGCGGAACGGCTCGCGCTTCTCGACCGCGATGATGTGGACGGGCAGGGCGACGCCGCTCACGACGGCGAGCAGCGCCCGGTAGAACGCGAGCTGGTGCAGGTACTTGAATGCGTCGATGTGCCACTCGAACGAGTCGATCGAGTCGCAGGTCTTCAGATCAACGAGCCCGCGGCCGTCCTTGGGGTTGATCCAGTCGAACCGGGCCTGACACAGCACGCCGTTCATCCGGCCGCGTACGACGCCCTCCGCGACGCCCTCGGCCAGCAGCTCGCGGGCGAACAGGTGCTCGCGCACGCTCGCGGCCATCTGCTCGATCGTCGCGGCGTCGGAATCGGCCAGCACGGGCTTGCCGCGCTTCTCGGCCCATTCGGCGAAGGCCTTCGTGCTCGAGCCGTACGGCTTGCCTGTCTTCTCGTTGATCGGCCCGCCGACCGCGTACTCGGCCTCGTAGCGCTCGCGGCCTTCGAGGATCAGCGTGTGCGCCGCCCGCCCGACGAGGAACGCGTGGCTGTCCCACTCCGGGATCAGCCCCATCTCCTTGCGCCGGAACAGCAGCGGGCACGAGCGGAACTCCGCCAGCCGGTGCGAGGTCAGGCAATCGCCACGACGGGCGTGGTAGGCCTCGGCGGGCTCGCGGATGAGCACGCGGGCGAGGCAAGATTGGAGGTCGTCTGTCTTCTGGGGTATCGCGCTCATCAGGCGGCCACCCCCTGCGGTGCGCGGGCCTGACCGCTCCTGGGCCCACCGCAGGGCATCCGCCGGACCGCGAACCCGTCGGCTCCGAACTCCTTGATCAGGAATGCCGTGAAGATGCGGACCACGGCCGCCCCGCAGGGCGAGCCGCCATCGACAAGCAGCACAGCGCGGGGCGGATCGGCGTGGTAGGACACATCGGTGCGGGTCCGGGCCTCACCGAAGAGGCCCTCCGCGGCGAGGATCGACAGGTGCAGCGTGGCCTCTGCCTCCGCCAGAGCGGCGGGCGAGGCGAATCGGAATCGAAACACATCGGTCAACATCAGGAGCTCCTTTCACGGGCGCACCGGCCGCCGCCCGTGAGACCCAGCCCCTCGAGCCGCGGCGTACACCGTGGTCGAGGGGCCGGGGCCTCCGGAGGGAAGAGAGAGAACCGGCGGTCGGGGGGCGCTTCTTGGGTCACCTATGCCGCCACCGCCGCCGGTGCGCGGTCAGGCCGGCCCAAACCCGGCCGCCTCGAAGCGGGCGCGGAACCGTTCGAGGGCGTTCTGGATCTGCCGGCGGCTCACCGGAGCGCCGGACCGGCGCGACCACTCCCGCGCGGCCGCCGCCTTGCCGTGCTCGGCGACCAGCCGAAGCAGGTCCCGGTCCTTCGGGTCGAGGGTGGCCATGACCGCCGCGACGGCCTCAGCGGTCTCGGCGGTATCGAACTGGCAAGCGGGGACGGCCTGGTGGCGGCGCTGCTGGTCGGCAGGACCGAGGACCGTGCGAAGCGGGACGGCGTCTCCGTCGCACTCGACGAGCGTCCCCTCAAGGGAGATCGCCTCGTAATCGCCGCGCCGCTTGTGGCGGCCACGGAATCGCAGCTCCATCGCCACCCAGGAATCGATGGCGTTCGTAACAAACGCCTCAATGTTCCCCCGGGCGGGATCAAACAGGTGGGCCTTCTCCAGCAGATACAGCAGCATCTGCTGCTTCAGGTCGTCGCGGTCCGACCAGGAGAAGTCGGTGCGCCGGCAGAGCTGGGCGGCTTTGATGCGGATGAGGGTGGCGGTGAAGGGGTCAGAAACAATCTGGTTGGGATTACCCACGACGGGCCTCCGAGACCGGAGGCAGCGCCTGGGGTGTCGCCATCAGTGCGTACGGATCGCGCCCGACCGTTTAGCGGCGGTTCGCGGAATCGTCGTTGACGACGACACCCGAACGGCACTGCTTCGCGGCCAGTTGCGAAGTTGATGATGGACTTAGACAACGATGATGGTCATACACCTTGCGGTAGCCGCGACCATCGCGGAGGCCCCCGAGAGCGGGGCAAGACAGGCTCTCTCTGTTGGTTGGTGTGGGTCATGCGGCTTCCGACTCCTGGCCGTTAGGTGTCGGAGGAATGGTGCCGCTTAACTGGTTCTCTAGTGGGTAGTTATGGCGTGTTCAGTGCGTCATAAAGGGGCAAATAGTGGGTAATTAGTGTGCCATCTCTTCCGCTAGATACGAACGGCCGCCTCGGGTGATGGCGGCACCGGAGCGTGGACCATCCGGGTAGCACACGAGGTCCATTTCCCTTAGCTCCTTTAGCGCGATGCCAATGGTCTTACGCGTTCGGCGATGCCCATTGGCCTTCATGGCGTCAACCAAATCAGCTTGGGTCATCAACGCCCTTGCCTTAGACAGCACCAAAAGGACCAGCACTTGATTCTTATTCAATGGATGTGATGGGCGTAATGCGTCATCACCGCCTGATGGCTGCGCGGCCTTGGGTGGCGCTGCCTTTGGGTCACCACCGTTCGTGCCGAAGCCAAACGCAAGCATGGATCCGTCGGCGATCTTTCCGTGATACTGATCTTCGGCCGATGCCTGCATAGCCTCGATGATCACTGCGTTGACCTGTTCGGCATGCCGACGATGCAGCTCAAACACGCTATCAATAACCACGGTCGGGGCGAGTGGTATGAATCTGGTGACTCGAGCCAATTCGGCAGCGTACCGCTGGGCGAACTCGGCAGAGCCCTCTAGTGCAGCGATTTCGCGCGCAAAGCCGAGAAATCTCTCGGCGATAATTCGATCCTCGGTTTGCTTGCGGGACTCCGACAGCACATCGTGTCGATAAAGACTCGATGGCTCTAACGTTCCGCCGTCTACACCGAGCGTTGCGAAGCGACGCGATACGCACTGTGAGCACACGCCACAGTGCGGGCTCGCCTTGGTCGTCTCCCGAGTGTGCATGCAACTTACGCTGGAAGCGATCAACTCTCCCTGACCTGCGTGCTTGATGATCTCTACCACGTCCTGCTTCGTCTTCGACAGGAATTCGTTGCGAACCTGGAACTTCTGCTCGAACACTGCCGACAAAAGTTGGCTGTACCACGCCAAGGTCTGGGGATGTGTCGTCCGGGTTGCCCGTGCACCGAGCTCATGCTCAGCCAGGGGGAGGTTGATGCTCACCACTCCGTTCTCGAAGAAGTCGACAGCATCCAAGCCGAAGATCCGCGCCACCACCGCCCCAAGCGTGACATAGAGGAAGGATCGTGTCCGCTGAGTGTGATCCTTCTCCACCAAGCCCTTCTTGTTGCACCAGACAGACACTGGTAGCGGGGCATTGCCGGACACCGAGGCTCGTTTGACAAGCTCCTTCACGAGACTCTTCTGCAACCCGGCCACATGACCTGCTGGCTTGTGGCTCACCATTGCAATGCGCCGCCCGGCAGAGAGCTCTTGCACCGCTCCGCCCAGGGAATCGATGCCGCCTGAGAAGAGGAGTACCTTCTCGATCCCTTCTGGATTCGGGTCACCGGAGCCGAATTCCAAGTAGTTCTCTACCCCAGGGGGTTCGTGTAGTTCAGCGAAGGCGAACTCGAAGTTGTCGCCAGAGATGAAGGTCAACATGCGGGACAGCAAGCCAGCAATGTCTTCCTGGTTCCAGAAGTCCGGGTCGCGGACGGCGATCTCCATCCGCATATCGCGGTACCATAAGTCGCCGTAATCCTGGGTCTTTCGACCGGTTCTTTTGGACAGTTGGTCAGCGACATACACCGCCGCTGCGATCTCGATGAGATCGGCTGCTCGCTTCGGCACATTAGCCGTCAACGACTTGGCGATCTCTGAGATCTTGATGACGACATTGCTTGCAGGACCATCTGTGATGAGTTCTGTAGCCTTTAGCTCACGCCACAGCTTTCGGCGGGTAGAGAGGCGTGCGCCGTTACACAAGAACAGATGCGGCTTGGGCGGGTCAGGAGGCATCAGACGCTCCGAGATGCGTCAGTGCAGCGCTGACCTTCTCCAAAGCATGGCGGACAAAGCCAGCACTCTTCCGGGGTGTGATGCCGCCTTGAAAGTTGTGCTTGGAGTACCAGGTTCCCGAGAACTCTTTGAGCACAGACGACGCGGTTCGACAATGCGCTTCCATCGCCGATAGGAATGCATTGTGCTCGGACACGTCGGCGAACCTGCGGCCCGGCCCGACATGGTTCGAGAGCTCCTTGCTCAAGTGATAGATGAGAAAGCCGCTCGCCACACGACCGAAGAAGTCTTGGGTCAGGCGAGCGAATCCTGACTGCGTGGACAGTCGACGCAATGCATCTTGAACCGCGTCCGGCCCTGTCCCGAAGAGGGTATTCGCATACTCCTGACCCAGCACCGTGAGGCTTTGAGCGGCGGCCCGCTGAGCGATCTCACTCAGGTCCGAGCGAGTTCGTGTCCTAGCCAGATGGTCATCGATGGCGTACGTGAAGTTCCCGACCAAGTCGTAGATGGTGTTGGCAATGGCGGTACCATCGCCTTGGAATGGACTGAACTCCCAGGCGCTACCCGTGACCCCTAGCTCGGCCAGGCGTTCGTTGAAGCGGTCTTCATCCCGAGCTGCCTGCGTGATCTGCGTCAGCAAGTAGAACGTATGAATCAGGCCTTCATCGCTGGCAGCACGCTCGAATCCCGCGATCGCAGCGGTGAGCATCGCGTCAGCCACCTGCGCGAGCGCAGCTTGGCCCACGCCGGGCAAACCGGTCATGCCAGCACCATCGCCCAGCATGGCGACCACGCGCCTGTGCGATGGCGTAACCGGTAGGCTTTCGACCTGATGGTGGCCCATAGGGAGGGTTCTCCGCTAGAGGGCCGCCAAGCTAACCCGGACACGTCGCGGTGGAGAGGCCCTATGCCGATGCCCGAAACGGCCGCCCATGTTGCCGTCCGAATACCGGACTGAATCGGCACTTGAAGTGCGGCTCATGAGTAAGACTGGACCGTCAAGGACGACATGCGAGCGATCACTCCAAGCAGGACGCTATCTGCGTGGGTGCGCTGGTGAAGTTATCGGTACACGATCTTTCGCTGGCACCCCGAAGCAACGATCATCCGGCCCGGACTGATAACGGAGCCAGGAACCTGTCGGGATAATCAGCATCGATGTCCGGGAACAAAATGTGCCTGGCTGCGAGCCACTCGTCCGTCTTGCCCCACCTGTTGCGAACCAGGGGAGCCGGCGTCGTCGAGATGATGAACGAGTCGAGCGTCACGGCCTCGTCCGACAACCGTTCCTCAATCTCCTTGATGGTCTCGCAGAAGCGGACCTTGGGGTCTTCCGGGCCGACGTTGAGCAGTCCCTTCGGGTCGATGAAGACGATCCGCTGGCGTTCGCCTTCTGCGACCCAGAGCATGAAGTCTGGATGGAAGTTCCCTGCCTCAAAGAAGCCGACGCCGCCGCCCTGGCTGCGGTTGCGGAGCAGGTACAGCTCCTTGCCTTTGTGCTCTTCGCCGTGCCGTGCCCAGTACTGCCGCAGGCTCTCGACGAAACGCCGCTCACCTGCGTTTAGGCTGATCGGCTTGATGACGACTTCACCGCCGCCTGTGAGATGGAGGAGGGGCTCGTAGAGATGTCGATCGAACCACAGTGCTGAGACGGGACCGAACTGTGCCTTGGCCAAGTCCTTGGCCTCGATAGCCTCTTTGAGACGCTCGATATCCGCAATGATGTCCTCTCGGGACTGGTCGACGAGCACTCGGTAGAAGTGCTCCTCGTCTCCATCGGAATACCCGGCAAAGTTCGGGTCCTCCGGGGACAGCAACTGGTACTCGAGGTGCGGCAGTTCCCACTCCCTCTTGCGGAAGGTGTAGTACCGCTCGCAATACTTCTTCAGCAGGGAGATCGCGAGCTCTTGCCACAGGCGGACCCGCTCGAACGAATCGAACGCCATCTCGCTCGCCGGGATCTGGAGGTCGTACCACTCGGTGTTGCTCAGTAGATCCGCGATGCCTCCGCGGGTGATGTTCAGGTTGTTCCAGCCGCGCTCGGCCTTGAAACGCAACAACTCGAAGTAGACCGCATCGAGATCCAGCAGCGCGACATGCTGTTTAGTCAGCTTCGCGCTGTTCAAGTCGGCGTGGTCGTCCTCGACGGCGATACCCCGTGCCCTTACCGCCTTCACCCGCGGATACCAATTGAGGCTGACCCGGTGGTCGAACAAATATCGCTCGCGCGATGTCGGGTCGGCTGACGGAGCCTGAAGCGTTGGGATCGGTCCGAATCGCTTGAATGGGTCTCCGAAGCGCGTGCTGACGCCGTTGATCTTCTCCTTGAGCTTCAGGGTCTTGAGCGGCTTGGACCACTTTGTCTTCAGCACCGGGAGCAGGATCTCGTGCGGCTGCTCGTTAGGCGGCAGTCCCTCCTCTTCCAGGTACTTCTTGAATTCGGCCATGTAGTCGGCCTTGACGCCGAACACATTCAGCGTTTCGAGCAGGCCGAGATCGTCCGGTCGGCGCGTCCCGGCTGGCAGGTCGGCGTGGCTGCTGCGACGCAGGCAGTTCTGCCATCCCTTCAGGCGAACTCCGCGGCCGAAGAGCTGGATGATCTGCGAGCCCTCGGTGCTGCCAATATTCATGAGGCCCATCGTGCTGACCCGCCAGCTGTTCCAGCCCTCAGTGAACTTCTTCGAGCCGATCAGCATGTGGACGCGGCTGTCGGCCTCATTCAGTCCTCCAAAAAGCGACTCGCCGAACTCCGACTCGTGGACATGCAGCTCCTCGTAGGTGCCGCAGAGATCGGCGAGCTTCTTCGCGTCCCCGACGTTGATCACAGCGAATGGGTCGTTGTCGCCGACGCGGAGGGCAATCTCGCCATCCTGGCCCTTCAGATAATCGACGTGGAGTGCCCCGCCGCCCTCGGCGTTGAAGAGGGAGACCAGCATCTCACGGTACAAATCCCGACCGGACAGTCCCGTCCGGCGGAGATGGCGGAAGAGGCCGGTGAAGATGTTCCGGCCATCTGCGGACACCAATCCCGTCTCCAGCGTCTCTTCGATCCGACGCGCTGACTCGTCGGGGTTGGCGAGGAACGAAGCCAGGACGAGCAACACCTCGGTCACGTCGGAGACCTGGCGCTTGTTCTGCGTTCGCACGGCGTTCACGCTGCCGCCCACGAAAATCAGCAGCGGCTTCGCGATGTTGAACGGCCTGAGCGGTTCGCCGGTCACGCGGTGCAGGCGCTGCTGCTCGAAGAACGCGAGCAAGCACGCTGTCAGGTACGGCTCCAGCTGACGACGCTCCGTGTCCTCGTCGAGGTTGAGGATGTGGTAGTCCTTGCCGTAGCCGTCGCCATAGAAGTAACGGTACGAGTAGTCGAAGAGCGTCGCCTTCGCGTACAGGTTCTGGAGCTTCGGCTTGTTCTTGACTGCCTGACCGAAGGTCGCGGAGTACTCGAACGAGAAACCCTTCTCGCAGAGACGCTCGCGGAACTTCATCCACGTGCCCTCTTCGCCGCCGCTCGCCCCTCTGTGCCCTTCGTCGATCAGCACGAGATTGGCTGACTCGAACGAATCGACAGAGATCGTCTTCTGCTTGCCCTCCTCGACGAGCTTGGTGATCTCAAGGATCTCGACCGATTTACCTGCGAACAAACCGCGGCCTTCCTTGTCGAAGATCTCCGCGGGAATGCCCGCCGCCTGGAACTCCTCTAGGTGCTGCCGGCTCAATCCCTCGTTGGGCGTGAGCAGTATGACCCGATTGAGATCCCGTTCCCGTGCGTGGTGCTTCACATAGTGCTGGTACTGGAGCAGATGCATGTGCATCATCAGCGTTTTGCCGGAGCCCGTGGCGCTCCAGAATGCCAGCTTGTTGAGCTGCACGCGGGCATCGCCGGACTCATCGAACCGCTCGATCTCGTCCACATCGTGGCGCTCGCCGCTGTAGCGGTCTATGTGGGCGTTTAGCTCATCCCGCAACGCCTCCGGGTCGCGGAAGAAACGGTCGATGTAGATCTCGGTGAACAGAAGCGTCAACCACTGGAAGTACTTCCAGCGGATCGGCTCCATCCCCGGCTTCTCGCGGGGCTCGTTGAGCCGCATCGTGTGCCGGACGATGTTCTGGTCGTACTGCCGCAGCTCGTCCTCGGTCAACCCGGGCACGGGCTCGGGGCGGTTGAGCATCGAGTGCAGGAAGAAGTGGCTGTTGTCATCAGGGACAAGCCCCTCAGCGGTGCCGGCGTTGATCTGGAACTTCTGCTTGAAGACATCAAGCACCGGCCGGCGCTTGCCCTCGAACTCGACGTACCCGTCAACGGTGTCGAGGCCGAAGAGGCTCCACGCCCACTGGTTGAGTACCAGCCGGGTGTGGAACTTCACCTGCTCTGGGCCACGGGCTCGCGGACGACGGGCCATCTCACGCTCCTCCCGGCACATCGGATGTGTCGAACATCAGGCGGTGGAAGTCCTGCTCGATGATCCGTACCTTCCAGCCGGTCTCGCCGAGCCCGTCGTCGGGCGTGTCGTCCTGGCGGAGGTTGGCGAGGTTGTTGTCGCCGTTGACCCAGACGATGTCGAACTCGCTATCTGTGGTCGAGTAGCCCTGCGTGCGGAACCACGCGTCGAGCACGGCGTTGTCCTGCTCGATGCCTTCGGGCTCGTCGCCGCCGGGCCGCTTCCGCCAAATGATCAGGGCACGCTTTCCATCGGGGGTCGTACCGGTGACGGTGCGGAACCACCACGGGCCATCGGGGTCTTCCTTGATGCGGCCCTTGACAGCGAGGCGACCCTCTTTGTCGCGGCTGAAGTTCGCTGCAAAGGACTTGGGCGCTGAAACTCCAGCGACACGGAGCCCGAGCAGCCAGTTGAAAGTCTCAGGTAGATCCACCGCGATATCGCGGCTGTCGTCCGATCCCGGAGCTTTGACCTTGAGCGTGTATCCAGTGGGGTCAACAAATGCCTGGACGTTGAGCAGAGACATGCTCCCGCGTGACTCGGTATCCAGCATGTACTGGAGCATGTACTGTTCGACGAGACCGGCGGCGGCTGGCGATGCGAAGAATGACTCGTGATCTGCGGTCCGTTCGAGTTGCAGGTTTCCCAGCGAGTCTTCGTATCCTTCAAGCCGAACACACTTGAGGATGCGAGGGGAGCGATCCGCTTCCTCCTGAGTGGCGGGTCGACTGGGCTGCCCATTCTTCCACTCTGGCGTGAAAATGATCCGCTTGCACCGCTTGACCACGACGCGGTCAAAGTAAGACCCCATCTCCACAAGAATGAACCGGCGCGCAATACCATCTTCCCGGTTCTGATTGATCACGGCGTGTGCCGTCGTGCCGGAACCGGCGAAGTAGTCCAGCACAAGATCGTCAGCACTGGTCAGCATCTGGACGATCTCGGCGATCACGGTTTCGTCCTTCGGGTACCCGAAGTCGTCCGAGCCGAGCACTTGCCGAAGACGCTTCGTGGCTGCACGGCCGTCCTTGTAGAAGACGCTGTACGGCGCTTGATACTCGCGGTCTTTCAAGTATGACTTGATGCAGGGAACCGACGTCTCATCCTCACCGAAGTGAACCAACTCATCTTTGATCCACTGCTTCATCTTGTCTTCGTCGGCCGTCATCCATCCACGTGCAGGGGTCTTGACGGCCTTACGTGTTATGGGGTGCAACACCCTGTACTTGGGCCCACCGCCGCCGGGCCACGAAATATCGGCGGGGAAATAGACGCCGCGTTTATCGACATGGCAGTAGTGCTTGTGGGCTTTCGCCGGGTGGCTATCCGGCAGGCTCCGGTACCACTTCTTCATCCCGAGCGTCATTTGTGCGTAGTCGGTGCCGTACTGCTTCTTCAGCTTTTCGTAGCGGGCATAGATGTCATCGAGACCCTTCTTCCGCTGCCGCCACTCCGTCTTGTTCGCCTTGAGATGTTCCCGATCTCTCGCGTAGGCGACGATGTATTCGTGCGAGACTGAAACCAGTCGCGAATCGTTCTTTCGCCCGGCCGCCCACACCATGTCGGCAACGAAATTGCTCTCCCCGAACACGAGGTTCATGTACTGTCGCAGGTTCGGCTGTTCGTTCTCGTCGATGGACGCGAAGAAGCCCGCATCCTCTGATGCAAACGCAAGACCGGCTTCAAGCCGATCGCGGATCATCGCCCCCCATGTTGACCGCGGGTATCCGTCTTTGTAGACGAAGTCGTCCGAACCGGTGTTGTACGGCGGATCGATATAGATGCACTTGGCTTGCTTCGCGTAGCGAGCCTGCATCACGCGCAGTGCCTGAAAGTTCTCGCTGTGGACCAAGACACCGTCAACCTGGGCGTCGAGATCACCCATCGCTTCCATCAAGCGAGCGACAAACGCAGGCTCGAAGTGCCGGGTATCGACCATGAGGGTCGGCTGGACCTTCAGAAATTCCACCTTGAGTTTCTTGGAGTAGCCCGGTGTCCTCAGGTCGCCCTTGATCTTGTTGATGGCACAGAGCTCCACCCACTCGTCATGCTGCGCCTGATTTGCGGCAATCTCGGCGTAGAAGTCCTCAGGGATCACACCAAGGCGGATGCAGTAGAAGGTCTCGGTGACGAACTTCTTCTTGAGCCACAGCTTCCGCTGGAACTCCTCCAGCTGGTGGAGGAAGTTGATCACCTTGCCCGCGATCGTGCGGATCACCTTGATCTTCGACAGATACTGCTCGACCTTCGGGGCGTCCTCGTTCTGGATATCGTCGAGGTGCATGACCTCGTTCTTGATGTAGAAGTCGAGCTCGCGGCGGAGGAAGCCACCCAGGTCTTTGTGGATGAAGTAGTCGAATTGGTGCCGTCTGGTGTATCGATTCAGATGTCCTTCCAGACAAGAATGCTCAGCCGTCTCGCCGTTGATCTTGGTGTGCGGCTTGGACAGCTCGGTGATCCAGCCGTCGAACGCGTCGCCGGTCGTCGCGAGCACGGCCTCGACCGCGATCTTCGTGAGCGACTCCTGCTTTGGTGGCTTCTTCGCCTGCTTCGCTGTGACCTGGGCCTTGGCCTCGTCAGACCAGTCGTCCATGGTCGCCGGGCGGTACTCGAAGCCGATGACCAGTTCCTCACGGCCGTCGACGGTCTCGACGCTCAGGAAGTCGTGCCCGGATTCACCCGCCGGCGCGAGAATGAAGACTCGGTCCTTGCCCTCGGCGGCCTTGTTGTTGCCGTGCTCGCCTTCGGCCGCGGCGACGAGGCGGAAGTGGACCCGCATCGGGTCGCCACCGGCGTCGCCCGCGTCGGGCTTGAGGCGGAAGGCGTAGTCGCGCAGGTACTCGCTGGTCTTGATGTAGTACTGGTCCTTGTTGGCCCAGTGCAGCACGACCTCTTCGCCCTTGTAGGGCACCGCGTAGACGCCCGGCTTGTAGACCCGCTTGGCGAGGAAGTCGCCCTCGGAGTAGTACCGGCGGAAGAACGAGTACAGGTGGTCGTAGACCTCGTTCTCCATCGCTTCGAGATCCGCACCCTCGGCGAGCTCGGCCCGGAGCTGGAGCACTTTCTCATTGGTGTCGGGATCGACGCCGAGGCTCTCGGCGGCGGCGACGGCCTGGTCGAGCTTCTTCTTGATCGCCGCCTTGTCCGCCGGTTGGTACTGCTCGAAGGCCTTCTTGACCTGGGGGAGCAGGTCCTTCTCCAGGAACTGCGTGACCTCGCCGGACTTGGCGTGCATGATGCGATAGAGCCCGAAGTCCAGATCGGGCTGGTCGAGCTGAAAAAGCTCGCGGAGGAGGCTGACGAGGCGGTCGAACTTGTCGCTCATGCGGATACGGGCTCCGGCTGTGTGGGGGTCAAACGACTCGCCAACGGATGGTAAAAAGGGTCTCGCGTTCGGTCTTCTGGGCCAGGCGGGCTTCGAGCTCGTCGATCAGGGCGTCGCGCTTGGTCGAGATCTCGTCGAGGCGGGCGAAGATCTGCTGACGCTGCCGGCGTTGCTGCTGGTCGAGCTTCTTGAGCTTGTCCTGGATCTCTTTCTGCTCAGTGAGTGTGGCGGCTTGGCGGGCCTGACGGCGGAGCACCTTCATCTGCTCCTTGGTGCGGTGCAGCTCGGCCTCGGCGGCGGCCTCCATGTCCTCGGCCCAGCGCTCCAGCTTCTCCTGGGCTTCCTTGAAGTGCTGGTTGTTGGCTTCGCCCTCGCGGTTGATCACCGCGGCGATATGCCGGTCTGACTCGGCGTCGAGGCGGGCAATGGCCGCGTCGTCGGGATCGCCGAGAGGCGTCACGGACGAGGCGCACTCGAAGAGTTTCTCACAGGCTTCCTGATCGATCGACTCGCCCGCGTCGTCGAACGCCGAGAAGAGCACGTGCTCGACCGCTTCGAGCGATTGGACTTCGAGCCGGTTGAGTCGGAGCCAGCCCGTTCGGCCGCGGAGCCTCTCAACATCAGAGACGCGTGCGGCCAGGGAGCCGGAATTGAAAACAATCTCGGCGACCGGTGTCGAGCAGGTCTTGCCCTGATCGAGCACGAACTCACCGAGCGGCGTGCTGGTGCGGTAGAGCCGGCCCGCGTCGCCATCGGTGCGACCACCGGGGGCATGCCGAGAGATCAGCACGTAGCGTCCCTTGTCGAACGCGGGGCCGGGCGGGTCGACCAGTTGGAACGTCAGGTGCTTGTCGTCGAAGCGGGCGTGGCCGTCGAGGACGAACTGGGTGAGCGTCCAGAAACGGCGGCTGAAGCGGTCGAGGATGATCTGAGTCTGTTCAAGCCGCACCTTGAGCCGGTCATGGACCTCCTGATCGAAGTGCTCCATGAGCTTGCGGCGGGTGTCGAGCATCTTCTCGTTGATCTCGCCTTCCAGCGAATCTCGCAGGGCATCGAAGGCGGCCTCGATCTCCTCCGGGCTGCGGCAGGACTGGTAGATGTCGAGCACCTTGCGCTCGAAGTCAATCCCGCTTTCGAGAGCCCCGAGCACTTCGTCAGACGCCCCGAAGACGCCCTCGAAGAGCGTGAACTTGCGGCTGAGCAGCTCGTAGACGCGCTGGTCTGCCTTGTTCTTCTCGTTGAGGAAGTTGATCACGACCACGTCGTGCTTCTGACCGTACCGGTGGCAGCGGCCGATTCGCTGCTCAATGCGCTGGGGGTTCCAGGGCAGGTCGTAGTTGATGACAAGCGAGCAGAACTGGAGATTGATGCCCTCCGATCCAGCTTCGGTCGCGATCATGATCTCGGCGTGTTGCTCGAAGGCGTCGACGATTGCGTGCCGCGTATCGATGGCTCGCGAGCCCGACGCTCGGTCTGGGTTCTCAGTGACCCAGCGGTCGTGGATCTCTTTGGAGTCCTTCGCGGAGCCGCCGCTATAGGTGAGCACCTTGCCGGCGTATCCATTGGCTTCGAGGAAATCGCGCAGGTAGTTCTGTGTTCGCCGGGACTCTGTGAAGATCAGGGCCTTGCGTGAGGCACCCTGCTCCTTCATCGCTGCAAAGCCGGAGTCGAGCGCGTCGAGCAGACGCTTGGTCTTCTGGTCGACCGGGATGCCGCGAGCAATGTCGGCGAGACGTGTGATCTCGTCGATCTCGGAAAGCAGCTTCTGCCGGTCGATGGTCCGGACCTCACTGTCCGGGTTGTCGGACGGCGGCAAGTCATCGTCGTCCGACTCGAACTCATCGAGCAGCTCTTGGAGGTACTCGTCATCGACATCGTCGACGAGGCGGAGCGGCGATTCGGGCTTCAACGCATCGTCGCGGAGCGCTTCGAGCCTCGCCCGGAGTGTGTCGAGCGTTCCCGCGACCGCTCGTGTGGATGACGCAAGCAGCTTCCTGCCAATGAGTGCCAGAAGGTGCTTTTGCTCGCTGGGGACGGCGTAGGTGTCCTCGCGCATGAGCAGATCGGATACCCGGCGATACAACTCGTCCTCTTCGGGCGACGGCTCGAACTCGAACGTACGACACTTCCGGGCGGTGTAGTTGACGTACTCCTGGACCTGCTTACGGAGCGTCCGAGAGCAGATTGTGGACAGACGCTCGCGCAGGTCGGCGAGATCCGCGTCAGCGCCCATGTACATTGTCCGGAACGTCGGTGCATCCGAGAAGAAGTACTCATCGACCAGCGTGCTCAGGCCGTAGAGCTCAAGAAGCGTGTTCTGCAACGGAGTCGCCGTCAGAAGGACGGTGTGCGTATCGCGGAGGGCGGTTCGGATGGCCTGCCCCTGCTTGTTGCTCTCGCGATAGCAGTTTCGGAGCTTGTGTGCTTCGTCGATTACGGCGAGGTGCCAGTTGATGAGCCGAAGTTCCTCCGCCATTCGGGCCGCGAAGTTGATCGACATGATCACCACGGCGTCCACTTCAAGAGGATTGGACTCTCCCGAAGCCACAGCGTCGCGGTAGGTCTTGCCGTCAAGCAATCGAGTTGGCAGATTGAACTTCTCTTCGAGTTCCAGCGCCCACTGCTTCCGCAATGAGGCGGGACAGACCACGAGCAAGCGACGCTTTCGCTCGGCCCAGAGTTGGCACAGGGCGAGCCCCGCCTCAATCGTCTTCCCGAGACCAACTTCGTCCGCGAGAATGGCACCGCCGGACACTGGGGATCGCAGGGCGAAGAGCGCGGCGTCGATCTGGTGTGGGTTCAGGTCGACTTGGGCATCGAAGAGAGCACGCGACAGTCGATCGGGGTCTGCCCCCGACGCCTGCCGCGTGAGTTCATGGGCGAAGTATTTGGCGTGATAGGGCGTGCTCATACCTGGCTGTCTCCGTCGCCGCGCTTGGCCAGCCAGTTGTCGATGGTGCCCCTGTGGAACCGCCAGTGCCGCCCGACCTTCTGGCCGGGGACCTTCCCGTCCTGCGCGAGCTTGTAGAGCGACGACTTCGAGACCTGCAGGTACACCGCAAGCTCGTCGATGGTCATCACCTCCGGCGGGGGAGGCGGCGGGTTGCCCTGACGGGGTCCAGACATGACGGCTGAGGATAGCCGTTATTGGCGGTCGATGCCTGTTCCTCCTCGGCCTCGCTGACAACACCCTGTCGCTGGGTTCATCTAGAACCGGCGGTTAAGCCGTTGCTACGCAGATGCTTGAGCTGCAGCGGCCACGCCAAGCCTCCCGCTGAGACGTCCAATCGTGTAGCGTCACGATTTCCCGCAGTTCCCTCTCCGTCACCGGATCCCGCCCCTCCGTCACCGGCGGCAGGAAAAGGATCTCCTCCTGAATGTCTGGCGCAAGATGCAGCAGGTTCATGATCTGCGTCATCCGCGGCTGGGTCACTCGGGCCAAGGCCGCCAGGTCGGTTTGGCTGCCCACCACGCCATCCTGCAGCATCTTGTCGAACTTGATCGCCAGGGCCATCAGCCGGGCAACTCGAGGCACCCGTCCGGGTGCCGGTGGCGGGGCGGATTCCGTGACGATCCGCCGCCGGGTTTGGCGGACGCGGAAGTGGATGGGCCGGGTGACGGTGGTCATGCCGCGTTCTCCTTAATGCGGTCGAGGAAGGCCCGGATACTCGTTGGGCGGAAGGTCACGCTCACGCTCGACTTGACGGCGTCGTATTCCACCGCCGAGACCAGCAGCCGGATGAGCCGAGCCTGCTCACGCGGGATCAAGTTCTCCCACACCGGGTCGAAGTCGCTGAATGCGGCCTCGGCCTGCGCTTGTGTGATCGTCTCTGCATCCAGTTCGCCGATCCGCTTCTCGACCTCGGGCAGCCGCTTGTCCCCGGCAGTGATCTGCTCATGCAGTTCTGCGATCCGTTGGGAGACATCTGTATCCGCGAGCCCTCCCGCCGCGAGCGTCTGGAGTTCGCGGTGGCAACGGTCCATCGTCCGCTTCAGATCGGCACGCTCCGTGACCAGACCCTCGCGCTCCTCGGCGATCGTGGCGTGGGCATCGGCCAGTACCTGCTTGAGCAAGGCTCGGTCGGAGCCCAACCCCCGGATCTCGTCGACTACCACCCGCTCGATCTCCGCCGCCGGCAGCGTCCGCGACGGGCACTCGTCTGCCCCGTTCTTGATGGCGTGCGTACACCGGTAGTACCGGTAGAACCGCGGTCCACCCTTCTTGTCCTTCGTGAATGTGTGCGTCATGGCATACCCGCATGCCTTGCAGGTGATCAGACCACGCAGCAGGGCACCGTACTTGTTGCGGACCTCAAAACCGCCGGTCCGCCCGTTGTAGCGCAGCAGCTTCTGGACCCGCTCGAAGATCTCCGGGTCCACGATGGACTCGTGCACGCCGTCGTAGATCTCGCCCTTGTGGGTGATCTTCCCGACGTAGACCGGGTTTATGAGGTGATTATGCAGCGTGGCCTTATTGAACGGCTTCCCGCCGATGACCTTGCCTGTCTTCTTCGTGACCCGCTTCTTGTTGGTCCACTCGCGGTGTCGCAACTCGCGGACGACCGGCAACAGCGACTGCTTCTCTAGATAAAGATCGAACAGGGCACGGACCCGCACCGCCTCGCGGGCGTTCACCACCAGCCGTGGGCTCGGTCCGGAGCGGTCCACGTCGTAGCCCAGCACCGGCACACCGCCGGCCCACTTGCCCTTGCGCTTCTGGGCCGCGATCTTGTCCCGGATCCGTTCGCCGATGATCTCCCGCTCGAACTGCGCGAACGAGAGCAGAATGTTCAACGTCAGACGGCCCATCGAGCTCGTCGTGTTGAACTGCTGGGTCACCGAGACGAACGAAACGCCCTTGCGGTCGAACGCCTCCATGATCTTGGCGAAGTCCATCAGCGACCGGCTGAGCCGGTCAACTTTGTAGACCACGACGCAGTCAATCTTTCCCGCCTCGATATCGCGGAGCAGATGCCCGAGCGCCGGCCGCTCGATGCTGCCGCCGGAGAAGCCACCATCGTCGTAACGGTCTGGCAGGCAGACCCACCCCTCGGTCTTCTGGCTGGCGATGAACGCCTCGGCGCTCTCGCGCTGGGCGTCGAGCGAGTTGAACTCCTGGTCGAGCCCCTCGTCGCTGGACTTGCGGGTGTACACCGCACACCGCATGCGGCTGCCCGGGGCGGCGGCCTCCTTCGGTCGATCGCGCTTGCGTACCTTCATCGCGTGCTCCTGTCCTGGCCGAGCCGGAAGAACCGGAAGCCGTTGATGTGGCTCCCGGTGATGTGCTTGGCCACCCCGCTGAGCGTCTTGAACCTTTCGCCGTCGCACTCGAAGCCCTCGCCGTAGGGGAGCACCAGCACCCGGATGGTCCGGCCCTGGTACTCGCGGACGATCGCCGAGCCGGGCGGCGGGACACGCGGGTCACGCTCCGCCTCCGGGTCGAGGCCCCGCGTCACCGTGGCGGACCGCCCCGTCTGTGGCGGCGTGACAAGCGTCTTTGGGGCCATCACCCGGATCTCAGCGTCGTCCGCGAGCTCCGCAGCACGCCTCCGCGCCCGCTCGCTGAGGTCACCCTCCTCGTTGGCCTGAAGCCGCCAGGCGATCTTGCGGATCAGGTACGTCCGGTGTCGCGTCCGCGTCTGGTAGCCGTGCAGCTCGACAAACCGCTCCACGAGTTCGTTGGTGGACATGTCTTTGAGCGAGTCGATCTCGTCCTCGATCCGTCTTGCCGTCGCATGCTTCATGCGGCCTCCTGTGGCTGGTGTCTCCATCACGCGTCCCCTTCACCCGCCGGTCGGGATTTGGATCGCGTCGCCACAGTGAGGCTCGGATCGCTCGAAAGTTCAAGGCATGTCGCGGCACCTTCTTCAACTTCGAGCAACGCCCGCGATGCGGCATCCCGCTCGATGCGAACCGCGCGCACGAGACCACGCGCGAGGATGCGCGAGATCTCGTCCTGCCGCTCTTCGGATGTCATCGCTTCTGGGTTGCGCCGGCTGTCGTCGCTCGCTCGTGGCATGGGTCGCTCCAAGGCGATCCGCGTGCATCGCGACCTCGCCACGGGTGACCTATGACGCCGCGTACCAACGGTGCGCGCCCGCTTCACCGCAGCGCATCGATTGGATCAATGTCGCGAGCACCCCTTGCAGTTGATCACCCCCGTCAAACCCGCTCACCGGGTCGACCAGAGACTTCACCGCGGCGGGTGTCTCTCGGCGGGCGGCAGAGACTTCGGGGCGATTCGGGCGAGGTCGAAGCCACCGGGCGGCCGAGCCGGTTATCCCGGCGTCCAGACCAGAGACCGCATCACGGTTGGGGAGCGTTG
>ERZ869909.1043-NODE-1043-length-24908-cov-5.038581_pt1 | contig 24908 bp, 21 predicted proteins | sample MGYA00520892_ERZ869909 | MGnify/ENA primary metagenome ERZ869909 (study PRJEB32215, sample SAMEA104723947) | bioreactor metagenome | biome: bioreactor; feature: anaerobic bioreactor; material: water | place: China | collected 2015-03-12 ... | reverse complement strand
CCGCGGGATAAAGGCCAGAGACGGGTTCCTGAGCCACCGGCCATAATAATGGGCTTCAACATAGTGCGTCCTTTTCTGTTGGGGCGGCGCTAACGTAAGACCGCATGATGCTTTTTTAACAAAAATCTGTAGTATTGTACATGCACTTTGAGAAAAGTGCGCGCCTGGCTGGCGCTGAGCAGCTTGGAAAAGGAATTGGCCGGATGTGGAAAAAGCTACTGCGCTTTTTGGTGAAATGTACCATTGCACTCTGTTTACTCGGAGTTGGGCTGTTTTGGCTGATCACCACCAAAGGACAGGTGGACTCCCGTAGCCTGAGCAGCCAGGATGTGGTGGACTCGCATCAGCTGGTAAGTTCTACTTTGCAGCAATTACGTTTTAGCCAAAATGGGATTGAGGTTGAGTTGGCACAGCCGCAATTGGATGCGTTATTGAATGTAGCCAGCCATACTTTGGATCCTATGGTGTTCCATGGTGCTCTGGGAGACTTTGGGGTGGTAGTGCATGTGGCAATGACCTTACCGCGCCCTTTTGAACAGCGTCTATTGCATGGCTATTGTTTATTTTCTGAAACCCGAGCTGGTTTTGCCATTGATAGTTGTCAACTGGGCAAGCTGCCAGTGCCGGGCCGGCTGGCTATGTTGTTGCTGCGGACTTCTGTTCGTATCGTCTTTGCCTCGCCATCCGATCAACAGCTGTTGGCATTGTTGCAACAGGGGCGCCTAAAGGATGGACGCCTGGTTTTCAGTCAACCCGATGTCAGCGACATTGATTTGCAATTAAATCCACGGCTGTATTCCGGGCGCCAACTTGGCCGCGAATTGTTAGGCACTGCAGCGCCGTTGGCACCCGATGTCGAAGTTTATTTAAAGGCTTTAGAGCGTCTTGCTGAAGCTTACCCGCAAGAACGGCGGCTGGCATTTTTTACCCAACAGTTGTTCTTGCTTGCGCTTGAGCGCTCGACATCTGAAGCGCAACAGGAATATGAGTATCGCCAGGCGCTCTGGGCTTTGGCCACAGGCTTTGGTAACCGTGGTTTTATTCGCTTTGCCAATGAGGGGGTGGGGCGGGAGGCGGTACCTAAGTTGCCCGGGGCTGTGCTGGCAGGTCGGCGCGATCTCACCTTGCACTTTTTGTATTCGGCGGTGATCAAGCAGGTCGGCAATCCTTCTCTGGCCGATCAGATTGGCAGACTCAAAGAAATTCATGATGCGGCTGATGGCGGGTCGGGTTATAGCTTTGTGGATATGGCCGCTAACAAAGCCGGTATCTGGTTTGCAGAGAACCTGCACCAGATTGATGAAGTGAAAGTGCTCACTCTGGATACCGCCGCCTTTGAGCGTGCTTTTTTTCCTGAAGTGCAGGACTTACCTGAGGGCTTATCCGAAGCTCAGGTGCAGCTGTTGCTTGGTGGCCTGCAAGGCGATGGGTTTCAGGCTCTGCATCAATTGATTGATAACCGGGTGGCTGAATTGACGTTATTCAAAACAGACTAGGCTGTATTTTCCCTGCTGCTTTGTTGTGAAAAACCGGTTGCAGGGGTTACAATCAGCTCGAAATACGGAATACTATCAATTGGCCATGGACATCAAGGGCGACAAACTATGAACTTTGTTTATATCCATCACACTCAGCCAAAAGCAGTCCGGAGCTCAGGCAGATGAAGATTTTTTATCTGGCGCACCGGGTACCTTATCCTGCCGATAAAGGCGAAAAAATCCGTACCTTTCATCAAATCAATTATCTGGTAGAGCAAGGTCATCAACTGACCGTTTTTGCCCCGGTTGAGGATGCTGCTGAAGTTGGTTTTGCCAAAGATCTGCAAGCAAAACTGGGTGTGAACGTAGTGACTGCACCGCTGGGCTCCGCGCTTTGGCGCAAGCTGTCGGCGGTGCTGACCGGACAACCGGTGTCGCAAACGCATTTCTTTTGTCCGGCATTATTGGCGCTGTTGCAACAGCAGCTGCAAACAGAGCAGCCCGATGCGGTGGTCTGTACCAGCTCTGCGATGGCGGTGTATGTGCAGCGGGCCGGTTTGGTGTCCCCCACCAAGCGGCTTTGCACCTTGCTGATGGACTTTATGGATTTGGACTCCGACAAATGGCAGCAGTACGCGGCCAACAGCCGCGGGCCGATGCGTTGGGTGTACCAGCGTGAAGCCAGATTGGTGGCTAAAGCAGAGCTGCAAATCTATCAGCAGTTTGATCATTGTTTCTTTATTTCTGACAACGAGGTGCAGCTGTTTGCCAAACAGCTTGCCGATGCCTCTAAGGTCAGTGTGCTGGCCAATGGGCTGGATACCAAAACCTTTTACCCAGCGAGTAGCCCCGCCAGGCCGCAGGCACCGGTATTTTTGTTTACCGGGGTGATGAACTACAAACCCAATGAAGATGCGGTGCTTTGGTTTGTGCAGTCAATGTGGCAGCAGGTGCTGGCAAATTATCCCGCTGCCCGTTTTATTATCGCCGGCATGCAGCCCAGCAGCCGTATTGTGCAACTTGGCAAAGTGGCAGGCATCGAAGTGACTGGCTATGTCGATGATATTTTGCCTTATTACCATCAGGCCAGTATCTTTATCGCGCCTTTTCGGCTGGCGCGTGGGGTGCAGAATAAAATTTTACAGGCGATGGCCTGCGGCCTGCCGGTGATCACCACGCCGCTGGGTGCTGAGGGCATTGCCTGCAAGCCGGGTGAGCATTTGCTGACCGCGACCACCGAGGCGGACTTTATCGCCTGCATCGAACAACTGCTGGACAGTCCCCGTTTGCAACTGGCTTTGCAGACGAATGGCCCGGAATTAATCCGCCAACACTACAGCTGGGATGGGGTACTGCAAAACTTACCCGCTTTGTTGCAACAACGGCAAGAGGCATCCGCATGAAGTCTGCTGCCAAAGCTGCGGTGCGTTTGCTGATGGTGTTGTTGGTATCGCCCTTGTTGCTGCTTTACTTTGTATTGCGGCTTTTTAGCGCCAAAGACAGCTTCTTCAGCGGCTTTGCCCAGCTGTTATCGCTGTGGCCTGGTTTGCTGGGCAGCTATCTTCGGGTGGCAGCGTATCGGCTGACCATGCAGCACTGTGCGGCGGATTGCTACATCGGTTTTGGCGCTTTATTTTCCCAGCAGGGCACTGAGATTCAGGCGGGATCCTATATAGGCCCGCAATGCAATATCGGGCTGTGTCGCATTGGCGAAAACACCTTGCTGGGCAGTGGGGTGCATATTCTGAGCGGTAAAAACCAGCATCATTTTGCCGATCCCTCCAAACCCTATAAGGAGCAGGGGGGGCGTTTTGAAAAAGTGCAGATCGGTGCCAATTGCTGGATTGGCAATGGGGCTATTGTGATGGCATCCATTGGCGATGGCTGCATTATCGGCGCTGGCGCTGTGGTCACCGAAGATTTACCGGCAGGGGTCATTGCGGTTGGCAACCCGGCGCGTATTGTGCGCACGGTCGCTGAGTTACAAACCAAACCAACAACGGATGCCACCGCATGAAGCTGTTGACAGGGCAAGTGGATTTTGTCATTCCGCATATGGGGCGGCCGGAGATGCTGGTGGCGACCATCGAATCCATTCTGGCGCAAAACTGCCCGGAGCGGGTGCATCAAATTCTGGTGGTGACCAAAAATACCGAACCTTTGGCGGTGCCTGAACACCCGAAACTGACTATCCTGTACCGGCCGGATGCAACCAGCATATCCGAGCAGCGAAATTTTGGGGCTTCGCATGTTGTCGATGCAGCCGGACAATCGGAGTGGCTGGCATTTTTGGATGCCGATATTCAGCTGGCCCCGGACTGGCTGGCTACCTGCTTGAACCTGATGCAAGAGCAACCCAAACGGGTAGTGCTTACGGCGATGCAAAAAGATGCACAAGATCCGCCAGTGACAGAAAGAATAAGGACGGTACTGTGCAATACCAAGGTTGATAAAGTAGCTGCCTATCTGCCTGGGTGTAATCTACTGCTTAGGCGCACCTCTCATCAGGATGTCGGAGGTTTCCCTGAGCATTTGCAAACTTGCGAAGACTCTTATTACACCGAGCGGTTGGGGCAGGCTGGGGAGCTCTATTGCACTTCCCAAACCTACTATATACATCTGGGCGAAGATAAGTCCTTTGTGCAAAGTTTTAAAAAGGAAATCTGGCGTTCGGAGTACAACCTGAAATCCCTGTCCGGGCGCAAGGTACCGTTGCGGGAATGGCCCAGTATTCTGTTGCCGTTTTGGGTGCTACTGGCTTTGTTGGCGATGCTGCTGAGCATCTTGGTGCCATCCTTGTTTTTGCCTGCCATAGCCCTGCTGATGCTGCCGGTGCTGCTATACAGCCTGCGCTTGTACCGTTTACCGCACAATACAGTGGCTTTTCATTATCTGCTGTTGTTTTATACCGTTTATTTTGCTGCCCGTGCTGTGGGAACCCTGGCCGGCGTGCGCTTTTTATTGCCAAGGAAAACGACTTTATGACCATCAAAGTGCTGCAACTGATTTGCCCGAGTGGTTACTACGGTGCTGAGCGCTGGGTCAATGCCTTGTTGTCGGTCAAACCCAGTAACGATGTTGAGCAACATTTGGCCATTACCGATGAACCAGGTGTCTGTGATGATGTGCTGCAACGCTCTGGCCTGCCAGCAGCCCGGCAGCACCGCATTCCAATGGCTTCAAAATTTGATCTGCGGGTCGTAAAACGTTTGGTGGATCTGATCCGCCAGCAAAACATCGACATCATTCACACCCATGGCTACAAGTCGGATATTCTGGGTGTGCTGGCGGCAAAATGGGCGGGTATTGCCTCGGTTTGTACGCCGCATGGTTTTGAAAACTCCACGGATAAACGCTTACGGGCTTATATCTGGTTGGGGGGTAAGGCCTTTCATGGTTTTGATTGGGTCTGCCCGTTATCGCCCGATATTATGACCACAGTGCTGCAGCACTACCGGGTCAATCCCAAGCGGGTGCGGCTGATTAATAACGGGGTTGATCTGGCAGAAGTGGAAGCTGCTTTAGCACAGGCTCAGCCTGAAACCAGCGATGAATTTCGTATTGGCTATATCGGCCAGTTGATTAGCCGAAAAAACCTGACTGCCACTTTACAAGCCTTTGCTGCCTTGCTGGCAAGCCAGCCAGATTGTCGTCTGGTTTTGATTGGCGATGGTGATGAACGAGCCCTGTTGCAGCAATTAGCGCAGCAGCTGGCCATTGCTGACAAGGTTGATTTTATGGGGTTTCGCGATGATCGGCTGGCCTTGTTGCCAACTTTTGATTGCTTTGTGCTGACCTCGAGCCTGGAAGGGATCCCGCGCTGCCTGATGGAAGCGATGGCCGCCAAGGTTTGTGTGACGGCCTTTAATATTCCGGGCGTAGATCGCTTGATTGAACACAACAAAACCGGTCTGCTGGCCGATTATGGGGATACCGAGGCGCTGACAGCCTTGTGGCAACGCCTGATTGACAACCCTGAGCAGAAACAGCAGCTGGCGGAAGCTGGTTGTGCCCATGTGTATCAGAACTTCTCGGCCCAGGCGATGGAGCTGGCTTATAGCCAGTTGTACCATGAGTTGATCACAGCCAAAGCAGGCTGCCCAGCTCAGAGTGCCTGACGGTTTTTTCGAAGCTTTTGAGACAACTGCAGAACCACTTCTGTTTGATGCTCTAGTTCCGGTACCCGGTGTTTTACCAGCCAGGTGTACAACAAACAGCAGAGACTGTAACTGCTGAAAAATAATACCGCATGGCTAAGCAGAAGCCAGAGTGGTGCTGCGTCCACCAGCAAGACCGGCGCTTGGCTAAGCAGGTAGGCGAGCATGGCAAACAGCAAGTAGGGCAGGCTCAACCACAATAAGCGCAGCAGGTTAAATCGGGTGGCCTGCTGCAACAACCAAAGCAAAGCAAGGGTGGTGAGTACCGACAGCCAGCCACGCAACCAGGCCATCTCCAGCAGACTTCCCGTCATCAGCCATAACAAGACAGCAATCACCACCAGAGTCGACACCACATCAAACCAGAACAGCAAGCGGCTTTTGCCAATGGCCAAAAAGGCATTGCTGATCAGATCAAAGATGCAAAAAGTAATAAAAAACAAGGCAAAAGGCGCCAGCAGTCCACCGTACTCAGACCACTGAGCTCCTAACAGGGTAGTGACAATTAAAGTGGGGTAGGCCAGCAAGAAGGTGGTGATTGGGATCAGCACCAGCAGCAGCAACAGCAAACTCATGCGGGTGCGATAGCTGAGTAAGTCGGCCTTGTCACGTTGATCGGCAATGGCAGCCTGCAGAGGTTGGCTGCAAGGAACGATCACGGCTATGGCCGGCAGTAGTGTCAGTTCGCGTAATAAGTGGTAGCCACCCAGATCGGCGGTGCTAAAGCGTTTTGATACGATCAGGTTATCGGCTTGATAGCGGGCAAAGCCAATCAAACCTCGCAACATCAGCCATTTTGAAAAGCCCCATTGCTGCCTGAAGCGGGCCAGTGAGAAGCGCGGACGGAAATGACTGATGGCATAACTACCCAGGGTAAAGCTAAGCGCTGATACCAGAGCGCCAATAATGACTGGCCAGTGACTGGGATAGAGATAAGCCAGGCCAACAGTGACAATAAACGACAGCAGTTTTTGCAGCAGACTAAGCCGAAACACCGGGCGATAATTCAGTTGCTTGGCAAACAGCATCAGGGCGGGGTTTTGCAAGGCTTTGATGGGTAAAACCAGGCTGGCAATCATCAGGGCACTGGTGAGTTCAGGCATTGAGAAGAAGCTGGCTAGCAAGGGTGCCAGCAGCAGGATCAAGCCAAACATCATCAGCTTGGTAAGCAGCTCCAGGCTCCAGGCAGTGTGTAAATCCTCATCATCCAGCTGCTGCTTTTGAATGATGTAGTGCTGATTGCCGGCATCGGCGATGTTTTCAAACAACATCAGGCAAATCATCACCATGGCCACAATACCAAAATGCTCAGGTACCAGCAGCCTGGCCAGGATCAGGGTGGAAATAAAACCAAGGCTTTTTTGAAACAGTTGAATGGTGAGTAAAATAGCCGAGCTTTGTAATACGCCCTGACTCACCGAGCTGTTCATGGAGCCAAATCTACCAGGTGTTGCTGCTTCGCGGCCAGCAGTTGCTGTCGGATATCCTCGATGGGTTGGTCTGAGCTTACCGAAGCTGCGAAGACGAAGCCTGGCGTGGCATCACCCCGTAACAAAGCCGCTAGTTGCAACAGTTTCATCGCCACCCGATTGCTGGTTTTGCGCTCACCCAACTGGTACCAATACAACACAGCACGTTGCTGACCACGGGTATTCACCAGTTGCAAGATGCGGTAGCCATCCAGTAAGGAGCCTGTTGGATGCTGGGCGGTAATGCTCCACTGTTCAGGCTGATACAGAGTATTGTGCCAGGTGATCATATCACCGCGTTCTTGCCTGTGCGCATAAGAGGCTACAAAAAGCTCAACACCATGCTCGCTGAGCCAGTGATCACGGCTTAAACCATCGTAGAACTGAATGCCCCAATTACTTTGCCCGGCAATGTCCTGTTCGAGATGAATGAGTTGTGCTGGTTGCTCTGGTGTCGGTGTATCGGTAATATTCCGACTGATACCGCCGGCCAGCAGTAAAATCAGAGCCAGACAGGCTAGGGCGGTTTTGCTGATGGTGACTGTACGCTTCCCGGCTACTTTGTTTTCTGTGGCAGCAGGGGCATCGTCATCGGCAAATTTGGCACCGAGCCAGAATGCCAGCATGATCACCAGGAAAAATACCAGCCAGCCATAGTAATAGTGATCAGCACCAAAGCCATAGGCCATATTGGATTTCTCACCAATCACCACCAATAAAAAAGCCCGGATACCATTGGCGATGATCGAGAGTACTAAGGTCAAAGCAATAAAAGCGATAGCCTTGTACCAGCGACTGTAATGCAAATACGAGTAAAGGCAGGATAACACCAGACTAGTCAGTAAAAAGTTAAGGCCGGAGCAGGCGACTGCTACTTCGAATACCGCAGAGGGCGTATATATGTAGAGGCCTTCCCGGTAGATCGGAAAATCGACCATACGCAGGAAATACACCACCATATCGGCGGTTACTTGTTGCAAAATTGGGTTGGCGGCTTCGCCAAAAGGCACCAGGAAAATCAAAAAAGCTACGGGGAACCAGATAATGCGAAGGATTTGATGCCCCAGCAACGACCAAATCATCAGTTGCAGGAAGAAAATAGCTGCAAACTGACTGACAAAGTTCACATCAACGGCATAAGCAAGCAACCAGACCATGGCAAATGGTGTAGCAAACAGTGCTGGCCACACAGTGCTTTGCATTGGCAAGCCAGCTAGTCGCTCCCGCTGACGCCAAATCAGCCACAGGCTAATAGGTAGAATTAAATAAGCATGCATGTACGTTTCGGAATGGCGCCAAATGCCTTCCATCCTGGCCAGGCTTGGCCAGAAAACCAGCAGATACCCAATAAAAAAAACAGTCAGGCTAATAATAAGATGAGAGCGGGTCGATGAGGCTGTTGCTGGTACTTTTTGATACATTCCTTGCATCCTTTACCTGAACGTATATCAGGCCTTGTGACTGCTTTGGTACTGCTCGAATACCTGCTGTACTGTACTCCATTCAAAATCCTGCAGCAAACGTGCTACTTTATGCTCCATCCGCTTCAGATTTACATAGTGGCGGAAACGGGATTTGAAGCTGGCACCTTCAATGCGAGGTTGTTCATGGTCGATTTCCCAGGGATGGAAATAAAACATATAGGGGCTGGTATTATTTTGCAGATAGCGCTGAATTAACGCTTTGCTGAGCCAGTAAGGCAGCAGGCGGAAATAGCCACCACCGGCAATCGGGATTTGCCTGCCTTTGATGGTAAGGATAGGCATGGGAAATTCCCACAAACCCTCTTTACGCAAATAGGGCTCTGCAGGCCAATAAGGCGTGCCATAGTGGTCGTGCTTTATTGGGTAGGTACTTGAGCTGTAGACATAGCCGGCTTCTTGTAAGCAGGCAAAGGCCCATTCGTTTTCAGCGCAAATAGAAAAGCTGGGTGCCCGGTAGCCGGTTACTTCAGCACCGATAATATCTTCCAGCAAGGCTTTGGTTGAGCGGACATCCTGCAAAAAATCTTCCGGCGTCTGAGCGGTTGCTTTGATATGGCTGAAACCATGGCTGGCAACTTCATGGCCACGCTGGTGAATTTCACGGATCAATTCTGGAAATTTTTCAGCCACCCAGCCCAGTATAAAAAAGGTCGCTTTGGCCTGGTTTTGCTCAAAAATATCAAGAATGCGATAGGTGTTGCGATCCACGCGGATTGGGTACTTACCCCAATCCGATGGTTGAATTTTATTTTCGAAAGCCGCAACCTGAAAGTAGTCTTCAATATCGATCGTTAATGCCTGCAGGGGTTGTGAAGGTAACTGCATCCAGTTAACGCCCTTTGCCAAACAATACGATTTCCACAGTGCGGATAAGAATGACTAAATCCAGCAGCAAACTGCGGTGCTTGATGTAATACAAATCAAACTTCAGCTTTTCCAGCGCATCTTCACTGGTGGAGCCATAAGGATACTTCAACTGAGCCCAGCCAGTCAGGCCTGGTTTCACATTGTGCCGTTGGGCATAGTAAGGAATGTCCTTTTCCAGCTCACAGACGAATTCTGGCCGCTCTGGCCGCGGGCCAACAAAGCCCATCTCACCACGAAATACATTAAAGAGTTGTGGCAATTCATCAATGCGGTATTTACGAATGACGCGTCCTACCCGGGTGACGCGATCATCGTCTTTGGTGGCCCATTGTGCACCGCCGGCTTCTGCATCGGTGCGCATGCTACGGAACTTGATAATATGAAAAGGTTTACCATCGATACCAACGCGGACCTGCTTGTAAAAAATAGGAGCTTTGGTGCGACGTCCATCCTCCAGATAAATAAGCAGTGCTGTCACCACCATAATGGGCCAGGTTAGCGCCAGTACGAACAGACCTAACAGAAAGTTGAGGCGATAGTCCAAGTTTGTTTTAAGCCATTTCTTATTGGCAAAACCATTGGAGTATATAACCCAGCTTGGGTAAATCAGATTCACAGCAATTTGGCCGGTTTCCTGCTCGATAAAGTCCAGGATCTCCACCACATCAATGCCCCGGGTTTTACATTTGAACAAATGTTCAACCGGCAACATGTTGCGCCGCTCATCACAGGCAATGACCATCTGGTCGATGGCGTTTTCCATCACAAACTGAAACAGCTCTTCTTGCACATCCAGATCCAGGATGGTCTCGTTTTTCAGAGCATCTTCTTTATCTCCGGCGACCCGGACAAAACCAACAATCTCAAAATTACGCCGATCAACAGTCCGGCGCATCCGTCGTTCAATAATGGAAGCCCGCTCACCAGCGCCTAAAATAAGCACCCGACGCCGGCTGATCCGGGTGACATCGTGGTAGTGAAAGAAAGCACGAAAACTACTGATAATGGTTGTAGCAATGGCGCATGCCAGCAGCATGTACCAGCCATTGATTGCAATCGAGCTGAACAGGTTGAATACCACCACTTCCAACAAGAATGCGCTAAACAGCATGGTGATAATGACACGCTTAAGAATACCGCCATGGCTTTCTCTGAGCTGTTGATCGTAGAGACCGACCGACAGTGCACACAACATGACTACGGCAGCAAAAATAACTGCGTTAATCAGGCGGACATCGAAGGGGATAGGGCTGATAAAGTGGTGGAACAGAAAACTGGCAGCAAAACTTGCGACCAACAACAATAAAAGTTCACCAAACAAAAACAGCTGATCAGCAAATGAGTTTTTTCCGTAACCGGTAGCCTTGTTCATAAATCGTCCTTGTGCATCCTTTGCATTATTACAACAGAACCTGGCAAGATTGGTACCGCAGGCTTTCAAATCTAGCTTAAGAAGTATACTATTTCTAGAGTGAAACGGAAATAATTTTTTGCATTTCCTCCATCACCACATAAAAAATACGTTATAGTAGTACCGCTTGGCTAAGGAATCGAAGGATCAAATCCATGAAAGTACAACGATTACAAGGAATTCGCGGCCTGCTGTTGGTCGTGTTCGCACTTCTGATTGCAGGTTGTAGCAGTAAAAATACGTTGCCTGTTGCCACCGTGCACAACTCGCTAACTACCTCGGTTGAAAATTACCAGTATCTTGTAGGTCCTGGTGATAACCTGAGTATTTTTGTCTGGCGTAACCCTGAGCTGTCTGGCTCGTTTCTGGTCCGCCCGGATGGGATGATTTCCACCTCGCTGGTCGAAGATATCCCTGTCAGTGGGAAAACACCGACCCAGGTGGCCCGCGATATGGAACAAGTGCTAAGCCAGTTCATTCGTGATCCCATTGTGACTGTGTCCGTTTCCGGCTTTGTCGGACCCTACAGCGAACAAGTACGGGTGATTGGTGCAGCAGCAAACCCTCAAGCTGTGAATTACCGTCAGTACATGACCATGTTGGATCTGATGATTCAGGTGGGTGGGCTGGCCGATTTTGCCAGTGGCAACAGAGCACAACTCGTTCGTACCGTGGATGGCCGCCAGGTCAGTTACCGTGTTCGACTGGATGATCTGATTCGCGATGGTGATATCCGTGCCAACGTCGATATGTTACCAGGTGATATCGTGATTATCCCTGAGGCTTGGTTTTAATCCGGTTTGGTAACCAGCGTTTTTTAAAATGGAAGTTCGGAGCTGTACATGAAGGAACTCAATCTTGCGATTCAGCAAGTGCTTATTTATTTGCACGGTATCTGGTTACGTCGCCGATACATTGTGATCACGGCTTGGTTGGTATGTCCGGTGGGCTGGTATATTGTGTATACCATGCCACCGGTCTACCAGGCTGACTCTCGCGTTTATGTAGAAACCCGTACCGTATTGGATCCAATTTTACGTGGTTTGACGGTGCAAACCAATGCCGATCAGCAAGTCCGTCTATTGGCGCGAACCTTATTAAGCCGACCCAATCTTGAAAAAATTGCCCGTGCTGCCGATTTGGATCGCCGGGCATTAACGACAGAAGAGTTTGATCGGGTGGTGGATAGCCTGGAGCGAAGTATCGGTTTTAGCCAGGTACACCGCTCCGGTGAAAACATTTACCGTATTTCCTACAACAACCCGGAACCTGCTGTGGCCCTTCGGGTGGTGCAGGAAACCCTGAATGTCTTTATTGAAACGCGCTTAGGGGGAACTCGTTCCGATGCACTTTCGGCAGAAAATTTCCTGAATCAGCAAATCGCAGATTACGAGCGTCGCTTGATTGAAGCTGAGCAGCGCTTGTCGGATTTTCGCCGTAACAATATGGAAATACTATCGGCTGATGGCAATTTCTACAACCGTATTTCATTGGAGCAAACCCGTATTGAGGAGGTGAAGCTGAGTCTGGCTGAGCTTGAAACCCGGTTAAATGCTGCCCAGACTGAGCTAAACCGTTTAACCGGTGGCTCGGAAGATAGCCGTGAGCCATCGACCCAGTTTGACCCGCGTTTGGCAGAGCTACGGGTACAGCTGGATAATTTACGCATGCGCTTTACCGATAATCATCCGGATGTCCGTGAAACCTTGTTGTTGATTGAGCGCATTGAGCAGCAACGGCAAGAAGAGATTGAGACCCTTAGACGGATCGCTGCCAGTGGTATCGATAGTGCTTTGTCCCAGAATGAGCTTTATGTTCGCCTGATGACGGCCATTTCTGAGTTGGAAGGGGAAATTGCTTCTCGTCGGGTTCGGTTGGCTAACCATGAAACCAGGCTACGTGACTTACGGGATCGCATGGATTTAGTGCCTCAAATTGAAGCGCAACTGACAGGTTTAAACCGTGATTACAATATCACCCGGACCAAGTACGAGCAGTTGTTGTCTCGCAGAGAGTCTGCTGAATTATCACGCCGGGTAGACGATTCTGAAATGGATATGCAGTTTCGTATTATTGACCCGCCCCGTGTTGCTTCTCGCCCTGCGGGCCCAAACCGACAACTATACTTCACCATGGTGTTGATGTTGGGTGTTGGTGCTGGTGTGGCTATGGCACTTTTGCGTAGTTTGATTTCGCCTGTGATGACCAATACCTTGCAGTTAAAATCGATTTCACATTTTCCGGTGTTTGGTGTCATCTCGCACATTGATCGGGAGTCGATTGTCTGGCAAGTGCGAAAACATTTTATTTATTTTGTGATTTTAAGCGGTGCCTTGCTAAGTATCTATCTGTTTCTACTCGGTAATGATCTGATGCTTGGACGACCGGTGGGTGCTTTAATGAGGTTGTTGCCATGAGTACCATAGAAAAAGCAGTGAACAAGCAAGCCGAGTTACAGCAGTCTAAAGACGGCGACGTCATCGCTGATCCGACGAGCTTAGCCACCGAGAAACAACAACGGCATGACTCATTGCAACAGGCCAAGCAGTCCAGAAAGGATTACCTGAATAGTGCGACCATTCAGCTTGATCTTGCGCAGCTGGAAGAGAAAAACTTTGTCTCACTCAGCCCTGAGCGTCGCTTGATTAACGAAGAGCTACGAAGCATCAAACGCAAGCTGCTCAACAATGCCTTTGGTGGTTTGAGCACGACCCTGGAGCACCCGAACCTGATTATGGTGACCAGTTCCCGGCCAGGTGAGGGAAAAACATTCACGGCGGTGAATCTTGCACTGAGCATGGCGTTGGAAAAAGACAAAACTGTGCTGTTGATTGATGCAGATGTGCTGCGGCCCAATGTTTCCAAGACACTGAATTTTCAGGCGGATTATGGTCTGACCGATTATCTCTCAGGCGATGATTTGGCGGTAGAAGATGTATTGCTCAGCACCAATGTCGATCGGTTGAAAGTGATCGCTGCGGGTAAGCCACATCATTTATCCACCGAGTTGCTGGCCAGTGAAAAGATGATGAAACTAGCCACAGAGTTCGCCACCCGTTATCCCGATCGGGTGGTTATTTTTGATGCGCCACCTTTACTTGGCGTGAATGAAACTGCGGTATTAGCATCGATGTGTGGTCAGGCGGTGATAGTGATTGAGGAAAACCAGACCAAGTTAGCGGAAATAGAACAAGCTGTGGCATTGCTGCCGGAGGAGTTAGCGGTCGGTTTTGTCATCAATAAAGCACACCGTAATCAAGGCAAAGGATATGGCTACTACTATTCAGGTTCAGAATAAGTCGCCCCTGCGGACAGCCAGTGTAAACAAACTGGTTGTTGCGGTCAGCCTGGCGCTGACCGCAGTTCTCCCTGTGCAGGCAAACTCCAGTTTTACCCCCAAAGTTGGCATTACCGGCCACGGCTATCAGCTGGATCTACCGACCGAGCCTGATAAACAGCGTGGTGGTGCTTTGGAAGTTGAGCCTGCTGTCAGCTGGCGTTATCAGGGACCAAACTTGCTCACCAGGCTGAATGTTAGTCATCAACGCCTTTGGTACAGTGATGATGAGCGTGATGACATGTCGTTTAATGAATACCTGGTGCAGAATGTAGTGTCAGGCTTTGACCGCCGACTGAGATGGACTGTCGATGCCAGTCAGCGTTACACGGTACGCTCTGGCGGAGGCGGTGCCATTTTTCGAGATCGCATCACCAACCCGGGTGAGCTGAGTAAAACCAGACGTTATGGCACGGCTATTGCGCTTGAAACAGCCCAACACAAAGAAGCACAGTTTGCTTTGGATCTCTCTGCCCGCAAGGTGAATTCGCAGCGGCCCGAGCAGGATGATGATTTAGGTGATATCAACAGCGAGCAGTACAATCTGAGCTTGCGTACCTCTCGCCATCACCAATATGGCGGCATCTATTGGCGTGGCGGTGCAAACGTTACGCGCACCGAGCGTGAGCAGCGCAGCCGCTTAACGCGCGACAGTGCTGATCTGATGTTCGGTATTCCCTTGTTTCCATCTCTGGCCTGGACGTTACAGGGGCGCTATGAGCAAAACAATGTACGAAACTCGGCGTTTACCAATGAGTATGCTACGGCAGGGACCGGTCTTGAGTGGCAGTTTGGCCGGGTATCCCGCATCAATGTGAATTACAATACGGTGCTGACTGGCCGGGATGATGGCAACTTTGTGTCGGCAGATTTTTTGTTGGCGCCATCACGCCGTACCTCGCTTTCAGGGTACTGGGATCGGCGTTATTTTGGCAGAACAGCGCAGATGTCAGGCCAGTATAATTTACGTTTTTTAACCATGCGCTTGTCCTATACCGATCGAGTATCGACTCGAAATTTTCTGGAAACAGAACTGATTGATTTAGGGGTCTTTGTTTGTCCCGATGACGCCACTGATATCGGAGATTGCTTTAATTTCCCCGGTGCTGGTTATGAGCTAGGTGTCAATGAACAACTTCAGCAGTTTTTTGATGTGGATACCTTGATCCGTGATGATGTGATCCTGAACCGGCAAGGTGCTGTGGCGATTGGTTACAATAAAAACCGCCTTACCGTCGGGCTTAACCTGTCTAGCAGTGAGCAGCGCTATCAGGAGCTGGATCGGGTGGATCGCCGTCATAATGCCAGTTTGCAAACCTCCTGGCGTTTGACGCCTCACAGCAGTTTGCGGGCTAATGTTCGTGCGTATCAATACGACTTTGGCAACAATAACCGACAAGATAAAAGCTGGCAGTATGAGCTGGGCTGGAGCCGGGATTTGTCGTCAGCTTCGGATATTAATCTGACGGCTCGGCATAGTCGCAGGGATTCCAACAATGACGACTTTGATTATCGCGAAAACCGGCTGATACTCAATTACAACTACCGATTCTAAGTAAGAAATTTAACAAAACAGCTGCTTCGGCAGCTGTTTTTTTATGGACAAATTATTGCTCTGGAGTATTGTTTTTCAGCGCATTTTGCTGTTTTTGGATCAGTTGATCCAGTTCTTTTGCCAGCTTAAGTTTGGTTTCCAGTGAGTTATCCAGTAGTTGGCTTATTTCGTTGAGCAGGTTGCCGGGCTGGGTGGGGGCGTTGCTTGGGACTGCGCTGGTACTGGCAGGGGCTTGCGTTTGTACAGGTTTTAAGTTGGCTACTTCATCCATAATTTCATCGATCACGGCTTGCACATCGGCTGCTTCCAGATAGGGCTTTTCTTCCAGATAGCCGTATAAGAAAACCCTATCTATTAAGGTATTGATTTTACGTGGGATACCACGACTAAACCCCTGGATGAGTGCAAAGCTGTCTTCCGCCAGCAACGGCTCTGTTACCCCAGCCTGGCGAATACGGTACTCTACGTAGGCGCGGGTATCTTCAACCTGCAAGGGGGTTAGATTGCTGGAGGCGATAATACGCTGGCGGAACTGCTCCATATCCGGCGCCTGAATCACCGCGTTCAGCTCATTTTGTCCCAATAAAAAGCTCTGCAACAGCGGCTTGCCATCGGCCATAAAGTTGGACAGCATGCGTAGCTCTTCAATGGCTTCCAACGGCAGGTTCTGAGCTTCATCGACCAGCAACAGGGCTCGCCGGTGTTGCGAATGCAGTCGTTTCAGGAAGCTGCCGATGGCATCCAGATAGGAGGCTTTGCTGTGTTCACTGACCACCAGGTTAAAGGCTGACGCAATCATTCGAATCAAGTCATCCGGTGATAAACGCGAAGTCACAATTTGCTTGGCAATGATTTCATCTTGATTGAGCTGACTGAGTAATTGGTTGGCAATGGTGGTTTTACCGGTGCCGACATCGCCGGTAATGACGATAAAGCCTTCCCCCTGGCTTAAACCATACTGCAGATAGGCCAATGCTCGTTTGTGCAGCTTGCTGGCAAAAAACCAGTTTGGGTTTGGGGTGAGCTGAAAAGGGCGTTCCTTAAACCCATAGTACTTTTCGTACATAATCCATTCCTGTAATCACGTGCAAAGAATTCCTGATGCAGTCACCATGCTACCACTTTTAGCCGGCAGCGTGAATACTGGCCGTGATTTGCACTAAATTTCAGCGTCACGTTTAAAAAATATGCGAACAAAACAAGGTGCTGAAAAAACTGTTGACAGCTGAGAGGGGGATCCCTAGAATGCGCTCCGTGTTCAGCGATAAACCAGTCCGGTGAACACGCCCGTGTGGGGCTATAGCTCAGCTGGGAGAGCGCTTGCATGGCATGCAAGAGGTCAGCGGTTCGATCCCGCTTAGCTCCACCAAAGATTTTTTCGTGCGTCCCCTTCGTCTAGAGGCCTAGGACACCGCCCTTTCACGGCGGTAACAGGGGTTCGAATCCCCTAGGGGACGCCAATTAATCTTGTCAAGTTGTGCTACTGTATGTATTGCGTCCCCTTCGTCTAGAGGCCTAGGACACCGCCCTTTCACGGCGGTAACAGGGGTTCGAATCCCCTAGGGGACGCCACTTACAGTCAGCAGCTTCCTAAGTCCCCTTCGTCTAGAGGCCTAGGACACCGCCCTTTCACGGCGGTAACAGGGGTTCGAATCCCCTAGGGGACGCCACTTCTTTTTCAGTGTTGAGTTTTTAGTTTTAAGTGGTAAGTTAAAAACACTCAACACTCAACACTCAACACTCAACACTCAACACTCAACACTCAACACTCAACACTCAACACTCAACACTCAACACTCACCATCACAAACCAACTGCGCAAACCAGCTCTTCATCTGTCGCTTAATCAGCGGCTGAGCCTGACGATTTGGGTGAATGCCATCGGGCAGCATCAAATCGTCGTTCAGGGCAATCTGTTCCATAAAAAAGGGCCACAGCGGCAGCTGATAACGTTCAGCCAAAGCCGGGTAAAGGCTTTCAAACTGTCGGGTATAGCGCGGGCCCAGATTGGGTGGAATGCGAATTTGCATCAGCAACACCTGAGCGCCACTGGCTTGGCTTAGCTCAATCAATTGCGTTAAATTCTGCTCCAGTTGAGCAACTGCGAAGCCACGCAAGCCATCATTGCCTCCTAACTCAATTAAGACATAATCTGGCTGATGCTGCTGCAGCAGCGCGGGTAAACGGGCCAGGCCTCCGGCTGACGTTTCGCCACTGATGCTGGCGTTGATGATCGTAAGTGGTAACTGCTGCGTATCCAACCATTGCTGCGTCAAATACACCCAGCCCTGTTGTTCCTGCATGTTGTAGGCCGCACTCAGGCTGTCACCGAGCAGCAACAACCTTTTCGGCTGCGCATAAGTCGTGGTACTGTAAACAACTAACAACAGAATTAAGAATGCACGCATGACGTTATCACCTGATATAGATATAAAAGCGACCCATTTAACCAAACGGGTAAAATTAACGGAAGGATCACTGACTATCCTGAATGATTTGCATTTGACAATCAAGCGGGGTGAGACGGTTGCGATTGTTGGTGCGTCTGGTTCTGGGAAGTCTACTTTACTCGGCATCCTGGCAGGCCTGGATACAGCCAGTGAAGGGGAAGTATTCCTGGCAGGACAACCACTGCACCAGTTGGATGAAGATGCCAGGGCTGGGCTTAGAGCCAGCCATGTCGGTTTTGTGTTTCAGGCTTTTTTATTGCTACCTGGCTTAACGGCGCTGGAGAATATCACCTTGCCAGCTGAGTTGGCGGGGATCCGGAATGCCAAAGAGCGTGGCTTAGAGCTTTTGGCTCAGGTGGGGTTGTCTGAGCGGCGTGATTTCTACCCAACTCAGTTATCTGGCGGTGAGCAGCAGCGTGTCGCCATTGCCCGGGCGTTTATTACCCAACCGAAAATTTTGTTTGCCGATGAGCCTTCCGCCAATCTGGACGAGAAAACCGGCTTACTGGTCGAGGACTTGTTGTTTGATTTGAACCAGCAGCAAGGCACTACGCTGGTACTGGTTACCCACAAAGCTGAGCTGGCAGAGCGCTGCCAGCGCCAATATCTAATGCATCATGGTCAGTTAGAGCAGCAGCTTCCTTCAGCGCCAGAGGAGCAGCGGCATGTGGGCTAGTATTGCCTGGCGTTTGTTCTGGCGCGAGCTCAAACGTGGTGAGCTCTGGGTGATTGCTTTTGCACTATTTTTAGCCGTCTTTTCGGTGGTCATGCTGACCGGAATTACCGAAAGTGTCCGCTCGGCTTTGTACCAGCGCAGTGCCAGTTTTTTAGCGGCCGATTTAGTGCTGCGTTCCAGCAGGCCTTTCCAGCCGGAGCTGATAGCAACAGCCGATGCGGTTGGTACAGCGCAAGCGCAGCAAATGTTGTTCGACTCCATGTTGTTTTCCGACAGTGAAATGCAACTGGTGACGGTGAAAGCTGTCTCCAGTGCTTTTCCTCTGCGTGGCGAACTAATACTCAGGCGCAGTGATCGGCCGGGGCAGGGCGAGTTAGCCAGTTTTGGTGCCGGTGAGATTTGGCTGGAACCACGCTTATTGAACTTACTGGCGGTGAGCCCGGGCGATCAGCTGGAGCTGGGGATGGCCTCGCTTAAGGTTGCCGGTGTGATTGAAGCAGAGCCGGATGCCCCTCTGAATGTATTTGGGGGGAATCCCAGAGTGCTGATGCACCTGGAGGATGTGGCGGCTACCGAGGTTGTGCAGCCAGGCAGTCGTATTGGCTATCGCTATTTATTTGCCGGCAGCGCATCGCAGTTGGTTGAGCTACGCCAACAGCTTGATCCCAAGCTGTCGGTGCATGAGCAGTGGCAAGAATTGGATCCGGAAACGGCTATCGGTGCTGCCATGCAGCGGGCAGAAAGTTTTTTATTGCTGGCGGGCTTGCTGGGTATTGTGTTGGCGGCCAGTGCCTCCGCAGTCGCAGCCAATCGTTACCGCCAGCGGCATGCCGAAGCGGTGGCGGTAATCAAAGCGCTGGGTGCGACCACCACTACAGCGCGAAAAATCTATTGCAGCCACCTGCTGCTGGTGAGTTTGTTCAGCTCGGTGCTGGCCATTGTGATTGGTGTGGGGCTGGTGGTGTTTATTCAGCAAGGCATTCAATTGTGGATGGACGATTACCAGCCCGCGTTTAGCAGCCGGCCACTGTGGATGGGGCTGCTTACCGCCGTCATTTGTGCCGGCCTGTTCGCAGCCCGGCCTGTTTGGCAGCTGGCAGCGGTTCCTGCGATTGCAGTGCTGCGCCAATTGCCAGCCTGGCGCTTTGATGTATGGCATCTGGCAACGGGAGCGCTGGCGGTTTGGTTGCTGATGTGGCTCTTTAGCCGCGAGTTGATGCTTAGCCTTATTCTGTTTGCAGCCTGCGTTCTGTTTGCATTGGTTTTGATGGGATTGGCTGCGGTGCTGGTAAAAGTGGCCAAGCCAATGGCAGCGGGCCAAAGCTCGGCTTTAAAGCTTGCTCTGGCCAATTTGCGCCGGCGCTTGTGGCAAAACAGTTTTCAGTTGCTGACCTTTAGCATGGCGTTATTTCTAACCTTATTGTTGTACTTTTTGCGGGTAGAGTTACTTGAACAATGGCAGCAGCAAATACCTGCCGGCGCCCCCAATCAGTTTCTGGTGAATATCTCAGCTGCTGAGCGACCCGGTATTGAAGCTTTTGCAGCAGAGCATCAGTTGCAGCTCGATAGCTTTTATCCCATAGTGCGCGGCCGTCTGACGGCAACCAATCAGCAACAACTGCGGCAACGTGCTTCTAAAGAGGAAGATAATGCGCGGGTGGGTGTCGGCCGCGAATTGAATCTGACCTGGACCCGTGAGTTACCGGCCAATAACAGCGTGTTACAGGGCCGCTGGTTTAGTGAGGAAACGCTTGCTGAGGTGTCGGTGGAGTCGGAGTTGGCTGAGCGACTGGGTATTGTGCTTGGCGATCAGTTGGAATTTTCTATTGGCGGTCGAACCGTCTCAGCGACAGTGAGCAGCATCCGGCTGGTGGATTGGAATACGTTGCAGCCTAACTTCTACATGATTTTAAGTGCCGATTTACTGGCAGATTTTCCGGCCAGTTATCTGAGTGCCTTTTATCTGGAGGCTGAGCGGGCGCAGGTGCTGAATCAGTTAAACCGGGAATTCCCGACGGTGATTGTGCTGAATGTGGATGCCATTATCCAGCAGGTGCAAGATATTATTGCCCAGGTTACGGTAGCGCTCAGTAGTATCCTGTTGTTAGTGTTTGCGGCAGCCGTGCTGGTGTTGGTGGCGCAGGTGCAGGCGACCATGGAGCAGCGGGAGCAGGAACTGGCCATCTTACGTACTCTGGGGGCTCGTTATGCTTTTTTACGCAATGCGATGCTGCTTGAGTTCGCCGCGCTTGGCGCTTTGGCGGGGATCCTCGCCACCGTGCTGGCGGAAGCGGTGCTTGGTGTGTTGCAGTTCCGCTTGTTTGAGCTGCCATTTCAGTTGCACTGGAACCTGTGGTGGATTGGTCCGGGGTTTGGTGTGCTGGTAGTCACCTTGCTAGGCTGGTGGCAACTGCGGCAGTTGCTGGCCATTCAAAGCTCGGTGTTAATGCGCCGGGCGATTTATTCCTAGGTCGGTGTACGCTTAGGGGAAGGGCGCAGTAATGCGCCCTTATAGCTTGAGTTGCTGCAGTGCTTCGCGCAAATCCGGGTAACTGAATTGAAAGCCGGCATCCAGTAACTTTTTCGGATACACATTTTGGCCGTACAGCAGTAAGTCGCCCATTTCACCGAACAATAAGCGCACCATAAACGCAGGCATGGGCAATAGTGCCGGGCGCTTCAGCCGTTCAGCCAGCAATTGGGTAAAACGGGTATTTGGCACTGCTTTCGGAGCGGTCGCATTGATCGGTCCCCTTAGCTCGCTGTGACACAATAAGAAATCAAGCAAGGCCGTCATGTCATCGAGGTGGATCCAGGACATGTACTGGGTACCAGTGCCAATCTTACCACCAAGCCCCATACGAAAAGCGGGCAGCATTTTTTTCAAGGCTCCGCCATTTTCAGCCAGCACGATGCCGGTGCGCACCAGGCAGACCCGGGTACGATCACTGGCCGCCCGTTGTGCCAGGTTTTCCCAACGGGCACAGACATCGTGGCTGAACTCGGGGTAAAAGTCCTGGTGATCTTCATCAATGCAATGTGGATCCTGACGACCATAAAAACCAATGGCTGAACCACTGATAAAGACAGAAGGGGGTTTGTGTGCCTGCTGGATCAGAGTGCTTAGTTGCTCGGTCAGATCCCAGCGGCTGTGGCAAATCCGCTGTTTTTGCGCTTTGCTCCAGCGTTTGTCGGCAATGGGCTCACCGGCTAAATTGATCACCGCATCAAAGCGGCTGATATCGACACCATCCAATTGGCTGGCGCAAGCCACTGCGTGCCCAAACAGTGACTTTACCTTGGCTGCAGAGCGGCTGAGCACCGTTATCTCATGCTGCGAAAGCCAGCGTGTAATCGCTGCCTGGCCAATTAAACCGGTACCCCCCGTGATGAACAGCTTCATTGAGACCACTCCTTGCGACATAACTGAAACCATCCTGATGGTATTCAGTATAGCCAGATTAGCGTGCTTTGTTGACCGACAGTGTCAAAGAGACGGAGTCAGCGAAGCGCAACGCATGCGGTTTATCAATTTCTACCTCGGCATAAAGCACTGAGCTGTGTTCTGCGGCTATGGCCAACACGTCTGCCGTGAGCTTTTCCAGCAATGAAAAGCGATTCTCCTCAACAAACTGAATAATACGTTTGGTGATGGTTCGGTAATTCAATGCCTTATTCATATCGTCACTGTCGGCGGCTGCATCGGCCAGGTATTGAATTTTTGCGTTAATTACGACATCCTGTTTGTTGATGATTTCGTCCTCGTTGATGCCAATGAAGGTACGCAGACGCAAATTTTTGATGCGAATAATCGCCGGGTTTAATTCCATAATGTGTTGTTCCTCGGTATTTTTATTCGTTACGTTTATTAAGCCTTTCCCGATCAAAGAATGCAAGGACCTTTATGAGCACGCTGACTGAATCCAACACCACCCGAATTCTGGTCGCCTGCGCCGCACTGGTCATTATTCTTGCTGGTATCAAAGCCGCAGCAACCATAATCGTCCCTTTTCTGCTGGCACTATTTATTGCCATTATCTGCAGCCCGTTAATCCAGCTCTTGCATCGCTGCCATGTGCCCAAGCTGGCGGCGATTGGCTTGGTGATCCTGTTGATTGTGGTGTTTGGTACTTTTTTTGCCACCATAGTAGGTCAGTCGTTGACTGACTTAACCCGTAACATGCCGGAGTATCAGGGGCGACTGAACCTGGTGGTGTTGCAACTACTGAATTGGCTGGCCGAGTACCACCTGGTGCTTGAGCCCAGGCAACTGCTTAGTCAGATTAACCCAGGCTCCGCCATGACACTTGCCACCAACCTACTGGCCGGACTTGGCACCATGCTCACCAACACATTCCTGATTTTGTTGATTGTGGTTTTTATGTTGCTGGAGGCTCACAGTATTCCTGCCAAAATTAAGTTAGGTATGAAGACTCCGGAAAAAAAGTTGCAGCAGGTACAGCAGTTTCTTGAATCGGTGAATCGCTATATTGCCATTAAAACCATGATGAGTGCCTTGACTGGCTTGGTGGTGGGGCTGATGCTTTGGTTGCTCGGCGTCAGTTATCCTTTGCTGTGGGGGATGCTGGCTTTTTTACTGAATTATATACCGAATATTGGCTCCATCATTGCGGCGGTTCCGGCTGTGCTGGTCGCGCTGGTTGATGGTGGTTTGAGCCTGGCTCTGGGGACGACCCTGGTGTTTATTGCCGTCAACCTTTTGATTGGTAATGTGCTGGAACCTCGACTTATGGGGCGGGGGCTGGGCCTTTCTACCCTGGTGGTGTTTTTATCGCTGATTTTTTGGGGTTGGATGCTGGGTACCGTTGGCATGTTGCTTAGTATCCCTTTGACCATGATTGTTAAAATTGGCCTGGAGAATAGCCCCAATGGTCGTTGGATAGCCGTCCTTTTGGATTCGGAAGAGCAAACTCAGTTGCGGGATGATCTGGACGAGCCTTTAACCTAACGAGCCGCCAGCGACTCTAATTGTTCAGTACGCTGTTTTATCAGTTGCAGCTGGCAACGTTTGTAGTAAGCAGCGCCCAGTTGTACATCGGGCAGTTGCAGCTGGTATTGCCAGCGGCAATGTTGCTCTTTCAGTTGGGCGAAGGTTTCCTGGGAGCTTTTGAAACTATTGTATGCCGCCGGGCGTCCGCTGCGCTGACTGTGCTGCTGCAATACAAAGGTATGATGCTGCTCCCATTGGGCCAAAGCGCGTCTGGCGGTGACCAGTTGTCGATCATAGCAGCTGAGCTGCTGATGATAACGTTGTTGCTGACTACCACTCTCAGGTCTGGGGCAAAGCTCCTCGATAGCGGCGGTATGCAGACTAACAGCAAGCAGGGTAAGGCTGAACATCATAGGCCGACCTCGTCTGATCAGGGTTCATAGCTCTGGAAAGCGAACCTGGAAGCGTGCGCCACCCAGTTCACTGTCTCCGACGTCTAAATCACCATTATAGGAGCTGACCAGCTCGGCCACAATGGACAGGCCAACACCATGCCCTTCCTGGTAGGTATCCAGACGGGTACCGCGTTGAAACAGTTGTGAACGACGAGCAACCGGGATGCCCGGGCCATCGTCCTCCACTACCAGGGTAAATGGGTTCATACTCACCTGAAGTCTTACCTGGTGCTGACAGGCTTTGCAGGCGTTATCCAGTAAATTCCCCAGGATTTCCATCATATCGGTTTCATCGCCTTTGAACGCCGTATCAGGCGGACAATCCACGGCAATATGGCAGCCTTTGTGTTGGTAGATTTTCCCCAGCGCCTTGATCATTTTCTCCAGCAGAGGTTGCAGTGCAATTTGTTTCTTCCAGACATCCTGGCCAGAGCTGCTGGCGCGCTTTAACTGATGATCAATCATAGCGCTGATCCGATCCAACTGCTCTTTTAATTCGGGTTGCTCGCTCAGTGCGGAGGTATTCAGCACGGCCAGAGGGGTTTTCAGTGCATGGGCCAAATCACTCAGGTGATGCCGATAACGCTGTTTTTGACGGTTTTGGCTGGCCAGCAGCAA
>ERZ869909.1042-NODE-1042-length-24914-cov-33.397472_pt1 | contig 24914 bp, 24 predicted proteins | sample MGYA00520892_ERZ869909 | MGnify/ENA primary metagenome ERZ869909 (study PRJEB32215, sample SAMEA104723947) | bioreactor metagenome | biome: bioreactor; feature: anaerobic bioreactor; material: water | place: China | collected 2015-03-12 ... | reverse complement strand
TTCGCCGGCGTCGAGTACGGCAACGGCTCCTCGCGCGACTGGGCCGCCAAGGGCACGAACCTGCTCGGCGTCAAAGCGGTCATCGCGCAGTCGTTCGAGCGCATCCACCGTTCGAACCTGGTCGGCATGGGTGTGATCCCGTTCGTGTTCGAAGCCGGCACGAGCTGGCAGTCGCTCGGGCTCGACGGCAGCGAGACCGTCACGCTCAAGGGCCTGGCCGGGCTCAGGCCGCGCCAGATCGTGGATGCCGTCATCACCAAGGCGGACGGCAGCCAGACCACCGTGCCGCTCGTCTGCCGGATCGATACGCTGGACGAGATCGAATACTTCAAGAACGGCGGCATCCTCTCCTACGTGCTGCGCAACCTGGCGGCCTGAGATCCGGACGGGCTGGACCCGCGATCTCGGAGACCCTATCAATCAGGGTGGCCCGCTCGGGCTCCCCGATGATGGCCGGGGCTCAGCCCCGGCCCGCCAGCTTGCAGGGCGCCTCCGTGTCGAAGACTGTCCGTCTCCTCCGTCGCCTCGTCCTCCCCGCCGCGGGGCTTTTCGCGCTCGCAACGGGGCTCGTCTCGGCGCAGCAGCCGGTTCCGCCGACGCACGCCCTCTCCGCCGGTCCGCCGCGGGCCGTGATCGAGCTGTTCACCAGCCAGGGCTGCGCCGATTGTCCGGCCGCCGACGCTCTGCTCAAGACGTTCGTCGACCGCGAGGATATGGTCGCGCTCACGCTTCCCGTCGATTACTGGGACTATCTCGGCTGGAAGGATACGCTTGCCGGCCCGCGCAACGCGGAGCGGCAGCGGGCCTACGTCGAGCGGTTCGGCACCGGTACGGTGTTCACGCCGCAAGCCGTCGTCAACGGCACCATGGAGGTGCTCGGCTCCGACGCCAACGAGATCGACCGGGCGATCCGCGCCACCGAGACGGCACTGTCGTCGAGCCGCATCCCTGTTCTCTTCTGGCACTTCGGCAACACGATCATCATCGAGACGGGGGGCGCGCCGCCCAACTCCGAGCCGCGCGAAGCCACGATCTGGCTCGCCGTGGTTCAGAGAAAGGTCAACGTGCCAATCAGGGGCGGAGAGAACGCCGGCAAGACGCTCACCTATTACAACGTCGTACGCGAGCTGACTCCGGTGGGCGTGTGGAACGGACGACCTGCCACGATCCGCCTTGCGCGCGCGGCGATCATGCGTCCCGAGACCGAAGACCTGATCGTGCTGATCCAGGAAGCGAACACGGGGCCGATCATCGGCGCGGCCCGGCTCACGGGAAATTAGACAGCGGCGCCGTTAGAGCGTGATCCGTTTCGATTGAATCGAGATCACGTCCTATCTCTTTAGAGAGACCTATGATTTATGCTTCAGGCTGATACGGCCTGAATCGATCATGGTCTAGTCGCCCATCGTCAGCACCACCTTGCCGACAGCTTCGCGCCGGTCGAGCACGCCGATGGCCTCGCGGATCTCAGCCAGCGGATAGAGCCCGTGAATGCGCGGCGCGAGCTTCCCGGCCGCAACCCAATCGAGAACCTCGATCATATTCGCACGGTGCGCGGCGGGATCGCGCCGCACGGCCTCGCCCCAGAACACGCCGATGGCGGCGGCGCCCTTCAGCATCAGGAGATTGAGCGGGAGTTTCGGAATCTCGCCGGCAGCAAAGCCGACGACCAGGAAGCGGCCCTCCCAGGCCAGCGCGCGCACCGCCGGCTCCGCATAGCGGTCGCCGACGCAGTCGTAGACCACGTCCACGCCGCGCCCGCCGGTCAGATCCTTCAGCGCCTCCTTGAGATCGACGGCGTCGTAGTTCACGACCTCGTCGGCGCCCAGCGCCGTGCAGAGCGCGAGCTTTTCGTCCGACGATGCGCACGCGATCACGCGCGCACCCATCAGCTTGGCGATCTCGATCGCGGCCTGGCCTGCACCGCCCGACGCGCCGAGCACGGCGACTGTCTCGCCGGGCTTCACCCGGCCACGGTCCTTGAGGCCGTGGATCGCGGTTCCGAAGGTCACGCTGACGCCCGAGGCCACCGCGTCCGAGACACCGGCCGGCACGGGGATCAGGCTCTCGGCCCGCACGACGACCTTCTCGCGCGCGCCGCCATAGCCGACGGCCGCCGCCACGCGGTCTCCCACCGCGACACCCGTGACGCCCGCGCCCAGGCTTTCGACCACGCCCGCGATCTCCCCGCCCGGAGAGAACGGCAGCTCCGGCTTCGTCTGGTATTTGCCGCGCGTGATCAGCGTGTCGAAGAAGTTGAGCGCGGCGGCCCGCACGCGCACCACGACCTCGCCGGCGCCCGCCTCAGGGTCCGCAATCTCCTCGACGCTCACGGCCTCGGGGCCGTCGAGGGTCTTGCAAAGGGCCGCCTTCATGTGTGACCTCCCCGGACACAAATTCCGCAGAGCCCTCCTAGCGGGAGACGGTATTCAAAGCGAGCCCCTTCATGACGTCCTCCAGCTCCCCTTCCAGCGCCAACTGGCCCCCCAAGGCGCGCGGCTATTTCGCCATCGGCGCCGAGCGCTCCTCCAAGGCGCTCAATCTCGGCAACCTGATGCGGTCCGCCCACGCGTTCGGCGCAAGCTTCACCTTCACCATCGGCGCGCAGTACCAGGCGCTCGAAGCGCGCGCGGACACGTCCAAGGGCCATTGGCATCTGCCCCACTACAACTGGGAGAACCCGGCCGAGATGGTGCTGCCGAAGGGGTGCCGGCTGGTCGGCATCGAGCTTCTCGACGAGGCTGTCGCACTGCCGAGCTTCCGCCATCCTCTTCAGGCTGCCTACGTTCTGGGGCCGGAGCGCGGCTCGCTCTCGGATGCGCTGCTCGAACGCTGCGACTTCACCGTCAAGATCCCGACGAGCTTCTGTGTCAACGTGGCCATGGCGGGCGCGATCGTGATGTACGATCGGGTCAAAAGCCTCGCGCCGTTTGCGGCTCGGCCCGTCTCGGAAGGGGGTCCGCCGGGGGACGCCGGCTCCGCCCGTCCGGATCTCCACCGGCGGGGCAGGCCAGGTGGGTGACAGGTCGGCCTCGCTGCCCCTATAAGAACCCGATTTTGCCAGTTTGAGAGAATCGTTGATTATCGCATGATGGCACTTCGCTCGATCCCGACGCTTGTTTGTTCCGCCGCGGCCCTCCTGTGGGCGACGCCTCTCGTAGCGCAAGGCGCAGGGGGCGCCGTCGAGAAAGGGCGCTATGGGCAGTGGATTGTCCATCAGAGCGCGGGAGACGATCCCAAGATCTGCTTTGCGGCCTCGCAGCCGCAAACCAAGGAGCCGGCCGGCGCCAATCGCTCGGCCATCGTGTTCTATGTCTCCGCGTGGCCGAAAGACGGCATCAAGTCCGAGGTCTCGATCAAGCTCGGATACCCCATCCGGCCGGACAGTCCGATTGCCGTCGAGGTGGGATCGGACGAGTTCCAGCTCTTCGCCAAGGACGACCGCGCCTACGTGGCGGACGCAACCGACGAGCTCAAGCTGATCGAGGCCATGAAGAAGGGCTCTTCGCTGGTCGTGAAGGCCACGTCCGCTCGCGGAACACAGACGACGGACACCTACTCGCTGCAGGGCATCACGAAGGCGCTGCAGGAAATGGCGAGCGCCTGTCCGTAGCAGGACGAAGCTCCCGCCCCGCTGTCATCCCGGAAAGGCGGAGGCGATAGCCGCGGCCTGATCCGCTCCGCCTTGCGTCGTCGCGTGGCCGGGGCGACAAGCATGCGTAGAGGATGCCTAAGTCCTCGTCCTTTCCGGGTTGCGGAGCTGCACGTAAAGCGCGCCTTCCCCACCGTGCGATATGGCCGCCGACGTGTAGCTCACCACGATGCTCCGGAGCTCGGGCTCCGCCAGCCACATCGGCACGTTCTTGCGCAGCACGCCGCGCTCCACGGAGCCGAACCCGTAGTCCTCCTCCTCTTCGCGGCCGCGGCGCGACACGCCCTTGCCGGTGATGACGAGCACCCAGCGCAGTCCACGCCGGAACGAGGAAAACAGGAAGCGCGTGAGGGCGGCATGCGCTTCGTGCTGGCGCATCCCGTGCAAGTCGATGCGTGCCTCGATCTCGAACCGGCCCTGACGGAGCTTCCTCGCGGCCTTGCGGTCGAACACATTGAGAGCCGGCGTCGTCGGCAAAGGTCTGGGCACGGCCGTGCTCGTCGGAGGCGGCGGCACGGGGGCTTGCAGCGCACTCCTTTTGCCGGGCTTCCCGCCGGGCTTGATCTCGAACGGCGAGACGCCGTCGAGGTTTTCCGCGCCCGGAACGTAGCGTCCCTTCTTGCCCGGTATGGGCTTCAACGACGCGGCCATGTAGTCCCAAAGGGCTTCGTCTTCCTTCGAGAGGTGCTTGCGGCGGGGCGGCTGATGTGGCGGCTTTTTTCCCATTCCGCTCACGCGCCGCGTGGGAGGAGAACGAAGAAGCGGCCGGGGTGCTTGGTGGCGCCGGCCAATCGCCCAGCGTCCTTGCCCGATCCGAAGTAGATGTCGCCGCGTTCCGGCCCGCGGATGGCCGAGCCCACATCCTGCGCGATCATCAGACGCGCGACGCCCGCTTCGCCCCACGGCGTCAGCGTGGGGGCCGACACGTAAACGGGCGTGCCGAGTGCATGATAGCCGGTATCGACTGCGAGGCTGCGCCCGTCCGACAATCCGGTGCCCAGCGCGCCGAGGGGAGCGTCCGCCTCGCTGCCAAGCTCGCGGAAGAACACGAACGACTTGTTCTGCTGCATCACGGCGCGCGCGTCATCGGGATGGGCCGTCAGCCACGCCTTCAGCGCGTCGAGCGACATCTCCTCGGCGGCCATCGCGCCGGTGTCGATCAGGTAGCGTCCGATGGACGTGTAGGGATGGCCGTTCTTGCCGTCGTAGGTGATGCGGATGCTTCTTCCGTCCGTCAGGCGGATGCGGCCCGAGCCCTGAACGTGCAGGAAGAAGGCATCGACAGGATCCTCCAGCCAGACGAGCTCGAGCCCCTGGTCGGCCAGCGCGCCGTCTTCGATCTCGGCGCGTGTCGCGTAGGGCTCGACGCCGGAGGCGGTCCTGCGCGCGTGGGTAAGGCCATCCGCCAGCGCGCCGCGTTCGGCTTCCCCGACGAGATTCACGAGATCGGGCGGGCGGCGGTAGATGGGAATGCGAAACGACCCGCCCGCGTCGCGGGCCGCGTCGAGCACCGGCTCGTAATATCCGGTGAGGAGGCCCTCGGTGCCGCGGTGCTCGATGCGGTGCGGCGCGAACGTCCGCTCGAAGAATGCGCGCGCGGCGTCCGGGCTGGCGATTTCTGCGGCCTGGCCGAGCGCGGCTTCGGCGGCGGCTACGAGCGCCACGCCTGCCGCTTTCGTTCTGCCCGATGCCCGCCCCGCCGCATCCCGCAGCGCCGGCGCCGACCTCACGAACGCTTGAAACGCCGCGAGGTGATCGTCGTCCGCCCAGCCGGGAAGCTCCGCAAACGGAACGGGCAAGAAGGCCGCCTCGCGGCTTGCCGGCTCAGACGTGGGGGCTCCAAGAGGCATCGGGCGGCGCGCGGCAAGGCAACGGGGTCAGTTCGGAGACTGCGTGCCGACCAGCTTCCAGTTGAGATTCCGGCGCGCCTCGCGGGTGGAGATGTCACGCGAGAACGTCCAGATGTCGGTCACGTCCTTCACGCGCGAATCATCGCCCTCAATGATTTCGCCCGCCTTGTCGCGCGTGGCGCTGATGAGCTGGCTGACGAAGCGCACGGTGATACTGGCAATGCCCTTGGAGCTGACCTCAGCTTCCAGGATGTCCGCCTTGTTGATTCCGACGAAGCTCTGGTCGATGACGAGGTTCTGCTGCTCGCGCTCGGAAATCGCCCGGCTGAAGCTGTCGAATACGTCGGCGGAGAGGAGATCGCGCAGGATGCGGCGGTTGCCCTCGGCAAACGCGGTGACGATCATCTCGTAGGCCTGCTTGGCGCCGCGCAGGAAGGTGTCGGGCTCGAACTTGCTGTCGAGACGCAGGATGTCCATCAGGCGGGTGGCGAGCTGGGTATCCGTGCCGGCAAACGCCTTGATGCGCTCCTCGACTTCGGCCACCGAAACGGTGCTTTCCGCAGGCTCCGGCTCGCGGTCGCGGCGGGGCAGCGCCACCACCTTGTCGGATTGCGATCCGGCCACCTGTTTGCTGATCGCCTCGCGCTTGCGCTGAACGCGGTTGTCGTCCTCTTCCGTCCGCCGGCCGAGGAGGCTCCTCAGCTTGATGATCGCAACAACGGCGACCACGAGAGACAGAAGCGTCAGAAGATTGATTTCGCCATCCATGTCTTGGCAGCTTTCCCGGCAACGCCCTGAAAACAGGCTCCTGCCCTGATGTAAGATCGCTAATGAGGTCCGTCCAGGCGCAGAGCCCCGTTGCGGTGTGAGCTACCGCACTTGAGAGGCACGCCGATCATGACCTGCAACTTAGGCTACAACGCGAAGGATGCCAAACATTCTTAGGGGCGTAACTGGCCAAGATACCGACATAGAACGGGATATTGGCCGATTGCGGCGCCCACCCCGGCGTGATAGCAGCTTGCCGACCGGACGGGGGGCTTTGCCTGCAAAGCCCAACACCGGCCTCCGGGAGGGTTGCCCTGAGCGACCGCGCCAAGAAAAACGAGAGCTCGCTGACCATGGCAGAAGACAAGAAGCCGACACCGAAAGCCGAAGCCGGCACCGATTCCAACGAGGTGGCCGTCGAGGCGCAGATCGTCGGACAGTTCATCAAGGATCTCTCGTTCGAGAATCCGAGCCTCGGCAAGCTGCTCGAAGGACCGGCCGAACCGCCCAGCATCAAGCTCGAGATCAACGTCGCGGCAAAAAAGCTCAAGCAGGAGGATTTCTTCGAGAGCGTGATCGACTTCAAGGCCGTCGCCTCCAACAAGGACGGCACGATCTACGACCTCGAAGTGCTCTATGCCGGCCTTTTTCGCATCAAGAACATGCCGGAAGGCGCGCTCGAGCCGTTCCTGCTCGTCAACTGCCCGACGCTCACCTTCCCGTTCCTGCGCCGGCTCGTGGCCGACGTGACGCGCGAAGGCGGCTTCCCGCCGCTGTTGCTCGACCCGATCGACTTCGGGCAGTTGTTCATGCGCCGCAAGCAGGAGATGGCGGCGGTCGCCAACTCGAAACCCAACTGATCCGGGTGGTGACTTTAGCGAGGCCGACTATCACGCCTCGGACTGATAGGGCCTGAAGCGATCATGGTCTAGGCGGCGCTGTCCGCTTTTTCGGCGGCGAGATAGCGTTTCCAGAGCGCGTTTTCGCCCAAAGTCTCGACAAACGCGCGATGGGCGTCGATCTCGGCGGCGGAGAGCCGCGGGGCGAGGGCCGTTGGCCGCGCTGCCGGCTTGGCCGGCCCCCCGAGACGGGCATCGCGCCCGCCCGAGCCGCGATTGGCGCCCAGGCCCAGGCTCGCCTGCCGTTCGCCCAGAAGCTCGACATACACTTCCGCCAGCAGCAGCGAGTCCATCAGCGCGCCGTGCTTGATGCGCTTCGAGTTGTCGATGCCGTAGCGCTTGCAGAGCGCGTCGAGGCTGTTCGGCCCGGCCGGGTGCTTGCGCCGCGCAAGCTGGAGCGTATCGACGACACGGCTCATCGCGATGGGCCCGAGCTTCAGCCGCTCGAGCTCCGCGTTGAGGAAGCCGACGTCGAAGGTCGCGTTGTGAATGACGAGCGTGTCGCCGGCGATGAAGTCGAGAAAGTCGCCCGCGACCTCGGCGAACAACGGCTTGTCGAGCAGGAACTGGGTGGAGAGCCCGTGCACGGCTTCGGCCTCCGCCGGCACCGACCGCTCGGGATTGATGAACTTGTGGAACTCGACACCCGTCGGAATGCGGTTCACGAGCTCGATGCAGCCGATCTCGATCAGCCGATCGCCCTTGCGCGGATCGAGGCCGGTGGTTTCGGTGTCGAGGACGATTTCGCGGAGCATCGCGTTTCCGGGGCGCGCGTCTCTAATGATCCCGCCAATGCTGCGCGTAGGCTTCGGCCGGCTTCGATTTCAGCGAATCGAGGATAGCATCGACCTGGGCTTCGCTGTCGGCGAGGCTGCCCCCCGTATCCACAACGAAGTCGGCGCGCCGGCGTTTTTCCGTGTCCGGCGTCTGGCGCGCGAGCAGTCCGTCGAGCTTTTCCGGCGTCATGCCCGGGCGCGCGAGCACGCGGGCGCGCTGCACCTCGGCCGGCGCCGAGACGACCACCACCGCATCCACCTGCTTGTCGCGTCCCGTCTCGAACAGCAGCGGGACTTCGAGCACGACCGCCGCGATCTGAGCGTCGTAGGCCTCGTCGAGGAACCGTCTCTCCGCAGCGCGTACCATCGGGTGCACGATCGCTTCGAGCGTGCGGAAGCGGGCGTCGTCGTTATTCAACGCCTGCGCGAGACGTGCCCGATCCACGCGGCCGTCCTCAGTGGTTCCGGGAAATGCGGCCTCGACGGCCGCGACCGCCTCGCCCGCGTAGAGCCGGTGCACTTCCGCATCCGCATCGAAGACGGGGATGCCGCGGCGGCGAAACATCTCCGCGACCGTCGATTTTCCCATGCCGATGGAACCGGTGAGGCCGACGACGATCATCGCGCGGCCTCGATGTCGGCTGCGACCTTCTCGTAGAGGTCGTCCGTCACCTCGGGCCGCACGCCGAACCATTTCTCGAAACCGGGCACGGCCTGATGCAAGAGCATGCCGAGCCCGTCCACCGTGCGCAGTCCGTGGCGGCGCGCCTCGCGGATGAGCGAGGTTTCCAGCGGCACGTAGACGATGTCGGAGACGATGCAGTCGGGATGGAAGTCCGTGAAGTCCATCTCGAGCGTGCCTTCGCCCTTGAGGCCGACCGCCGTCGTGTTGACCAGAACGGCACTCTCGGTTGTGGCGCGCGAGCGCTGCTCCCACGGCAAGACCGTGATGCGCGGGCCAAAGTCGGCGGCGAGGGCTTCGGCGCGGGCGGCCGAACGGTTGAAGAGGCGGACTTCGGACACGCCCGCTTCCAGGAAGCCATGCACGATGGCACGCGCCGCGCCGCCCGCCCCGAGAATCGAGACCGGCGCATCGCGGCGATTCCAGTCTTCGGCCTGGAGCGCGAGATACGTCATGTAGCCGTAGGTGTCGGTGTTGGCGGCGCAGAGGCGTCCGCCCTCGAGCCACAGCGTGTTTGCAGCCCCCACGGCGACGGCCGACGCGTCCTTCTCGTCCGCGATCCGGAAGGCTGCTTCCTTGTGCGGGATGGTCACGTTGCAGCCGGCAAACCCTGCGTCTGCGAGGTCACGCAGAAACGTCTCCACGTCTTCGGGCCGCACCGCTTCCTTCGTGTACGTGCCGTCGATGCGATAGCGATCCAGCCAATAGCCATGGATCGCGGGAGACCGCGAGTGCTCGATCGGCCAGCCGATGACGCACGCGTGTTTTCCGGCCCGCTTCATGCTTCGAGCGCTCCCCGCCGCACGAGCTCGGTGACGAGCGGCAGCAACGGCATTCCAAGGATCGTCGCGTGATCGCCCTCGATGGCTGCGAACAACTGAACCGCGGGGCCTTCGATCTGGTAGGCGCCGACCGACGTCAGAACAACGTCGCCCACGCGCGCGAGATAGGCATCGAGCGCCGCATCCGAGAATGCGCGCATCGTGAGATGCGCTTCCGCGGTGTCGTGCCAGACCGTTTCGCCGTTCACGGCCAGCGCAACGGCGGAATGAAGCGTGTGCGTTCTTCCGCGCAACGCGACGAGGGAGGCGCGTGCGTCCGCCATATCCTTCGGCTTTTCGAACAACCGGCCTTCGAACGAGAGCACCTGATCGGCGCCGATGACGAGCGCGTCCTTCTGCGCCGCGCTCACGGCCTTCGCCTTTTCCTCGGCGAGCGCAAGCGCGATGCGTGCATGCGGGACAGTCGGGTTCTCCGCCAGCAGCCGGTCGCGGATGCCCGCTTCGTCCACATCCGCCGGCGCAACGGTCACGGCGACGCCGGCGGCTTCCAGCATCGTGCGGCGCGTCGCGCTACCCGAGGCGAGGACGAGGCGCGCCGGATCACCCGTCATGGCCAGGTCCCGCTGCGGTTTCGGCGCCCTCCGCCTCGGCCCGATCGTCTGCCTCCTTGTCCTGCATCAGACGAATGATCGTGGCCGCCGTCTCCTCCACGGAGCGGCGCGTGACGTCGATCACCGGCCAGCCGTGTTTCGCGCAGAGCTTGCGCGTGATGGCGATCTCGGCCGCGATCCGGCTGCGGTCCACATAGTCGTCGAGGTCGCGGTCGCCGATGAGGAGCGCGCGGTTGCGTCTCACCTCCGCTATGCGGTCCGGGCTTGCGATCAGGCAGGCCACGAACGCGGTATGGTCTCCCGCCAGCTCTTCGGGAAACGGCAGGCCCGGCACGATCGGCACGTTGGCCGTCTTGTATCCGCGCTGGGCAAGGTAGATGCTGGTCGGCGTTTTCGACGTGCGCGAGATGCCGAGCAGGATGATGTCGGCTTCGTTCAGGTTGTCCGGCAGGCGGCCGTCGTCGTGCGCCATCGAAAAGTTCAAGGCGTCGATGCGCTTGAAGTAATCGGCATCGAGCACGTGCTGGCCTGCGACCGTCGGCGTCTGTGGCGCGCCGAGGTAGGATTCGAACACCTGCATGATCGGCTGCAGCACCGCGTAGCACGGCACCTTCAGGTCCTTGCAGCGCTGCTCGATCTCCGCGATCAGGTCGGTGTTGACGATCGTATAGAGCACGATGCCGGGCGCCTGCTCGATCTCCTGCAGCACGCGCTTCAACTGGCGCGCGTTGCGGACGAGGGGATGCATATGCTCGATGGGCCGCATCTGCGCGTACTGAACGGCTGCCGCCTTGGCGATCGTGGTCAGCGTCTCGCCGGTCGAATCCGAGACGAGATGGAGATGGAAGTAGCTCGGCCGGCTGTTGGTCATCTGTGAATAAAAAGCCGCTTTATCCCGGGGTGGAGACGGGTTGCATGGGGCGGTGGGGAAAGGCGCCCGGTTGTCCACCGAGATACTCCCATTATGGCCCCGATGAACCAATTTTCTTCTGCCTCGACTGTCCTTGTTGATTGCGACGCTCTCGACAGGCCAACGGCGCATATCAACATGATATCCCCTTGCGGGGGCCGAGGAGCGGGCGGCGTAAGTGGTTGACTCCGATGGCCCGCAACGGGACTAGTGGCGCGCCCCGGCGTGGATACGCAAGAGATGGTACTGGTCTTGTCCAGGGCGGAACAGGCTTGGGACAACACGGGGAAACGGCAGCGATCCCCGATGTCCGCATGCCTAATAAGAATAATAACAACTCAAAAAGATTCTATTCGATTGAAGGGAAGACCATGGCTCTCGGTGGAGAAGGCGGGCTCAAGGCAGCGGAACGGAAGTTCCTGGCGCCGTTTCGCGGCGAGGCGCTCAAGGTGCCGCCGATCTGGCTGATGCGCCAGGCCGGCCGCTATCTGCCGGAGTATCGCGAGACGCGCACGCAAGCGGGCGGGTTCCTGAACCTCTGCTACACGCCGGCGCTCGCCGCGGAGGTGACGCTGCAGCCGATCCGGCGCTACGGGTTCGATGCGGCCATTCTGTTTTCCGACATCCTGGTGGTGCCGGACGCGCTCGGCCAGGAGGTGCGGTTCGAGGAAGGCGAGGGGCCGCGGCTCGATCCGATCCGGTCTGCCGCCGATCTTGCCCGGCTGGACGCGAGCGCGACGGGGACCAAGTTCGCGCTGGTCGCGGAGACGGTTCAGCGGTTGCGGCAGGACCTGCCGGCGGAAACCGCGCTGATCGGGTTCTGCGGGGCGCCGTGGACGGTCGCGACCTACATGGTCCAGGGCCGCGGGTCTCCCGACCAGGCCGAGGCCCGGCTGTGGGCGTATCGCGATCCGGAGGGGTTTGCGGAGCTGATGGATATCCTGGTCGAGGCATCCATCGCGTACCTCGACCTGCAGGTGAAAGCCGGAGCCGACTGCCTGCAGATCTTCGACACCTGGGCCGGGACGCTGCCGGACGACGAGTTCGACCGCTGGGTTGTCGCGCCCACGCGTCAGATCCGGGAGGCGATCAAGGACCGGCATCCGGACATTCCCGTCATCGGCTTTCCGCGCGGAGCCGGTGCGGCGGTCGTCTGGTACGTGGCGGAGACGGGCGTCGATGGCGTCGGCTTCGATACGGCCGCTCCGCCCTTCCTCATGAGCGAGACGTTCGAGGAGGACGACGTGGTGGTTCAGGGCAACCTGGATCCGCTGCTGCTGGTGGCCGGCGGCAGCCGGCTCGATGCGCGTGTGGATGAAATTTTGGATCTCATGCAGGGCAAGAGATTCATCTTCAACCTGGGCCATGGAATCGTGCCACAAACACCTCCGGAGCATGTGGCGCAGCTGGTCGAGCGGGTGCGGTCGCGAGGATAAAACTATATGAATCAATGGGTTGCATTCTGGGTCACGCGCCATGCCCCTCCCCCTTGTGGGGAGGGGTTGGGGGAAAGGCCGACAGCCGACGTCTGGGAGTCCCCTCCTAGCCTTCCGCACAAGGGGGGAGGAATTCCGTCGTGCGCACGGCCGCCGGGGAGGCCCTGTGGCTGATATCGGATCAGGAGCCTCTCCGGGGAAGCGGGCGGCGACCGCGGTTGCGATCACGGCCGCGCTCTGCCTTGCCGCCGTGGCTCTGCTGGGGCCTGACGCCTATCTCTGGCTCAAGGCCGTGCATGTGATGGCGGTCATGTCCTGGATGGCCGGGATGCTCTATCTGCCGCGGCTTTTTGTCTATCACGCCGAGGCCACGCCGGGCTCCGAGCTCTCGGAAACGCTCAAGGTGATGGAGCGGCGTCTGCTCCGGATCATCGTCAACCCGGCGATGGTGGCGGCCTGGGTGCTCGGTCTCTGGCTCGCCTGGCAGGGCGGCCTGTTCAGCGCGGGCTGGTTCCACGCCAAGCTGGCGCTGGTGTTTACGCTTTCCGGCGTGCACGGGTATTTCTCGGCGGCCGTGCGCCGCTTCGCCGAGGACCGCAATACGGCGACCACGCGCCATTGGCGGATCTGGAACGAGGTGCCGGCCGCGCTCATGGTCGGGATCGTTCTTCTGGTGATCGTGAAACCGTTTTGACGCGCGCGCGTTCTATTCGAGACGCTTTCGCTCGCCGATTTCGTTTGCTATATAAGGGGCTCCAGATTGAATCGGCTCCCGGCCTCTCCGGCCGGTGAGTGGTGCCACAGCCCATCGCGCTGACGCCAGACAAACGCGGCTTCACAGGCCGCGGACCTTCCAATTCCCCACCTCAGGCCCGGCATTCTCTTGTCCCGCCCTTCTTGCCGTGGCCGCTATGGAGCGGTTGCATGACCGAAATGAAGCTCGAGGACCTCAAGCTCAAGTCCCCCACCGAGCTGCTGAGTTTTGCCGAAGAAGTCGGTGTTGAGAACGCCAGCACCATGCGCAAGCAGGAGCTGATGTTCGCGACGCTGAAGCAGCTCGCCGCCAAGGAGATCGACATCACCGGCGTCGGTGTCGTCGAAGTCCTTCAGGACGGCTTCGGGTTTCTCAGGTCGCCGGACGCGAACTATCTGCCCGGCCCGGACGACATCTACATCTCGCCGTCGCAGATCCGCCGCTTCGCGCTCAGGACCGGCGACACGGTCGAGGGCGAGATCCGCAGCCCCAAGGAGGGCGAGCGCTACTTCGCGTTGCTCAAGGTCAACCGGATCAACTTCGAAGATCCCGAGACCGTCAAGCACAAGATCCACTTCGACAACCTGACGCCGCTCTATCCGACGAGCTGGCTGAAGATGGAAATCGAAGATCCCACCATCCGCGATCTCTCCGCCCGCGTGATCGACATCGTGGTGCCGCTCGGCAAGGGCCAGCGCGCCCTGATCGTCGCCCCGCCGCGTACCGGTAAGACGGTGCTGCTCCAGAACATCGCCCACTCCATCACCGCCAATCATCCCGAGTGCTATCTGATCGTGCTCCTCATCGACGAGCGGCCGGAAGAGGTCACCGACATGCAGCGCTCGGTGAAGGGCGAAGTCATTTCGTCGACCTTCGACGAGCCGGCTTCGCGCCACGTGCAGGTCTCCGAGATGGTGATCGAGAAGGCCAAGCGGCTCGTCGAGCACAAGCGGGACGTCGTGATCCTCTTGGATAGCATCACGCGTCTCGGCCGAGCCTACAACACCGTGGTTCCGTCTTCGGGCAAGGTGCTGACGGGCGGTGTCGATTCCAACGCGTTGCAGCGGCCGAAGCGCTTCTTCGGTGCCGCCCGCAACATCGAGGAAGGCGGCTCACTCACTATCATCGCCACCGCGCTGATCGATACCGGCAGCCGCATGGACGAGGTGATCTTCGAAGAGTTCAAGGGCACGGGCAATTCGGAAATCATCCTCGACCGCAAGGTTTCCGACAAGCGCGTGTTCCCCGCCATCGACGTGTCGCGCTCCGGCACGCGCAAGGAAGATCTGCTGGTGCCGAAGGACCAGCTCAAGAAGGTCTACGTGCTGCGCCGTATCCTCAACCCGATGGGCACCATGGATGCCATCGAGTTCCTGATCGACAAGCTGCGCTCGACCAAGACGAACGGCGAGTTCTTCCAGTCGATGAATACGTAGAACGGGCCTCTTCACAAGAAGCGCGCCGAACCGATTTGGTCCGGCGCGCTTTTTTGTTCGGGCGAGACGATGCGTGCCGCGTGGGATCGACGGCCCTTCTTCTCTTCTTCAATCGGTCTCGTTCATTCCGCCGCGTCGTGGATGGCGCGTGCCTGAGCGGCAGCCGTCCGAGGCCGCTGCGGCGGTTTCTGAGCTTCCGGCTTTTTCTTCAGTCCGGACTGGATGCCCTGACCCGGCTGGTAGTGCAGCGGGAACGCGAGCTGTTCCATGTAACCCTTCGGGAAGTTCGGAACTTCGTCGACGCCCATGTCGCTCGCCGTGATGGGGCGCGGCGGCTCGGGATGGAACGTGCCGAGCATTCGATCCCAGACCGTGAAGAACAGGCCGAAGTTGCAGTCGCCTTCCTTGCCCCAGTTCACGTGATGCAGATGGTGGATCTGCCCGATCGCGAGGTGGTTGCGCAGCGGCCCGAGCGCGTAGGCCACATTGGAGTGCTGGACAACGAGCTGCACCGTGATGACGAAGCCGAGCAGTGCGGCCACCTCAACCGGCATCCCCGCAAGCGCCAACGGTGCGGTGCCGAGCACCAGGTCGACGATCTGGTGCAGCGGGTGGCGAACCAGCCCGTTGAACCCATAGAGCCGCGCCACGCCGTGGTGCACGGCATGGAGCCGCCAGAGGAACGAAAAGCGGTGGCTCAAATAATGAAGATAGGTGAGCGCGAAATCGGCGAGCACGACCGCCAGAATGAGCTGCGCCCAGATCGGCCAGTCCGTCGGCCAAATCCCCGCGTTGAGACTCCCCGACGTCAGCCAGGCGACGAGCGGAATCGTCAGAATGCCGTTGAGGTTCTGCGCCTCGTAGACGATGGCGTGGACGACGTTGGTCTTGTCGTCGTCGTGCGAATGGTTCCATTCCTCATACCACGGAAGAACGCGCTCGGCTGCGAAGGCGGTTGCGAGAAGAATGCCGATCAGAAGTGCGAGCCAAGCGTAGGAGTGGCCGTAGGCAACGACGTAGTACGCCGCGCCGTTAAGACCGAGCACCATGAACGGGAAATATCCGTACCGGACGATTGTGCGCAGAAATCGAGAATTCATGACGTCCTCGTCTCAGACTATCTCGACAACTCAATAGGATACGCGGACGAGCACTGCTCGCGTGAAGTCTAACCGTGGTAAACACGGTTTTCACATCGATTTTCCTTACAATTGCGGTAAGAAAGGTTGATCTCACGCAACCGAACGAAGGTCGAGCACAGCCTGTCGCAATTGAGCTTCGCTGGTGGCCGGACGCGAGCATTGAGGGCCGACACAGACATAGGCTGTTGACCTTCCGTCTTCCGCCGATTTGCCATGCAGCGCCGAGGGGCCGAGCGCGCCGACCGCACCCGTCACCTCGATCTCGACCGCACCCGGGATCGAAACGCTGCGCACGACCGAGCCGAGCGCCGATGACGGCTCGGACTCGCCCGCTACCAGGACAACGAGCTGAGGCGCCAAGAGATCCATCGCTGCGGCGAGAAGTCCCGTGTGCGCCACGAGGTTCCTCGCGAGGTCGGGCGAGAACGCCTGCATTATGCTCTCGGCGCGTCTTGTGAAGCGCGTGTCGCCGGTCAGCGTCGCGAGGGCGACGAGGTTCGAGATCATCGTCGCGTTGGCGGATGGAGTGGCGTCGTCACTTGCCGTGCGGAGGCGGACGATCACGTCGGACGTATCGTCGGCGGCGGTGAAGTAGCCGCCCGCTTCCTCCGACCAATAGTGGCGATCGAGGATGTCCACCCATGCGATCGCTTGCGTCAGATCGCTCGCTTCGCCCGTCGCCTGGTAGAGACGCAGCGCGGCCCAGATCATGTTCGCGTAATCGTGCGCCGTGCCGGGTGCACGACCGCGCCCGTGACGGATGGCGTGAACGATGCGTCCATCGACGGTCATCTTTTCGGTGACGTAGGTGAAGGCTTCGCGCGCCATCGTCACCCACTCTGCACGATCGAACACGACACCTGCACGCGCGAGGGCTGCGATCATCAACCCGTTCCAATCGGCGAGCACCTTGTCGTCCCAGCCGGGGCGGATGCGTGCGGCGCGCGCCTCCAGAAGTTTCGCGCGCAGGGCTGCAAGCTTCGCTTCCTCGTCCTCTGTGCCGAGCTCCTTCGTATGGAGCCGGTTCAGGATCGTGTGCCCTTCCCAATTTCCGTCGGGCGTCACGTCGTAAGCTTTCGCGAAGAGCGCTGCATCGTCGGCGCCGAGCACGCGTTCGATCTCGCCTTCCGACCAAACGTAGAACTTGCCTTCCTCGCCTTCGCTGTCGGCGTCGAGCGCGGCCGCAAAGCCGCCGCCGTCGACCACCATTTCACGTGAAAGCCACGCAATCGTTTCCGCGATGCGCGCTTCGAGGATCGGGCTTCGCGTCTCGCGCCAGACCTCGGTCATCAGGTCCACGAGAAGCGCGTTGTCGTAGAGCATCTTCTCGAAGTGCGGGACGAGCCAGAGCTCGTCCACCGAGTAGCGCGCGAAGCCGCCGCCGAGGTGATCGTAGATGCCGCCCTGGCTCATCCGCTCGAGCGTGGTGATCACCGCCTGCTTGGCCGCGTCGTTGCGGTAGCGGATCGCGCCGCGCCAGAGCAGCCAGAAGAAGCTCCATTGCGGAAACTTCGGTGCGCCCGTGATGCCGCCGTGCGTGGGATCGACGAGCTGCGCGAGGCGGCCGGTGATCTCGCGGATGAGCGGATCCGTCACCTCGGGGCCGGCGCCGCTCTCTCCCTGGTGCGCGAGCGCTTCGGTGATGGCGTTGGCGTTGCCGGTCACCTTCTCGGGTTGCTGGTGGTAGGCATCCGAGATGCGCTCCAGCACCTCGATGAAGGCCGGTCGTCCGTATGTCGGCACCTTCGGGAAATAGGTGCCGCCCCAGAAGGGCCGCGCGTCGCTGTCGAGGAACATGGTCAGCGGCCAGCCGCCCTGCTGGTTGAGCTTGTGCAGCGCGCCCATGTAGATCGCGTCGATGTCGGGGCGCTCCTCGCGGTCGACCTTGATGTTGACGAAGCGCGCGTTCATCACGGCCGCCGTCTCGTCGTCCTCGAAACTCTCGTGCGCCATCACGTGGCACCAGTGACAGGCGGAGTAGCCGACCGACAGCAGGATGGGCTTGCCGGTCGCCTTGGCTTCGGCCAGCGCCTCCGGTCCCCACGCCCACCAGTGAACGGGGTTGTCCTTGTGCTGCAGGAGATAGGGGCTACTCTCGTCGCCGAGGCGGTTGCGGCTCATGATCTATCCTTCCGATCCTCGTGGCGGGTTTGATCGATAACCCGCAAAGCCCATGCAGGTGTTCCGGATACCCCCCTCGCGATGACCTCACAACCCGAGCCCACCATTTTCGCCCTGGCGAGCGCCCCCGGACGCGCCGGCGTCGCGGTCGTGCGCATCTCGGGCACGGGGGCCGGGCGCGTCGTGGATTTCATGGCGGGGCCGCGCCCCGCGCCGCGCCGCGCCGTCGGCCGCGCCATCCGTCACCCGGAGGACGGGACGGTCCTCGACCGTGGCGTGGTGCTGTGGTTCCCGGCGCCCAAGAGCTTCACCGGCGAGGACGTGGTGGAGCTTCACCTGCATGGCGGGCGCGCGGTGGTGCAGGCGGTTCTTGCAGCGCTCACCGTGCTGCCGGGCCTGCGCCTCGCCGAGCCCGGCGAATTCGCGCGGCGCGCCTTCGAGGCCGGCAAGCTCGACCTCGCCGAGGTGGAGGGCCTCGCGGACCTCATCGATGCCGAGACCGAAGGGCAGCGGCGCCAGGCGCTGGCGCAGGCAACAGGGGCGCTCTCGGGCCTCTACGAGGGCTGGCGGGCGAGCGTGATCGATGCACTGGCCTACGTGGAAGCCGGGCTCGATTTCTCGGATGAAGCGGACATCGGGGCGAAGACCTTCGCGGAAGCCCGATCCATCATCGGGGTGCTGGTCCCGGCGGTGACCCATCACCTCGACGACGGTCATCGCGGCGAGATCCTGCGCGAGGGGTTTCGGGTTGCGCTCACCGGGCCGCCGAACGCCGGCAAGTCGAGCCTGCTCAATGCGCTCGCCCGGCGCGACGCCGCCATCGTCTCGGCGGAGGCGGGCACGACGCGGGACGTCATCGAGGTGCGGCTCGATCTCAAGGGCCTGCCGGTGATCGTGTCGGATACCGCCGGATTCCGCGAGGCGGCCGGAGACATCGAGCGGGAGGGCATGCGCCGCAGCCTCGCCGCTGCCCGGGCGGCGGATCTCGTGCTCTGGCTCACGGACGCAACGGGCCCCCGCACGACGATGCCTGCGGACCTCTCCGCGGTTGCCGACCGGACGCTGCTGGTTCTCAACAAGGTGGACCTGCTCCCCGGTGGAACCGCGCCCGTGCTGCCGGACGACATGGTGCCGCTCTCGGTGAAGACGGGAGAAGGCGTTGCCGGTCTCATCGAGCGCCTTCAGGTGATCGCCTCCGAGCGGATCGGTCATCCGGGGGAGACGGTGCTCACGCAGGTCCGTCACCGGAGGCTGGTGGAGGTTGCGCGCGACAGTCTCGTCGCGTTCCTCGACGGTTCATCGGACGATGTCGAGCTTCGCGCCGAGGATCTTCGCCGCGCGGCCGATGCGTTGGGCCGGATCACGGGACGCGTGGATGTCGAGGACGTGCTCGATCAGATCTTCGGCCGGTTCTGCATCGGGAAGTGAAGGCTGCCGTTTCCGAGTGGCACCTCATGTTTCAGGTGCGTTTCACGTGAATCCTTTTGCCCCGGTTTCGTGCATCAGATGTTTCACGTGAATCCGTTTTTGTGTTTCGTCCCGCGAAACGTTTCCCGTGACTTCATTTCCGGTGACGGCGCCTCTTCCATCGTTACCGAAATCTTAAGAGACATGCGGCAGGGTGGCCGGCAACGTCGCCGTTGCGCTGGGTGCCGCGCCCCATGACCTTTGTCTCCTCCGCACAGTCGAGCGCCGTGCAGCTCCTGCAGCAGGCCAACCGGCCACTCCTTCACAAGGACACGTCGCCGAACGTTTCCGGCGCATCCCTCGTCGCGGCGGCGAACGGAGTCGAGCTTCCCAGCGACAAAGACGGCGCCGGGCCGACGCGCCAGGCGCAGGCGAAAGTTTCGGAAGCCCTTTTCAAGCCGAACGAACCGAGCGCCATCGAGATGAAACTCCATCTCATGAAACGGCTGGGAGAAGAATTCGGGATCACGCTCGAAGACCACGAAAGCCACGCGTCGTTCGGGCGGGCCATCCAGGCCGAGATCACCAAAATCAAAATGAAGCCGGAAGGCGTCTTGATCCTCTCGGCCATCGAAAAGAAGCTCGGTTTCGACAAGCTCGGGTTTTCTCTCGACACGTTCGTCAACGCCATCATCGATCCCAAGGGAACGGACGGGCAGAAGGTGGACGCTGCGCTCAAGGAGCATCTCGGTGTCGATGACAAGGGGCAAGACAAAGCCGAAGAGGCTCGCGCTGCGCTCGAAAAGCTGCGGATGGACGACGCCGGCCTCTACGGATTTGCGAGCACCTGAGCGCTGCCGCCCGCGCGCGGCTTTAGCCGGCAGCAGATGTTTCACGTGAATCCTTTTTGGATGCGGGGTCTCCCGCGCGACACCTCATGTTTCACGTGAATCACTCGCGGCCCGCCAGGAGCCGAGTCAATAGCTGACGAGGCGCGTGGACATCTCGGCACTGGTGCCAAGGGTATTCAGTGTCGTGGGGGCAAGAGGAAGTGCGGCCGTACTTGCCGGATTGCCCGAATTGCAGCGGTCGCCCGCGAGCGACGCGAGATACGCATTCCGCTGCGAGACCGCCTGCGATTCCCTGCCGGCTGCATTCTGGAAATCGAGGGCCAGCCACGCCGGCCAGATGACGAAGCCGGCCGCGCCCGCCACGACGTTCTGTCCGAGCTTCAGGCTTTCCTCGGTGGCGAGCGCCGACATCTGCTCGTTGTTGCGCCGGGTTTCGGTCTGGATGGCGTCGCAGGTCAGGGTCTGATCCGAGGCGAGGACGAGCGGCGGAAGATGTGGCGCGCGGCCGGCGCAGGCTCCCAGCATGAGTGCGATACCAATGCTGCCGACCAACCTCATCATGACGCGTTCCCCGACTGACTACGCGTCCGATGCTCGCGAGGAATTGGGGTGTCCGTATGCGTTCCAATCGTGTGTCCACACGTTTCTCGACGGCGTTTCTACCCATCTCAACGTTGTTTCACGTGAGTCGCGGTGAGTCCGTGTCGGTCGCAGTCCGCATGTCCTGCGTGCGTTCGCGCTTTGACCGCCCGTCGGGCCTCCTGTATCTCTCGCGCTGAATTGAGCAGCAGGCCAACGGCGGATGAGCGCGCAGATCTTCGATGTGATCGTGGTGGGCGGCGGACACGCAGGTGTCGAGGCTGCGGCCGCGGCTGCGCGCATGGGCGCCAAGACCGCGCTCGTGACGCATTGCTTCGACACGATTGGTGCCATGTCGTGCAATCCGGCGATCGGCGGGCTCGGCAAGGGCCATCTGGTGCGCGAGATCGATGCGCTCGACGGACTGATGGGGCGCGTCGCGGATGCCGCCGGCATTCAGTTCCGCCTGCTCAATCGTTCGAAGGGTCCGGCCGTGCATGGACCGCGCGCGCAGGCCGACCGGGCGCTCTACAAAGCCGCCATGCAGCAGGCCATCCGCGAGACCGAAGGGCTCACGGTGCTCGAAGGGGCGGTTGAGGATCTCATCGTCGAGGGCGACGAAGTGCAGGGGGTGATCACGCAGGCCGGAGAGGAGATCCGGGCCGGAGCCGTGGTTTTGACCACTGGTACTTTTCTCAATGGTCTCATTCACTTAGGTGATCGTGTTATCCCGGCAGGTCGGGTCGGCGAGGCGCCTGCGCTGAAGCTCTCGGAGCGTCTCTACGGTCTCGGTCTCCGCATGGGGCGGCTCAAGACGGGTACGCCGGCGCGGCTCGCGCGCAAGTCTATCGACTGGGACGCGCTCGAGCAGCAGGAGGCCGACGCCGAGCCGGTGCCGTTCTCGTTTCTGACGGACAAGATCACCAAGCCTCAGGTGACGTGCGCGATTACGGCGACGAGCGAAGAGACGCACGCGATCATTCGCGCCAATCTCGACCGGTCGCCGATGTATTCGGGGCAGATCGGCTCGCGGGGCCCGCGGTATTGCCCGTCCATCGAGGACAAGGTCGTGCGCTTTGCCGACCGCAGCTCGCATCAGGTGTTTCTGGAGCCGGAAGGGCTCGACAGCGAGACCGTCTATCCGAATGGAGTCTCGACGTCGCTGCCGGTCGATGTGCAAGAGGCTTTTCTCAAGACTTTACCGGGGCTTGAGCGGGTTCAGATCACACAGCATGGCTATGCCATAGAGTACGACTACGTAGACCCCCGCGAACTCAAGCCGACGCTGGAGACGAAGCGGCTCGGCCGCCTTTTCCTGGCCGGGCAGATCAACGGCACCACCGGATACGAGGAAGCGGGCGCGCAGGGCCTCGCTGCGGGGCTCAACGCGGCGCTCAAGGCGGCCGGGGGCGGCAAAACCTTCGTCGTTTCGCGCGCGGATGCCTATCTCGGCGTGATGATCGACGATCTCGTCACGCGAGGGGTGACGGAGCCCTATCGGATGTTCACGTCGCGGGCCGAATTTCGCTTGAGATTGCGGGCAGATAACGCCGATCAGCGCATGACGCAAATTGGCATGGATTTGGGGTGCGTGGGCACGGTTCGTTCTTTTGCGTTTTCAAGCAAAAACAATGCATTAGAGCGTGTCGCTAAGATGCTTTCTAATTTTTCTGTTTCTCCCCGCGAAGCGGAACGAAACGGAATCGAACTCAACAAGGACGGACGGCGGCGGACGGCGTTCGAACTTCTTTCTTATCCTGGAATGAGTTTGCGGCGACTGGCTCATATCTGGCCTGAGCTGTCGGAGGTCGACCCCGCGATCGCGGCGCAGGTCGAAGTCGATGCGCGATATGCGGCGTATGTCGAGCGGCAGGACGCGGACGTTGCGGCGCTGCGGAAAGACGAGGCCATTTCGATTCCGGCGGCGTTCGATTACGCCGCCCTGCCGAATCTCCGGGCCGAACTTCGCGAAAAGCTGATGGCGCAGCGGCCGGCGACGCTGGCCCAGGCCGGGCGGATCGAAGGCATGACTCCGGCCGCCATGATGCAGCTTCTAGCCGCCGTGAAAAAGCATGGCGCGCGGAAACTGGCCTCATGAGCGCGGAACGGCCCCGAATCCGTTCGGCTGAGGCGTTTCGAGAGGTTTTCGGGGTTTCACGTGAAACGACGGATCGGCTCGCCACGTACGAGGCGCTGCTCAAGACGTGGCAGCGGACCATAAATCTCGTGTCTCCGGCGTCCCTTGAGGACGCGTGGCACAGGCATTTTGCCGATTCCGCCCAGCTTTTGAATTTTGCGCTTTCGGAAGGCACGCCTCTTTCCCCTCCCCCTTGTGGGGAGGGGTCAGGGGTGGGGGGAACCCCGACAGCCGACGGTCTGGGATCCCCCCCTCCTAACCTCCCCCATAACCTCCCCCATAACCTCCCCCACAAGGGGGGAGGGAAACCGTCGAGCAAGTCCGAAGGGGGGGAGGAAAAGTCAGAATTGGCCGCGCAGCCAGTAAAAAGCTGGCTGGATTTAGGGTCGGGCGCGGGCTTTCCGGGCTTGGTGCTGGCCATTCTGCTGGCAGAACGGATGCCGGAGGCCCACATGACGCTTGTCGAAAGCGACTCGCGGAAGGCGGCTTTTCTCCGCGAGGTGGCCCGCAAAACCGGCGTGGCTGTGGAGATTCGGGTCGAACGGAGCGAAATTACCGCGACTCAGGCTAAGTCTCGGATAAGAGATGCGATCACGGCGCGTGCGTTGGCGCCTTTGCCGAAGCTGCTGGGGCTGGCTCTGCCGTTTTTTTCTCCCCAGACCGTGGCCTTGTTTCCAAAAGGCCGCGAAGCCGCGGTAGAGGTCGAAGAGGCGACAAGGCGATTCGATTTCGATAGCCAACTCGTCCCGAGCCTCACGGATGAAGAAGCGCGTGTTGTGATTGTCCGAAATTTGGCTGTTAAGACGGAGGGTTAGCCCCGTGTCAGGCCTAGATTCGAAACTCAGGGTGCTGGCGATCGCCAACCAGAAAGGCGGCGTCGGCAAAACAACGACTGCGATCAATCTCGGTACGGCGCTGGCCGCGATCGGCGAGCGCGTCATCGTTATCGACCTCGATCCGCAGGGCAACGCCTCGACCGGGCTCGGCGTGCCGCCGGAATCGCGGGCGCGAACGTCCTACGATGCCGTGCGGGGTACGGTGAGCCTGCTCGAAGCCGCTGCGCCGACGGCGATTCCTGGGCTTTTCGTCGTGCCGGCGAACTCCGACCTGGTCGGGCTCGAGGCCGATCTCTCGGGCGATCCGAGCCGGGCCTACAAGCTGCGGGACGCGGTTGCGGCGCTTGTCGCGCAATCTCAGGCTCGCCCGCCCGATCAGGCGTTCAAGTATGTGCTGATCGACTGTCCGCCCTCTCTGAATATCCTGACGCTCAACGCGTTGGCGGCGGCGGACGCCGTTCTGGTGCCGGTTCAGTGCGAATTCTTTGCGCTGGAAGGTATTTCGCAGCTCAAGGACACGATCGACCAGATTCGCGCTTCGCTCAATCCGAGCCTCGAAATCCAGGGCGTCGTGCTCACCATGCACGACGCGCGGACGACGCTGTCGCGCGAAGTCGCGGACGAAGTGCGGGCGTTTTTCGGTCCCAAGGTCTACGAGTCGGTCATTCCGCGGAACACGCGGGTGGCGGAGGCGCCGTCGCACGGCAAGCCGATCCTGCTCTACGACTACGATTGCGCGGGCAGCCAGGCGTACATCCGCCTCGCGACCGAGATCATCGAACGCGAACGTCAGACCAAAGCTGCGTAACCACCTCTGAATCAATAGAAAAATGGGTATGTTCATGAACGCATCGCTGCCCAGGAACCGGCTCGGCCGTGGTCTCGCTTCGCTGATCGGCGACATCCCGCAAGGCCAGACCCAGCCGCGCATTCCGGCCGAGGGCGAGCAGCGGTCCCTGCCGGTCGCGCAGCTCCGGGGCGGCAGGTTCAACCCGCGCAAGGAATTCGCGGAGCCCGAGCTTTCCGAGCTGGCGGAGTCCATCCGCACCAAGGGGCTTGTGCAACCCATCATCGTGCGTCCGCACCCGGAGGATGCGCAGGCCTACGAGATCGTCGCCGGCGAACGGCGTTGGCGCGCGGCGCAGAAGGCCGGGGTGCATACGGTGCCGGTCATCGTGCGGGACCTCTCGGACCGCGAAGTGCTCGAACTCGCGATCATCGAGAACGTGCAGCGCGCCGACCTCAACGCCATCGAAGAGGCGGGCGGCTACAAGGAGCTGATCGA
>ERZ869909.1041-NODE-1041-length-24941-cov-7.752413_pt1 | contig 24941 bp, 28 predicted proteins | sample MGYA00520892_ERZ869909 | MGnify/ENA primary metagenome ERZ869909 (study PRJEB32215, sample SAMEA104723947) | bioreactor metagenome | biome: bioreactor; feature: anaerobic bioreactor; material: water | place: China | collected 2015-03-12 ... | reverse complement strand
AGGTCGCGATAGCGCGAGGCCCGGCGCATGGTGCGCGCCGAAAACCAGCGCCATGCGCTGCCCGCCTGCCCGGCATCGTGCCGGTCGCGGTCTGTGGCGGTTTGCCCGATATGGTGGATCGTATCAGCCATAAGATCAGGATACGGAACTTAATGGCGCCCGTCAACCGGAATCAAATTGCTGAATTTTATTCGTTAAAATCCTTTGCGACAGTTGTGTGACTGTCATGGTTTTTAAGAAAGTATGAGCGGGGCGCGGACACGCGCCGTCAGAGCGACAAGTCCAGCGCGATCATGAGTTCCGGCAGATCGTCCAGCGGATCGTCGAAACGGGTGCCGCTGTGCTCATGCTGCGAGCCTTCGGTTTCTGATGGCCCGGTGCAGTCAGGGCGCTCGCGGATCAGCGCGCTGACGGGCGTATGATCGGTCCAGAAATCGGCCAGAACACCGTGCCACGCCTCGCCGACGGCGCGGGCATGGTCGGCGCAGCCTTGCGCCTCCAGATGCGTCAAAGCGGCGTCCAGATCATCGGCATACGCCGGATCGCCCAACCGGATCGCGTGTACCGCCCACCAGTAGGGCGTGGTGAAAGGGTCGTTCCAGACAATGCCGTCGCCATTGCCGTCTTCGCCCTGGCTGTCCCAGCCATTTTCCAGAAAGGCGCGTGTGGCCTCGCCGTGGCCGCGGGCTACCGCGTAGCGGAGCCATTCGGAGAGCCAATCAATAAGCAGTGGGCCCTCGGCGAGGGCAAAAGGCGCGACGCCTTCTCGTTGCTCCGGCCAGCGTCCCTCCAACATCAGATGCAATTGCCAAATGGCATCGGAATTCATCCTCGAGGCGGAGCGGTAAAGGTCGAACAACGCCATGTCCTGAACGCGATAGCTGGGGTCGTAGGCGTGCTCCAATGCCAGCTGTCGCCGTACTTCATAAGATTCCATCAGGTTGCGGTAGGAAACGGTGCCGATTTGCTGGGCGGTCAAAGTTCCGTTTAAAAAGCCATCCACAAGTATCTCAAGCTGCCGGTACGGAACGTCGCTGAACGCGCTGGTCGAGCGTAGAAGCCCCGCTCGCTTTTGCGCATACTGGTAGCGCAGCACTCCGTCTGCATCGGCGGTCAACAGGCTCATCGCCGATTCAGCAGTGTCCTGGAGGAAGGCTGAGGGCACCGGCTGATAGCCGAAGCTCCAGGGGAATTGCTCGATCTCGACGCGCCTCGAGCGCAACTCTTCGGTGTCAAGGCTAACGCCACACGCCTCGCGCTCTGCCAGCTCAAGCTCGATCCGACGCACCGAACTTACAAGATAAAGACCAGCTGCAATGTCTCTTGCGTCGCCGATCCAGAGGCAATCCTCATCGTCGAACGCGCTGGCGTCGATCCGGTCCATGACGGCGGCTTCGAAGCGCGCATCGAGCCGCTCGACCCGCTCGGCGAGCGCTGCCTCGCGCCAGCCTTGGCCGGCCACATAGGCCAGCCCTGCCGACACGACGAAAAACCCTGCCAGCAGCAGGAAGAGAATGAGGAAAATCCGCCCGATCCATTTCATGGAAGAGACGGTAATCTGCAGGAATGCAACCGGCAAACGAAAACCCCGCCACGGGCGGGCCGCAGCGGGGCTTTCAAGGTGCCAGGCATGGTGCTGATCACGCCGCAGCGGCGGTTTCGGCCTCGATCACGCTGGCGGCGGCATGGACTACCGAGGCGATGCGCACGGCGGTCTGGATCTGGTCGGCGGTGATGCCATGCTTTTTCAGCTCGGCCTCGTGCGCGTCGATGCACATGCCGCAGCCATTAATGGCGGAGACGGCCAGCGACCACAGCTCGAAATCGGCCTTGTCCACGCCCGGATTGGCGATGACGTTCATGCGCAGCCGGGCCGGCAGGGTCTTGTAGTCCTTGGCCGAGGCCAGATGCACGAAGCGGTAATAGACATTGTTCATGCCCATCACGGCGGCGGCGGCCTTGGCAGCGTTCACCGCTTCTGGTGAAAGCTTGCCATCGACTTCACCGGCAATGGCGCGGATCAGCGCCGCATTGCCCGTGGCCCATGCTGAAGCCAGGAAGCAGCCATACTTCTTCTGGTCGTCCAGCGCGGACTCGCGCGCCAGCGAGGAGAGGTTCAGCCGGATGTCCTTGGCGTAGTCGGGGATGTGCTCTTTGAGGCTCTCAAGGCTCATGGGGAGGCTCCTTGTTCGTGTCGTCAGATGTGAAAACGGGCCGCGCCGGGAGGAGTGACGCGGCCCGCTTTGCAGGGACTTGAAGGGGATGATCCCTTAAGCCGCTTTGAGCGTCTCGCCGCCGACCGCGCGGTTGCACGGGCACAGCTCGTCGGTCTGCAACGCGTCGAGCACGCGCAGCGTGTCTTCCGGGTTGCGGCCGACATTGAGGTTGGTCGCATAGACGTGCTGGATCGTGTTCTGATCGTCCACGATGAAGGTGTAGCGGTAGGCGACGCCTTCGGGCGAACGGATGCCGAGCTGGTCCACCAGAGAGCCGGTCGTGTCGGCAAATTGCCACTGGTTCAGCTTGTTGAGGTCGGCATGCTCGCGGCGCCAGGCCAGCTTGCAGAACTCATTGTCGGTCGAGCCGGTCAGCACGACGGCGTCGCGGTCGGCAAACTCGTCATTGAGCTTGGCAAAGGCGACGATCTCGGTCGGGCACACGAAGGTGAAGTCCTTCGGGTAGAACACGATCACCTTCCACTTGCCGGGGAAGCTGGCCTGGTTGAGCGTTTCGAACGCAGACTCGCCGTTCTCCTCGTGATGGTTGAAGCCCGGCTTCACGCCCGTGACTTCAAATTCGGGAAGTTTCTGGCCGATACCCAGCATGTTCGTCTCCTGTCTGACTTGGAATGAAGGCCACGGCGGGGAGGCCGTGTGCTGCTGCAGCATGTGATATGTTGCAATTGCGAAAGCAAATCGATTGTCTCTGGATCAGCGATAGGCTATCTCGATAGCCATGAGCGCGAATCTTCCCACATTGCGGCAATTGCAATTCCTTATCGTGCTGGCCGAACACGGTAATTTCAGCCGTGCGGCCGAGGCTGCGCACGTAACCCAGCCCACCCTGTCGGCCGGGATCAAGGAGCTGGAACTGAGCCTTGGCACCACGCTGGTGGAGCGCGGGGCACGAGGCGCCAGCCTCACACCCGCCGGGGAAGCGGCTGCGGCAAGAGCGCGCACCATCCTCACCGAGGCTGAGGACCTGGTTCATGCTGCACGCGCAGCAGGCGAACCGCTGGCCGGTCAGTTCCGGCTCGGCGTGATCCCCACCATTGCGCCTTTCCTGCTGCCGCTTGTGCTGCCGCCCCTGCGCACCGAATTTGCCCAGCTGGAGCTGTTCCTGCGCGAGGATCTGACCCCGCGCCTGGTCGATGCGCTCAAAGAACGCCGTCTGGATGCGGCGCTGATCGCCCTGCCCTATGAGGCGAGCGGGATCGAGACGCGCTCCATCGCCATGGACGAATTCCTGTTTGCCTGCGCGCCCGGCCACCGCCTGGCCGATGCAGCGGCTCTGGACCCTGCCATGCTGGCTGATGAGTCCCTGCTTCTGCTGGAAGATGGCCACTGCCTGCGCGACCATGCCTTGAGTGTCTGTTCGGCAAGCCACAGCGCGGCCGGGCCGGGCTCGGGCCGTGCCGATGCTGCCCGGTCGGACTTTGCCGCCACCAGCCTGCATACGCTGGTGCAGATGGTCAAAAGCGGTCTGGGGGCGACCCTGCTGCCGCGCCTGGCGGTCGATGGCGGGGTGGCGGACGGGCTGGGCCTCGTCATCAAGCCGTTTGATCCGCCGGTGGCGGGACGCGAGATCGGCATGGCCTGGCGGCGCGGCTCTGCGCGTGCAGACGAGGCGGCAAGGCTCTCCGAAGCGGTCAGGGCGGCGCTCACCCGGCGCTGATCTTCACCCTCGCGCAATAAACGCATGTGCATAGCTGGCGTGCAAACTGCTGTCCGGGGAGATGTGACGCCATGAGCCTGATGCTGCTTGTCCTGATCGCGATCGTGCAGGGCCTGACCGAGTTTCTGCCCGTCTCCTCCTCCGCCCATCTCATCCTCGCCCCGCTCGCCTTCGGCGCAGAGCCGCAAAGCGTGCTCATCGACGTGATGGCGCATCTGGGTTCGCTGCTGGCGGTCATGGTCTATTTCCGCAAGGAAATCTGGGAGGTGATCACCGGCGTGCTGGCCTGGTTTGCCGGAAAGATGACGCCGGGCGGGCGCCTCGCTTTGCTGGTGGTGATCGCCACCCCGCCGGTCATGATCGTGGCCGGGATTCTCTATTTTACCGGCTGGATGGATCTGGTGCGTTCGCCGGCCGTGATCGCGGCGGCAACGCTGGTCTTTGCCCTGCCGCTCTGGCTGGCTGACAAGTATGGCCCGCGCGTGAAGACGGTGGAAACGCTCTCCTACAAGGACGCGGCCCTCATCGGCGCGGCGCAGGCGGTGGCGATGATCCCCGGCGCCAGCCGTTCCGGCCTGATGATGACGGCCGCGCGCATGCTGGGGGCAGAGCGCTCGGCAGCGGCCCGCTTTGCCATGCTGTCGAGCATTCCCGTCATCGCCGCCTTCGGGCTGCAATCGGGCATTGATCTGGCGCGCGGCGAGGATCCGGGCGCCAGCCTCACTGACGGGCTGATTGCGGTCGGCCTGTCCTTCGCCGCCAGCCTTCTGGCCATCCACCTCCTGTTGAAGCTGGTCGACCGGTTCGGCTTTCTGCCCTTCGTGATCTACCGCATCGCGCTCGCATGCGTGATTCTGGCGGTGATCGTCTTCGTGGTGTGAGGGGAAAACCTCTATCTTGATGCTCCGCACATCCGTGCGTCGCTTCGGGAAAAAGTGCCCGGCGGCCGGTCGGCCTTGCAGGTCGCGAAGCGACCTGAAAAGCGCGAACGCGCGCCCGCGACTTTTCGCGGAACATCGCAACGCGGACGCGTTGCGGAACTAAAAGAGGCATGGATCACCCGCATAAAGCGGGTGATGACAGGGAGAAGGAAAACCCTACTCCGCAGGCGCGAACTGTCCGCCCCGGCGGAAACGGTAGAGATAGGTCGGCACGACCGCTTCCACCGAGGCCGGGCTGATCCCCAGCTCGGCCAGGCCGGGCATGCCTTCGCTCACCACATTGTCGCTCTTCAGCAGCGTCACCTGGTCGCGCGTCAGCACCGTCGGCACGAAGGGCAGGGCGCCGGCGATCTCGCCGGCAAGACCGATCACCTGCGCGCCGAGCCAGGGCAGCGGCACCAGCAGGCGCGGGCGCTGGATCGTGGCCAGCATGTATTCCATCAGCGCCTTGAAGCTGTAGCGGGCCGGGCCGCCCAGCTCATAAATGCGCCCCTGTGCGCCGGGATTTTCCAGCGCGGCCAGTACCGCCGCGCCGACATCGCCCGCCCATACCGGCTGGAACAGTGTCTTGCCGCCGCCGATCAGGGGCAGGGCCGGCGTATAGAGCGCCATCTGGGCAAATCGGTTGAAGAAGCTGTCCTCTGCGCCGAACACGATGGACGGGCGCAGCACCGTGGCGGTGGGGATGGTGTCCAGCACGGCCTTCTCGCCGGCTGCCTTGGTCTGCGCATAGGCCGACTTGCTGTTGGCATCGGCGCCAATGGCGGACACCTGCACAAGGCGCGTGATGCCGGCGTCCCTGGCGGCCTCGGCGATATACTGCGCGCCCTGTGCCTGCACCGAGCGGAAGGTCTGGCGGCCCGTCGGCGCGAGAATGCCCGTCAGGTTGACGACGGCGCTCGCGCCGTACACCGCGCGCTCGATGGAGGCCTTGTTGCGCACATTGGCCTGCACCAGCTGTATCTGGCCGACCACGCCCATGGGCTTCAGGTCATTGGCCACATGGGGCAGGCGCGTGGCCACGCGCACCCGGTAGCCGGCCTTGACCAGCGCGCGGACGGCATAGCGTCCGATGAAGCCCGATCCGCCAAACACGGTGACCAATTCATCGCGCAACATGTTCTGCCTCTCCCTGGATGGCCTGTGCCTGCAGTGCGCATCCGCGCCCGTGCGCGGGTGCCTGCCCTGCAGGGAAACGGGTAGACCAAATTCGCGCGCTGTTGGCAACGCCGCATAGGCGCGTTGACAGCGCCAGCGCCCGGATTTATCACCGCGCCTCCGACGCCCCAGAAATATGCCCAGGTGGCGGAATTGGTAGACGCGCTGGCTTCAGGTGCCAGTTCCCGAAAGGGAGTGGAAGTTCGAGTCTTCTCCTGGGCACCATGCCTTGATCAGGCGATCGCACGAAAACGGCCCCCTCGCGGGGCCGTTTTGCGTTTTGGGGTGGTTTGCCGGGAAGGGCGGGCCATCGCAGGCGAAAATCGGCGCTTGATCACGCCGCCGATATGATTTTTATCTTGCAGCCAACAGAGATTGCTGGCGCGGTCACAATACTGCGGGGGTGTGGCGGGCATGGTTTTCAGCAGCGCGTTTTTTCTGTTCGCCTTCCTGCCCTTCTGTCTGATCGTCAACGCGCTTCTGGCGGCAACGCGGAACATTCCGGCGCAGAACATATTCCTGCTGCTGGTCAGCCTGTTCTTTTATACATTCGGCGAGATGTTTTACGCCCTCGTCATGATTTTCTCAATCATGATGAATTATGTGTTTGGTTTATTTATAAAAACCGGGGGGGTAGCAGAATATTACTTGGGGTCGGCGTGGCGGCCAACCTGTTCCTTTTGGGCCACTACAAGTATTTCAACTTTCTGGTCGACAATCTGAACGTGGCGCTCGGCGCACTGGGCCTGCCGGAGCTGGCCAACGAGCCCGTGCACCTGCCGATTGGCATCTCCTTCTTCACCTTTCAGGCGATCTCCTATCTGGTGGATATCCACAGGGGTGACGCGAAAGTTCAGAAAAACCCGCTCTATCTCGGGCTTTACATCTCGCTCTTCCCGCAGCTCATCGCCGGACCGATCGTGCGCTACAACATGGTGGACGCGGAGATCCGTCACCGCGTCATCACGCTGGCCCACTATTCTCAGGGCATAAAGCTGTTCTGTGCCGGGCTGTTCATGAAGGCCGCCATTGCCGACACCATGGCGCGCATCGTCGACGAGGCGCTGGTGCAGGTGCCCATCACCGACATGGGAACCGGGCTGGCCTGGCTGGTGATCGGTTCCTACACCTTGCAGATATTCTTCGATTTCGCGGGCTATTCGCTGATGGCGCTGGGCCTTGGCCGGATGTTCGGCTTCACCTTCCCGATCAACTTCAACCAGCCCTATATCTCCACGTCGATAAGGGAATTCTGGCGGCGTTGGCACATATCCCTGTCGAGCTGGTTTCGCGACTATCTCTACATTCCGCTCGGCGGAAGCCGGGGCAGCTCGCTGACCGTCTACCGCAATCTGCTGATCGTGTTCTTCGTCACCGGGCTCTGGCACGGTGCCAGCTGGAATTTTGTCATATGGGGCCTCTGGCACGGCCTGTTCATTGTTCTGGAACGCAACAGCGTGATCGGCGGGACGCTGGACCGCCTGCCCTTCCTGATCCGGCGTGGCTACCTGCTGCTGGTGGTGATTATCGGCTGGGTCTTCTTCCGCATCGAAAGCCTGCCTGATGCGCTGGCTGTCCTGAAACGCATGTTCTGGTGGACGCCCGTGCCGGAGACCGCCAGCGTGCTGGCCGATCCACGCCATTATCTCGATGGCTGGGTGATGGCGATTGCCGCTCTGGCCATAGTGTGGTCGTTCATCTCGCCCGAACGGGGCCGATGGCTCGCAGATCGGCTTGGCCCGGCGGGCAGTGGCCTGCGCGAAGCGGTCCTGTCGCTTGGTTCGCTGATACTGTTCGCGATTGCCGCCGCGCTGGTGGTGGCAGGCAGCTACACCGCCTTCATCTACTTCAGGTTCTGACCGATGGTGACACTTCTCAGGCTGGTATTTGTTTGCGCGTTTGTCGTGCTTCTGGCCGTGCCGGGCATGCTGACATTTCACCGCGTCGCGGCCGGGGACGAGGCGGCCCGGTCCAGCGTCGAGAACCGGCGCTATGCCCGTTTTTCGCAGATACCCAATCGCCTGCGTAACAACCCGGATTTCATTCACGGCCTGCCCAGCTGGGTCGAGACGGCATTCTCAGACCAGATGCCGATCCGCCATGATGTGACGCGCATCGTCAATTCCACGCTGGTCTACGGGTTTGGCCGCGCTACCGGCGCAGGCGTCAGCATCCATCGCGGCCACTGGTTCCTGACCGAAACCCCGAGCTTCACCCATATGGCGTGCGCCGCGCCTGCAGGCATCAACGAGGCCTATGCCAACCTGCTGCTGGAGGCCTATTCAGGCTTCAATACGCGCATGGCGGCGCGCGGTGTCGATGTCTATCTGATCCTGCCGCCCACCCAGGCCACCATCAATCCCTCCCGCCTGCCGCCCTATCTGCGCGACCGCTGCGAAGACCAGCCGCCACCGGCCACCCGGCTTGTCGAGCGGTTGCGCGATGCAGGCGCGCGGGTTGCCTATGATGTCGACTGGTTCCGGGAAACAGGCGCCGAGCACCTGTTCGAGCCGCGCTCCTATCACTGGCATTTTGGCGGCGGCATGCGCTATTCGGAATACCTGCTGGCCGAAGGCATGCTGTCGGAGCTTGGCATCGAGCCCATGCCGGTAGCCCGAGAAGGCGAGCCCAACTTCACCCACCGCATCGATCTGGCCAACAGGATGGGGGTCGGCTGGACGCAGTACCGGTTTTTCCGTCCGCCCTTTGGCGAGCGGTTCCGGGGCACGAGCAACGGGGTCCAGTGGCGCGACGAGACCGGCGATGATTATGCGCGGTTCGTCAATAACGGCTCTCTGGAGCAAGCCTTGTTCACGCAAGGACGTCCCGGTACCGGGCGGGCGCTGATTATCGGGGATTCGTTTTCCCGCCAGGCCAATTTCTACCTTGCCCGGCATTTCGAGGAAGCGCTGGTCCTGCGGACGAACTTCATGGGGCAGGCGCTCGCGCCGGGCAGCATGGAGGCGCTGGTCGAGATGTATCAGCCCGACCATATCCTTTTTATCTTCGTCGAGACCAAGTTCGCCCCGGTCGACCCCCAAGACTCGCAGGCCATCATGTCGTCCTTCCTGCCTGAAGGAACGCGGTATCGTGCATCCGACTGGCAGGTTATCAGGGAAGGCTCGCGCAGACGCCGGTAACGCGCCGCCGACCGGACGAAGTAGGCGGAAAAACGGCCCCTCGCGAGGGGCCGTTTTGCGTTCTGGGGCGCGTGGAGCAAGAATTGTCTTGCTGGGAACCGTGTTTTGCCCCCTAGCTTCCTCAGAGTATTTTTCTCGGGGATTCCCATGCAAAGATTTGACGCCCTGGAGGGCATGCGGGCCGTGCTCGCATGGTGGGTTGTTGTCGGCCACATGCTGGGAAGCGCCGGACTCAACCGTCGCAGCATGCCAGATGGCTTGGAGTTTCTGCGCCACGGCGAGATTGCTGTTTACGTGTTCATGATCATTTCGGGGTTCGTGATCACCCACCTGCTCATGAACAAGCGTGAGCCCTATCACATCTACATCACCCGCCGTTTCCTGCGCCTGTGGCCGGTGTTTGTCGTGGTCATTACCGTTATCGCCGCAATGGAGCTTCTCGGCTCTCCGTTACGGGGACAGGCAGGCGACATGCTGTGGGTTCACTGGCTGCTCGAAGCGACCATGCTGCATGGTGTGGTGCCTGACGAGGTGTTGCGCAACGCCTCGCAAAGACTTGGCGGCCCCGGCTGGTCGATCAGCCTGGAGTGGCAGTTCTATATCATCGCACCTGCTCTGCTGGGCGCGATCGTTACAAAGGGCTGGTTGCGCTGGACGGTCGTTGCGGTGATCGCTGCGACGGCCATGATCGGCGCGCTGGGCCATGTTGACGAGGTAATGAACCTCAATTTCGACCTTGGCCGCTTCACCTATTCCAAGCCGTCGGCGATCTGGGTCGGCTTGCCGTTCTTCGCAGCCGGCATGGCAAGCTGGTGGGTCATGCAGAACCGGGAGAAGCTGGTTGCCCCGATTGCCATCGGGCTGATCGCGGCCTTCTGCGTCATGGGCCTGATCGACGACTACAAGGTGAAAGTCGCATTTGGCGTCTGGGCGCTGATGTTTACCGGCCTGCTGGCGGGCGCAGGGCCGCTGCACACTATATTCAAGTTCGGACCGCTGCGCTGGACCGGCGAAATCAGCTATTCCACCTACATCACCCATATGCCCGTCCTGCTCGCGGTGCAGGCATATCTGCTGCCTCTGGTGACGCGGGAAACGGGCTGGACCCAGTTCTGGTGGACCGCGCTGATTGCACCGCCGATCATTCTGGCGGTTTCAGCGGCGTCCTATTACGGGTTGGAGAAACCCGGCATTGCGCTGGGCCGTCATCTGGCGAAAAAGATGGGGGGCACGAAGAAGCAGCCGCCGCTCCCGGCGGGCTACGGCCCATAGCGCTGCGCGCCTGGCGTGCAAATTCGATCCATACACTTGCCCTGATCTGGATCAGCTACGCCCGCCCCGGCCTGGGGTAAAGTGATACTGACGGCCGCCCCCCGCCGTCAGTTGCCTGCCTCGAACTGGCAACGGCTCCGCTGGCAGCGCAGCTTGTCCCCGCAATGCGCTGTCGGCGGGCCACCAGCACCGGGCAGGCAAGGATGATTGCCATGAAAACCAACCCCACCGAAAGCGCGATCCGCGACAAGATGAAAGCCGTGAAGGCTGAATGGGACGGCGCGCCCGACAGTGACAAGAAAGATGCGTCGCTAAAGCATTATGAGGCGGCGCAAAAAGCCCATCGCGAGCAGAATGACGAGGACGCCAACCGCGAGCTGGATGAAGCGGTCAAAGCCCTCGCCTGAAGGCTTGCTCCAAAGGTTATCAGAGCGCCGGCAGCAGATTTCTGCCGGGGCGGGGGGTTACGACCAGCGCAGCATCGGGCGGTCATGGTCCAGATAGGCCTCGTCGAAGCCTGCCAGCTTGATCAGCCCCTGGCGGTCCATGATTGACACCCGCCGGTTCTGGATATGTGCAAGACCCTTTTCGCGCAGCAGGCGCAGGATGCGATTGACGTGTACGGCCGTCAGCCCGAGCATGTCGGCCAGATGGTATTGCGTCAGCGGGCAGGCAAAGCCCTTTTCATCGGCCATGCCCACCAGCATCAGCCGGGCTTCCATTTCCAGGATGAAATGCGCCAGGCGCTCTTCTGCGGAGCGGCGGCCGATATTCACGAGGTGCTCCACGGCCATTGCCTCATCGCGTGAGGCCGCCCACAGGACCGCTGTGCCCAGGCGTGGCGCTTTCGAAAAGGCGTCCAGAATATCCCCGATCATGACCTCGGACGCCTCGATATCCGTGACGGCTTCGGCGCTATGGTCGGAGGTACGGAAAAGCAGGCTGCGCAGGCCCATGAAGTCGCCGGGTATCTGGAAATCCACGATCTGGCGGCGGCCATCGGGCAGGAGCTTGAAGCAGCACGCCCAGGCCTTGGCCAGGATATAGGCGCACTCGCGCTTCTCGCCCTCGGCGATGACCTGGCGGCCAGCCTCGAATGTACGCCGCCGCCGGTGAAAGCCGGCCAGCAACTCAATGTCGTCTGCCGGAAGGGCAACGAAGGTAGACAGTTTGCGAACGAGCGGGCTTGTCGGACTTATCATTTCAGCTTTCAGGACACATCAGGCAGGCGGGGCCGTCCATGCTGACTAGCTGGAAAAGATATGCACCACACTGCTCTGCGTTAGCGCAGGCTAACAGATTATCGCTAGCTTCGCGACATATACCGAACGGCCATTACGTATTCTCAAATGGCCGGTATTGAGAGGCGCTACACAGAATGACTTCGCCAGACAACGTTGCCGGGACTGCCGCTTTGTCGATCTGCGAGGCGCTGTTGCTGGCCATGAATGACCACAAGATTCTGCCTGAAAAGGAGATAGTCGGCGTGTTGTCCGACGCGGCCGCATCCCATCATCACGCGGCCGAAGGCGATTCAACCGGCATGCACGCCGCTGTCGCGGCGCTGATCAATTCCATTATCGATGGTGGCAACTCGGTGCGCAGGCCGTAGGGCTTGCCGCAGCCTCAGCGCTGAAGGAGCCAGGCGCGTGCCTCGGTCTCGCAGGCAAAGGGCTGCAGCTTCACGGCAAAGGCGCGCGCTGTGCTTTCCATGACCATGTAGGGCCGTGTGCGCTCGCCATGGGAGACGTGGGCGCAGCGGCGCGGCGACAGCTCCTCCATGATCAGCTCGATGGCGCTGACCACGTCGGCGATCTCGTAGGCTATGCTGGTGCCGGTGGTTTCAATCAGCACGCCATTGATGCGCTTGCCGTCACCGGCGGCGACCATGCGGCGGGCCGCATCGTGCAGCAGCGCACCGGTCAGCTCGCCGCGCAGGCGCAAGGTGAGAATGGCGTGAATATCCAGCTCGATACGGACCGGGTCCGCATCGGCATTCTGGGTGTCGAGAGGCATGGGGAGTACGGCCTTTATGGCTCTTGCTGGCAGGAATACAATGTCGGGATGACCATGCCTAACGCGCGATTATTGCCAAATCATGGCACACTGCGCGCAAGGCCGGCTTGCAGATTTGCAAGGCAGGGCCCGTTCCGGTGCGCGCGCGGCAGGCATCAGAAGCGATAGCGCAGATTGAGTGCGATCAGGGGGAAGGAGTCGTACTTGTCCAGATCGCGCCGCGCGCGCTCGACCTCCAGTTCAAGATCGGCGAGGAAGGCGGGGTCATCGGCCAGCAGGCCGGTCACCTCATAGCTGATGCTGGGCGTGCCCTGGCGGTAGACGCCTGCTTCCAGCGTGACTTCGACCGGGCCGTTCCATGGACGCCCTGCCAGTCCCGCACCGGCAAACCAGGCATGGGGCGCAAACCGGGCCTCCCCGGTCAGCCGGCCGACCTCGGCCGCCGGATAGGTATTGTTGCCGATCTGGTAGTCGCTGGCGGGCTGCGCGTTGTAGACCGCCTTGTTGAAATTGTAGCGCGCGCCTGCGGTGAGAAAGAAGACGCGGCGGAAGGGGAAAACGTCCACGCCCGCCCCCACGCTCGCCAGACGCAGCGAGAAGTCGCTGGCGATATCGGCCACCGTCTGGTCGTCGGAATACACCAGTCCGGCGCCGTGTGCGCGCACCTGCAGGTAATCGTTGATGCGGTAGCCGCCCTCCACCCCCACGCCCAGCGTACCGGCCCTGAGGCCGACAAAGGCCCGGCGGTCGGAGTCCGTGGAGGCGGAGAAGAACCCCGCACCGGCATCGGCAGGTGTCGCCTGCCCGCTGACCGTGCTGAGCGCGGCCGCCAGAAGAATGCTGATATCCATGATGAGGACAGGATAGCGCCAGGTTGTATCCGGTTCAACCTGCAGATGACCCGGCCACGCTCGCGCAGGCCGTTGATTGACGCCGCCCGGCCTGACGGCCCATAGGAAGGCAGGCAATAAGCGGCAAAGACAGGGGTATGCATGAGCATTCATCTCCATACGGGCGACCTGCCCGCCGGGCTTGATCTGGGAAAGCGCGTGGCCATCGACACCGAGACGATGGGCCTGTCGCTGGTGCGTGACCGGCTGTGCCTGGTGCAGCTCTCGGCCGGGGATGGCGATGCCCATATCGTCCAGCTGGACCGGGCCTCCTATGACTGCCCCAACCTGAAGGCGCTTCTGGCCGATGAAGGCGTGGAGAAGATCCTGCATTTTGCGCGCTTCGACATCGCCATGATCGCACGCGATCTGGGCGTCACGCTGCGGCCTGTCTTCTGCACCAAGATCGCCTCCAAGCTGGCGCGCACCTATACCGACCGGCACGGGCTGAAGGATGTCGCGCGCGAGATTGCCGGCGTGGAGCTTTCCAAGCAGCAGCAGAGCTCGGACTGGGGCGCGGACGGGATCAGCGAGGCGCAGCTGAAATATGCCGCCGACGACGTGCTCTACCTGCACCAGATACGCGACGGGCTGGAGGCCATGCTGGTGCGCGAGGGCCGGATGGAGATGGCGCGCGCCTGCTTCAGCTTCCTGCCCACCCGCGCGGCGCTGGACATTGCCGGCTGGGCCGAGGCGGACATTTTCGCGCACAGCTAGGGGAAGCCTCGCGCGCACCCTGCCTTGAAATGGCCGTGGCAAGCGTCCACAAAGGCGGCGGGGGAAACGGGATCAGGCGTCAGGATGAACACGCTGACATTTGCAGCCGGAATGCCGACGGCGAGCCGGGCAGTGGCCATGGCGCGGATGCGCGCGCGTGTGGTGCGCAATCTGCGCCTCGTCTTCCTGTTCCTCATCGTGGCGCTGGCGGCCAATGTGGTCGTGCAGTCCATCCTGTCCGGAGCGCGTGAGCCGGCCAGCGCACCCGCCGCCATCAGCACCGGGGAGCGGATCGTCAATCCGCGCTTTACCGGCCTGGATGCCACCGGCCGGCCCTATGTGCTGACCGCCGACAGCGCGGTGCGCCGTCTGGTCGGGCTTGGAAACCTCACCGATCTGGAAAACCCGCGCATCGACTATGCGCTGCTGCTGGGCGGCGGCCAGGCGCCCGATGCCTCCGAGGTGTTGTCGCGCATCGGCGTGTATGATGACCGCACCCGTACCCTGCACATGAGCGACACGGTGCGCTTTGCCACCCGTTCAGGCTATCGTTTCCACACCCAGGGCGCCGCCATCGATCTGGACAGGGGTGTTGTGCGGGGCGAGGAGCCGGTGGAAGGTCATGCGCCGTGGGGCGGTGTCCAGGCACAGGGCTTCGAGCTGTACGAGGACGGACGGCGTTTGCTCTTTACCGGAGGCGTGGTCACGCGCTTTTATGTCGGCGGGGCAGCGCCCCCGCCCGAGGAGGACTGATGAGGCAGATTTTCGCGATTGCGCGGCTGGCGTCGATCATCGGCGCGGCAAGCGTACTGCTGCTGGCGCCCGCACACGCCCGCCAGCAGGCGCAGGACTTCCTTGATATCAGCTCCGATGACCAGGAAATCCTCGACCAGGAAAACCGGGTGCGCTTTATCGGCAATGTGAACGCCATACGCGGCGACACCCGCCTGCGCGCGGACTCCGCCGAAGCCATCATCGCGCGCGATCCGGCCACCGGCCAGCGGCGCATAGAGCGCATCAATGCGCGCGGCGATGTGTTCTACGTCACCGCCACCGAGACGGCGCGCGGCGACCGGGCCGTCTACACCCTCTCTGACGAGGTGATCGTGCTGACCGGCTCCGTGGTCCTCACCCAAGGCTGCAATGTCTCGACCGGCCAGCAGCTGGTCATCAACCTGCAGACCGGCGTATCACGCCTGACCGGGGGCAACGGGCGCGTGCGCAGCCTGTTCTTCTCCCAGGAGGGTGGCCAGCCGGCCGATCCCGCCAACTGCCCGGCCCCGCCCGTGCCGGGGCCCAGGCCGCGCGAATACCGGGCTGATTTCCTTACCGAGTAAGGCGCCCGCCTGCCGCTTTCCTGATGATGCCGGATGCCCCGCGCTGCGATTGGGCAGCCCTGCGGCCTTGCCAGCGGGGTGCAGGCCCTTGCAAGGATGAGGCCAGTTCCGCGCGCTTCACCAAATGTTAGGTCTGCGGCGGTAACCCTGATTGAAAGGGCGAGGTGCGATGACGGGAACATCCATGCCAGACAGCGCGGCTGAAGGCCTCCATGTCGATTCCATCGGCAAGGCGTTTGGACGGCGCGTGGTGGTCAAGTCCGTCTCGCTCCGGCTGAGGCGGGGCGAGGTGGTCGGGCTGCTGGGGCCGAACGGTGCCGGCAAGACCACCTGCTTTTACATGATTACCGGGCTTCTCCCGGCCGATCACGGACGGATCATGCTGGACGGCGAGGACATTACGGCATTTCCCATGTTCCAGCGCGCGCGCCTGGGCATTGGATACCTGCCGCAGGAAGCCTCGATCTTCCGGGGCATGACCGTGCTGGAAAACGTCACGGCCACCGCCGAGATCGCCGAGAAGGACAAGACGGCCCGCCGCGCGCTGGTCAAGGACCTGCTGGAAGAGCTGGGCGTGGACCATCTGCGCGACAGCCCGGCCATGGCGCTTTCGGGCGGCGAGCGGCGCCGGGTGGAGATCGCGCGTGCGCTGGCCACCCGTCCCGGCTTCATCCTGCTCGACGAACCGTTTGCCGGCATCGATCCGCTGGCCATTGCCGACATCCGCGATCTCATCCTGTTCTTGAAGCAGCGCGGTATCGGCATTCTCATCACCGATCACAATGTGCGCGAGACGCTGCAGATCACTGACCGCGCGGCCATCATCCACGATGGCGAGGTGCTGTTCGAAGGGTCTCCGGCGGCTGTGCGCGAAGATCCGTCTGTGCGCCGCGTGTATCTCGGCGACAGCTTCCAGTAGGCAGGGGACAGATGGCGAAGCTCGGACAGAGGCTGGAGGCAAGGCAGGGGCAGGGTCTGGTCATGACCCCGCAGCTCCAGCAGGCCATCAAGCTGTTGCAGCTCAACAATATGGAGCTGATGGAGTTCGTCGAGGAAGAGCTGGAGCGCAATCCGCTGCTCGAGCGCGACGAACGCCCCGAACCCGGCGGCGAGGACGAGCGTGCTCACACCGCGGAAACCGCCGATCCGCATGGCGAGCTGAGCTTTGATGCGCCGTCGTCGGCTGCCGACGAAGCCCTCGATGCCGATCGCGAGGCGATGTACGCCGACAGCGCGCCCGACATGGCCGGGAGCCGCGATACCGGCGGCGCGGTTGACTGGTCGCGGGCCGGCAAGGGCGGCGGCGGATTTGATGGCGAGGATTACGACGCGGCCGCGCACGCCACGCGCGAGAAGACCTTGCGTGAACATCTGCACGACCAGCTCGCCGATCTGGCGCTGACCAGCGCCGACCGGCTGATCGCCGCCCATCTCATCGATCTGGCAGATGATGACGGCTATATGCGCGCCGATCTGGCCGAGACGGCAGAGCGTCTGGGCGTCACCGTCTCGGAAGTCGAGGCCATACTGGCACGCCTGCAGGGTTTTGAGCCTGCCGGTGTCATGGCCCGCGGCCTGCAGGAATGCCTCGCATTGCAGCTTGCCGAGCGCGACCGGCTGGATCCGGCCATGGCTGCGCTGGTCGATAACCTGCCCCTCTTGGCAAAGCATGATTATGCCGCCCTTCGCGCGGTCTGCGGTGTCGACCAGGAAGATCTCGACGACATGATCGAGGAGCTGAAGCGGCTGACGCCCAAGCCCGGCCTTGCCTTCGGCTCTGACAATACCCGCGCCGTGGAGCCGGATGTCTTCGTGCGCGAGCGCCCCGATGGCAGCTGGGCGGTGGAGCTGAATACCGACACCCTGCCGCGGGTGCTGATGAATAATCGCTACGCCGCGCAGATCGCCGGCAGTGCCCGCTCGGCGGAGGAAAAGACCTTCATCACCGAGTGCACGCAGAACGCCTCATGGCTGGTCAAGAGCCTCGACCAGCGCGCGCGCACCATACTGAAAGTGGCCAGCGAGATCGTCCGCCAGCAGGATGCCTTCTTCGCCAAGGGCGTGGCGTGGCTGCGCCCGCTGAACCTGAAGACGGTGGCTGATGCCGTCGGCATGCACGAGAGCACGGTCAGCCGCGTCACCTCGAACAAGTATATCGCCACCCCGCGCGGCCTGTTCGAGCTGAAATACTTCTTCACCTCCTCCATTGCGTCTGCCGATGGCGGGGAGGCCTATTCGGCCGAGGCGGTGCGCTACCGCATCAAGGCCATGATCCAGTCGGAAACCGTGGACGACATCATGAGCGATGACGCCATTGTCGACCGGCTGCTCGCCGACGGGATCGAGATCGCCCGGCGCACCGTGGCAAAGTATCGCGAGGCGATGAACATACCCTCCTCGGTGCAGCGCCGCCGGATGATGAAGCGCTAGGCTCAGGACCGGTAAAACCCGCCTTGCCGGCTGTTAACCAGTTATCGGCATTGACGCCCCCGCCCGGCTTGCTACCGTCACTGTGTCCGGTACGAAACCGGACATTCGGCCACGCGTTGCAAAGAACGCCAGGGGCCCTCGCGAGAGAATGGCTCCTGCAGCCCGCGCAATGCGCCAGCGGCAGATGGAGTCATCATGCACATCCAGTTTGTTTCCAAAGGTATCGACGTTTCTCCCGCCCTGCGTGAACGGATCGAGGGCAAGGTTGAGGAAGGCACCGCAAAATACTTCAGCCGTCCCGGCGAAGCGTTTGTGACTGCCGCCAAGGAGGGGTTCGGCTTCAAGGTGGAGTGCGCACTGCACCTGCCGTCCGGCGCCTTCCTGCAGGCTACCGGCGAGGGCGCGGACGCCTATGCCGCGGCCGAGATCGCCGTCGAACACCTGGAAAAACGCCTGCGCCGCTACAAGCGCCGCCTGAAGGATCATCACGCCGAGCACAAGGCGGAACTGCCTGCCGAGGAAGCGCCGATTGTCGTTTTCCGCGGCAATGGCCGCGCCGTCCATCTTGATGAGGACGATTTCGATCTCGACGATGGCGGTGCCACCGGCGGCAGCGAGCCGGTCATCGTCGCGGAGACGGTGGGCGAGCTGCGCACCCTGACGGTCTCCATGGCCGTGCACGAAATGGACATGCTCGATACGCCGTTCATGCTGTTCAGAAACGCGGCAAGCGGATCGCTCAACGTGGTCTATAGGCGTCCTGACGGACATGTGGGGTGGATTGATCCGGCGCGAGAGGCTAAAGACGGCGCCGTTCGCTGAAGGGGGCCGCTCCCGGCCCTGCTGAATCCAAAGGCGTGACATGGCATTGTCAGACCTGATACCGCCCGGCGGGGCCGTGGCAGACCTGCCCGGTACAAGCCGCAAGCAGGTGCTCCAGTCCCTGTGCGAGCTGGCGCAGCGCACCTTGCACGTACCGGCCCGCAAGGTGCTCGATGCCGTCATGGAGCGCGAGAGGCTCGGTTCGACGGGTGTGGGTGATGGCGTGGCCATACCCCATGCCCGCACCGGCGAGGTGGACCGGGTGTGCGGCGTCTTCGCGCGCCTGAAGACGCCGGTCGATTTCGATGCCGTGGACGGCCGCCACGCCGACCTCGTCTTCCTGCTCCTGGCGCCGGAGGATTCTGGGGCCGAGCATCTCAAGGCCCTGGCCCGCGTAGCGCGCCTGTTCCGCCGGGAAGACATCCGCACGGCCCTGCGTGCGGCGCCCGATTCAGCCGCCGTCAACGCCATCCTGTCCGGCATGGCCCATATCGACGCGGCCTGACCTCCTAGCGGGCCGCATCCTCACGGGTGACACCAGCCTCGATGCGGCCGTCGGCATGGACAATCGCGTGCTTCATGCCTTGCGAGTTGTACCGGGCGCAGACCTCGCCGCGGGAATCGACCGCAATGATGCCGCCATCCCCGCCGAGCACGCCGATATCGTCCAGCACGCCGCGTACAGCCGTGTTCACGTCCGCCTTCAGGTAGCGCATGCGCGCCGACACGTCGGCCGCGGCATTGGCACGCATGAAGTATTCTCCCTGGCCAGTGCACGAGACGGCCACGCGCGCATCGGCCCAGGTGCCTGATCCGATGATCGGTGTATCGCCCACCCGGCCCCAGCGCTTGCGGAGCGTACCGCCGGTGGAGGTTGCGGCGCACAGCACGCCGTGCGCGTCCAGCACCACGCAGCCCACGGTTCCGGTCGCGATCTCGCGGTCGTCGGCAACGGCTGCAGGCCGGTAGTAGCTGTCCGGGTCGGCGATCGCCTCCACTTCGTGCTGGCGGGCGATATCGGCGGCGCCCGCGCCCGCGATCAGCACGTGAGGCGTGGAGTCCATCACCACCCGCGCGGCCGTTATGGGAGATATGAAGCCCTCCAGCGCGGCCACCGCGCCTGCCTTGCGCGATGGCCCTTCCATGATCGAGGCATCAAGCTCGTAGCGCCCGGCGGTGTTGGGCGAGGCCCCGCGCCCGGCCACATAGAGCGCGCTTTCCTCCATCGCCCGCACCAGCTTTACGGCGATATCGGCAGCGTGGCTGCCTTGTGCCAGCAGCGCCTTGCCCTCTTCGGCCAGCTCTTGCAGATGGGCGACCTCGCGCGCGTAGGAGCGGTCCGCCAGCACGCCGGCTCCGCCATGCAGGACAAGGGCGACAGGTCTGGTGTTCATGGTGTCTCCTGAAACGGCGCGGTTGGGACGGGGCTGTCCCAAGCGCTCTAGCACGGTGTACGCGCAAGTGGAATTTGTGTTGGAATAGGCCAAAGCCATCAGGAAGGGCATCGCTTATGCCCGATACCAATCAGATCGACCTCACCCGCACCGAGCGCCATATCCAGCTGACTGGTGCGCTCGCCGCCATCATCACCGCTGGCGTGTTCCTCGCTGTCTACCATGTCTGGCCGCCACTGCCCGCTGGAGCGGGGCTGGAGGAGCGGCTGGGTTTTGCCCTCGGCTGGTGTCTCGTGCCGCTGGTCTATGTTGTATCTGCCATTGGCTGGGTTGCGGGTATCCGCAGGCGTTCGGCAGAGGATGTAAGAGGTGCGGCTGCCGGCCCGCCCTCGGCGCGTCTCGCGCTGAGCCGTGCCTTCCTGCAGAACACGCTGGAACAGGCGTTTATCGCTTGTGGGGCATGGCTGGTGCTTGCGGTCTGGTCTGACGGACCGCTTCTCGGCCTCGTTGCGCCTGCGGCCGTACTGTTTGGCATCGGGCGGGTGCTGTTCGTGATACTCTACCGCGCAGCGCCCGTCGGCCGTGCGTTTGGCATGCATCTGACCATGGTCCCCACGCTTGTTCTTTACGGGGCCTGCGTGTGGCTGGTCGTACGCTCCTTCCCCATTTTCGGCTGAGTGCGCCATAAGCGTTTTCTTTAGAGGCAAGGCGCGCTATCTGAACGCTCCAACGCCGCGCAAAGGCGCGGCTCACACCAGCGGGAGGAGCGCAGGATCATGCAGTTCAAGGGTGCAAGCGCGGTTGTCACAGGCGGAGCATCGGGTCTGGGCGAGGGCACGGCCCGGCGTCTGGCCGCCGAAGGCTGCAAGGTCGCGATCTTCGACCTCAATGCCGAACGCGGCGAGGCGCTGGCCAAGGAACTGGGCGGTGTGTTCGCGCAGGTGAACGTCGCCGATGTGGAAAGCGTGAAGGCGGGCTTTGCCAAGGCACGCGCGGCCAATGGCCAGGAGCGCATTCTCGTCAACTGCGCCGGTATTGGCTGGGCGGAGAAGACCGCACGCCGCTCTTCTTCCGGCGAGATCGTCGGTCACCAGCTCGACAAGTTCGCCCTCGTCATCAACATCAACCTCATCGGCTCGTTCAACTGCGCCGTGCTGGCCGCTGAAGGCATGCTGACCCTTGATCCCGATGCGTCGGGCCGGGGCGTCATCGTCAACACGGCGTCGGTTGCCGCGCAGGATGGCCAGATCGGCCAGGTGGCGTATTCTGCCTCCAAGGGCGGCATTTACGGCATGACGCTGCCCATGGCGCGTGACCTTGCCCGTGAAGGCATCCGCGTGAACACCATCCTGCCGGGCTTCTTCGAGACCCCGATCTATCAGCAGATGCCGCCAGAGGTGAAAGTGAACCTCGCGAGCCACCTGCAATTCCCGCAGCGCTTCGGCACGCCGGCCGAATATGCCGATCTCGTCGCCTTCATGGTGCGCAATGACTACATCAACGCCGAATGTGTCCGCCTGGACGCCGGCGCACGCATGCCCCCGAAATAGTATCTGACAAATGCCAGCCCCTTGCGGCTCCCGCGGGAGCTGCAGGGGGGGCGAGCCTACTTCCGCACCAGTGGCCAGGCGAGCTCGTGCGCGGTGCTGACCGGCTCCAGCCCTTCAACGCCATAGGTTTCAGGATAGCGCCGCGTGATCTTGGCGGTGCCGAACAGCACATCCCAGAAGAATAGCAGATTGCCGTAATTGCCCTTGTAATGGGTCACGCCGTCATCCTTGTGCATGCCGTGATGGGCGGCGTGCGTGGCCGGCGTGGATATGATGCGCTCCACCACCCACATCACCGGGGAGAGCGCCTTGATCCGGTAGAGCGGCTCGTCCCAGCGCCAGGAAGAATGGGCGGCAAAGATCACCGTCATCTTCACGACCAGATAGGCGATATAGACCGGGCCGAACCCCAGATGGACCAGCGTCGCCGATATCCAGATGCCCGGCATCAGGAGGTAGTAGAAAAGATTGTTCCGATAGGAGATGCGCACGCTCATATAGCCGCCCGAATGGTGGGCCCGGTGCAGGCTGTAGAGCCAGCTCACATTATGGTTGGCGCGGTGCCACCAGTATTGCGTCATGTCATCGCCGATCAGCAATATGGCCAGCATCGCCCACCAGGGCAGAAAAGCCAGCGCGCCTTCGGAACCCGGCCGCACCCATTCCACCAGCATGGGCGCAATCGCGAAGATGGCCGGCACGGTCAGGAGGATGATGGTCAGCGTGGAGACCCCCTCGATCACCGCATCGCGCGTGGAGACCCGGCCTGTCTGGCTGAACCGCCCCGCAATGATTTCCAGAAGCGCAAAGCCGATGAAAATGGCGGGGACGATGAGTTTCATGTCGAACATGGATGGGGCTCCTGTTTGAGCCAGCATCGGCGCAGCCGTCCATAACTTCCAATACATTTAATTGATCTATCCATAACCAGGCGGCATGATTGGGCCATGCTCACCTTGCGCACGGCCCGCCTGTTCATCGCTTGCGCCGATTCCGGCACGCTCACCGCTGCAGCGGGTGTACTGAATGTATCCCAGCCCGCAGCCACGAAGTCCCTCGCCCAGCTTGAGGCCGCGCTCGGCGGTGCGCTGTTCGAGCGGTCTGGCCGCCGCCTTTCTTTGACGGCGCTGGGCGAAGCCCTGCTGCCGCGTGCGCGGGCCCTGGTGCAGCAGGCACGCGACATGGAGGCTGAAGCGCGGCGCTGGCGCTCGGGTGAGGATGGCCTGATCCGGCTGGGCGCCGGTCCGGCAGTAGCATTCAGCCTGCTCCCCGATGCCGTGAAACGGTTTTACGCCTCTGGCAGCGCCGCGCGCCTGACCGTGCGCTCCGGCGCCGCAGGGGAGCTGATAGAGCGCCTGCGCCGCGGCGAGCTCGATCTGGTGGTCGCCGACAGGGGCGATGACGAGGCCGATCCTGCTCTCGCTGCGCGCGCTCTGCCCGATCAGGGCCTTGCCGCTGCCGTCCGCCCCGGCCACCCGGCCTTGGCAGGTGCGCCGCTGGAGGATTTCCGCATCGCGACCGCCACGCCGCCAGAGCGCCTGCGCCAGTTTCCGCTGGGCTGGAATGCAGGCGCGCCGGGGATAGTCTGTGATGATTATGGCGTGCTGGCGCGCGCCTGCGCGGTGTCAGACCATATCCTCATCGCGCCGGAGCCGGTGATGGCGCGCATCCTGACAGAGCACGCCCTTGTGTCTCTATCGGGAGCGGTCTCCGCCCTCGTCGTGCGCCCGGCGCTGATCTGGCGCGCTGATGCTCCCGCCAGCGCCGCGCGCGAGGCCCTTTGCGCGTGTTTTGAAGGGCCGGAGTGAAGCTTGGCGCAGTTCGCGCTTTGATACGCTGCGGGTTCGCGCCAGTATCCCCCTCCTTTGTGCCTGCAGGAGGGCGACATCGTGATTGCCGGACTGGCTTGGACATTGGCCGCACTTCAAGGCGCACCTGCGATTAACATAAATGAATGGATAGATCGCCGCATTTCAGAAAGAGAAATATTAGAATATGAATTTAATAGTATAAATCCATATGATTGTCCGATTTATCAGGAATATTATCAAGATTGCGTATTTTCAAGTGTGCATGGATTTGATGTTTTTGTCCACGAAGGTGTGTATCAGGTATTAATATACGGCGATATCGAAGTTATATTCCACGGAGCCCGCATCCGCATCGGAGACCCTGTCGTCGACCTTATCCGAGTGTTCTCGGGCGATGCTGGCAGTGCGGCCATTGATGAATTAATTTCAGATAGCTCAACGATTAATTTGACGGCCTTATACCTTGAAAGCAATTTGCCAAATAAAATGGAAGATTTTTATATTGATGCTGTTACAGACGAAGACGGGAAAATCATCCAATTGAGCTTTTTTCTCAATATTATTTAATGTTTCATCGCGTTTTTTTAACGCAGGCGCATCGTCTTTTCCTTCTTATTGCCCGCGCCTTGCGCCGTCATCACCAGCACGCCCCCCTTGCCTTCTGCGCGCAGCGACCGGTAGGTGCGCAGTGCCGCAAATATATGCGGCTGGTCCTGCAGCCAGACCGGGATCATCCGGACGGCGATAATGCGTTCGGTGAGGCTGATGAAGCCCATGGCCACGGCCGGGCCGATCAGCCAGGGATCCAGTCCGGCGGTGAGCTGGAACAGCGCGCCATAAAAGGGCAGCGCCCACAGCTTGGCCGAGATGAAGTGAAAGCACGATCCGCGGCCATAGCGCAGGAAATCCTGCGCCGTGGCGAGCCCCTGATACGCCGCCAGCGCCGCGATCCACACCCACCACCCCTCCAGCATGTCTTGGCGGTGGATCATCACGAAGGCGGTGTAGGACAATATGAATGCGAGGTCGGCCCAGCCATCGGCGCGTCTCAGCAGCACCGTCACCACGCCGCGCCGGCGCGCAATGACGCCATCAAACACATCCGATAGGAGCGCGAGCGGTATCAGCGCGGCGGCGATCATGTCGCCTGACCCCAGAAGCCATGCAATCCAGGGCGCAGGCGCACATGCCGCGCGGGCCAGCACCAGCGCCCACGGCAAGCGATCCAGCAAAGGGCTCGGATGGCGGCTCATCACGGCAGAATAGGCGCGAGTCTGCGCTCTCTACCAGCGCCGCGCGCGAGGCCCTGTATGCGTGTTTTGAGAGGGTGTGATTGCAGGGACCAGTGATCTGTCTGACTATGTGATGATTGGGCGTTGCACCCGATTGCAACGCGAAAAGAAGCTTGGGGGATTCAGTCATGGCAGAGCCAGAACATGAGGGGCGATCGACGCTACTGATTGAAGCAAGCGTGCAGCTTCGGACACTTCATGAGATGGGCTGGACCCAGTGGCTCGGCGTTCAGCGGCGCGCGCATTTGGCCATTTATGTGGATGGCATTCACTATGA
>ERZ869909.1039-NODE-1039-length-24954-cov-5.360574_pt1 | contig 24954 bp, 17 predicted proteins | sample MGYA00520892_ERZ869909 | MGnify/ENA primary metagenome ERZ869909 (study PRJEB32215, sample SAMEA104723947) | bioreactor metagenome | biome: bioreactor; feature: anaerobic bioreactor; material: water | place: China | collected 2015-03-12 ... | reverse complement strand
GCATCGCCGAAATCGAACACCACATTGCCGGCGCCGTTGACACTGGCAAAGCGGTCGATGACCTGCTGCACGCTCAGGTTGCCCTGCCCGCGCCACAGGCCCTGCGCCAGATCCAGCCGGTCGCCGGCGCCGAAATCCATCACGCGGTTGTAGTCATAATGGCGGAAGAAGACGAAGACATCATTGCCGGCGCCGCCATAGAGCGTATCGCTGCCGGCACCGCCGAAAAGCGTATCGTTGCCGGCACCGCCAACCAGCATGTCGTCGCCGGCATTGCCGCCCAGCGAATCGCCGCCGTCGCCGGCATAGATCGTATCATTGCCGCGACCGCCCCAGAGCTGGTTGCGTCCGGAAATGCCGAAGATCAGGTCATCGTCGAGCCCACCGCCGATGGTATCGTTGCCGACGCCGCCGAGGATGGTATCGCGCCCGGCGCCCCCCCAGAGCATGTTGTTGCCACCGACACCATACATCAGGTCATCGCCGAAACCGCCGCCGATGGTATCATTGCCGCCGGCGCCCCAGATCGTATCGTTGCCGCGCCCACCCCAGATGACATTGTTGCCACCCGTCGCCATGATCAGGTCATCGCCGGCCAGCGCGTTGAGCGTATCATTGCCCGATCCGCCGATCAGCACATCGGCATTCATCGTGCCGGTGAACAGCGTGTTCGGATTGCCGGCCGTGGGTGCCGGCAGACCCACGGGCAGGTTCTCGATATCGACGAAGGTCAGCCGCTGGCCATTGGTGAAGGTGATCACCCCGTCGCGCGTGGTGGTGCCATCGCCGTTGTTCACCTCGCGGGTGAAGATCACCGACGACACGGTCAGGCCGGGGTTGATCACCAGCGTATCCACGCCCGTGCCACCATGGACCGTATCGTTGCCACCGGCATGCATCGTATCATTGCCCTCGCCGCCCAGCAGCACGTTACGCCCGCCGCCCGAGCGCAGCACGTCATTGCCGCCGCCGCCATAGAGCACGTTGTTGGCGCTGTTGCCCTGAATGGTGTCATTGCCCGAACCGCCAATGGCGTTTTCGATCCATGTGTTGAGATGAATGCCCAGATTCTCGCGCCCGCCGCTGATATCCGAGAAACTGCCCGGCGTCAGGTCCAGCCGGTGCCCCATGGTCGAACCGGTCAGGTTGATGAAATCAAAGCCGCCGACGTCATAGATGGTCATGGCCAGCGGGCTGCTGCCGATCACCCCGGGCTGGGTGGTGCCCAGAAGTGCCGCATTGAAGACATGCGACAGATAGTTGCCAAGGTTGGTGCCGGTGCCCCACATGGTCGCTCCGGCGGTGGGGCTGTTCGCCCCCGGCGTGCCGTAAAGCTGCTGGATGGCGGCCAGATCGGCCATCATCGCCGTCTGGATATAGCCGAAGCTGGCATTGGTGAAGGTATTCGTCGTCTGATCGTAATAGGACATGATCGACAGTTGCCAGCTGTCCAGATCGAAGGCCCGCTGGGTGCCGAAATCGGCGGTATTGTTGTAAGGGCCCTGATGCCCAAGCCCCAGCGCATGGCCGATCTCGTGGATATAGGTCTGGAAGGAATAGCTGTCGAGCGTGGTGCCCGACTGCACAAGCCATTGGGTTGACACGTTGATCGTGGCACTGCTGATCCGCCCGATGCCGCCGAACGACGACGGGTTGGAAAACTGCATGCTGGCCCAGGCGCCGTCATCAGAGTCCTGGAAGGTGATCTGGGCGCCGGAATTGACCTCCTGAAAACGGATATTGGCGACCATTTCCCAGGCTTCCATCGCCCAGCGCGCCAGCTGCCGCCCCTCGGCGGTGAGCGAGGTGATATCGACCGAGATCACATTGCTGCTGGAGGTGTCGAAGGCGCGCGCCGGTGCGCTGTTGAAGCCCCAGTAGCCATGGATCAGGTAGTTGGCCATGTTGTTGATCAGCGTCGGATTGACGGTGCCGCCACCGCCACCGCCGCCAAGCCCGGCCACCGACAGTTCATAGGTGCCGGTGCTGCCGTCCATGTAGGAGGCCGCTTCAAGATAGAAGACGCCGGTATAGCTGGCGATGAAGTTGGAAAGCCGCGAATCGAACCCGGCACCGCCATCGTCATTCTGCGCGATCAACCCGCCCGACTGGTCATAGACCCGCAGATAGGCGTCACTCAAAGTGCCCCGGCTGGCGCCACTGGCCGCCAGCGAGATGTCATAGCTCTGCCCGGCCTGGAGCTCGATGCGCACCCAGTCGCGGTCGCCGAGGAAGCTCAGGTTGCCCCGGAAGGTATCGCCCACCTGGATCGTATAGGGGGTCGTGGTATTGGCGGGGGCGTCCACGCCCTCCATGATGATGGCGTTGATGGCCTCATAGCCGCATTCAGGATCAAAGGGCCGCAGCTCGGCGCAGATCGTGCACATTTACTTCACTCCCATACTCTTGACGCAAACCGCGCCGGGATCATCACTCCATTCACGCCATGGCTGCCCGGCAGACCGGCGTGGTGCTAACGCGCGGCCCGGGCCGCGCCCTTCCTGTTGCCTTGCCGCCGCAATGCAGCGTCAGGCAGCGTTCAATGTGCGCGCCAGTTGACGCGCAAATTCGGCGATCGCCTCGGGCGAAAGGCCCGGCGCGCCCACCCTGTCGAAGCCCAGCTCCGGCCCGCTGCGCCATTCGCCGCCGCGTCCCTGCTGGTCCAGCCGGCCGCTCAGCCCGGTCTCGGCCACCCGCGTCAGCCGCAGCGCCACCAGCCGGTCCTGCCCGGCGCGCAGCGAGGGCGCACGCTCGCCCGGGGCCAGCAGCCGCACCAGATAGCCGGGCGCCTCGTCGGCCAGCGATTGCGCCAGCATGCGGCACAGATGCACCTGATCGGCGGGGGCCAGCGCCGGATCGCCGGGGCATTCGACCATCAGGAGGGCGCGGTCCAGTTCGGTGCGGCCGATGGTCGAGCTTTGCAGCGGGCCGGGATCGGGGCGGGTGACGGGCATGGGCGGGTCCGGGCGACGGGGAGGGGGATCGGCCTGAATCTGGCAGGCGGGCAACAGCAGGACCAGCGCGCAAAGCGGCGCGAGGGCTCTGGCGGAGGCGAAAGCGAGGCAGCGCGGCATCAACACTCCAGACTGGATGGCGCGAAAGATACGATGAATAAGGCAACAAGAAAAGCGGCCAGATTGCTCTGACCGCTTTTTGTGATCGCGCTTTTGCGCGCTGCCGTATTGGCTATTCCGCCGGCATGGCCGAGGCCTCCACAACCAGCGGATGCGGCAGATGCACCAGCATCTCGCGCGGGCAAAGTTGCAGGAAATTGCTCTTCTCGATATCCCAGCGGCGCAGGATCTCGGCGGCGCGCAGGCTCTCGGTCTCGGCGGCGTGGCGTTCGATCAGCGCCTTGAGCTGGTCTTCCCAATGCGCCACGGTGACCCGGCAGGTGACCAGCGTTTCGGCATTGATCAGCGCCTCGGCCCGGCCCTCGGGATCATAGAGATAGGCCATGCCGCCGGTCATGCCGGCACCGAAATTGGCGCCGATGCCGCCCAGAATCACCGCCACCCCGCCGGTCATGTATTCGCAGCCGTTCGAGCCGCAGCCCTCGACCACCACTTTCGCGCCCGAATTGCGCACCGCAAAACGCTCGCCTGCCCGCCCGGCGGCGAACAGATAGCCATCGGTGGCGCCGTAAAGCACCGTGTTGCCGATGATGGTATTCTCGGCAGCAGTGAGCGGCGAGGCCATGCGCGGACGCACCACGATCAGCCCGCCCGACAGCCCCTTGCCGACATAATCATTGGCATCCCCGAACACCTCCAGCTTCAGCCCGCGCACCGCGAAGGCGCCCAGCGACTGCCCGGCGCTGCCGGTCAGCTTGACGGTCAGGTGATCGGGTTGCAGGTCGTTGCGCATGCCGAAGCGGCGCACGATATGGCTGGAGGCACGGGTGCCGACGGTGCGGTGGGTGTTGCGCACCGCATAGCTGAGCTGCATCTTCTCGCCATCGTCGAAGAAGCGCGCGGCATCGCGGATGATCTCCTGGTCCAGCGTGTCGGGCACGGCATTGCGCGGCTTGTCGCGGTCATAGCGGATGTTATGCGCGCCATCGACGGTGATCAGCAGCGGGTTGAGATCCAGATCGTCCAGATGCGCCGAGCCGCGGCTGACCTGGGTCAGCAGATCGGCACGCCCGATGATCTCGTCGAGCGAACGCGCCCCGAGGCTGGCGAGGATCTCGCGCACCTCCTGGGCATAGAAGGTGATCAGGTTCACCACCTTGTCGGCCGAGCCGGTGAACTTGGCGCGCAGCGCCTCGTTCTGGGTGCAGACGCCGACCGGGCAGGTGTTGGACTGGCACTGGCGCACCATGATGCAGCCCATGGCGATCAGCGCCGCGGTGCCGATACCGTATTCCTCGGCGCCCATCATGGCGGCGATAACGATATCGCGCCCGGTGCGCAGCCCGCCATCGGTGCGCAAGGTCACCCGCTCGCGCAGGTTGTTCATCGCCAGCACCTGATGCGCCTCGGTCAGGCCCATTTCCCAGGGCAGGCCGGCATATTTGATGCTGGTGCCGGGCGAGGCGCCGGTGCCGCCGTTATGCCCCGAGACCAGGATGATATCGGCCTTGGCCTTGGCCACCCCGGCGGCGATGGTGCCGACCCCGGAAGAGGCCACCAGCTTCACCGTCACCTTGGCGCGCGGGTTGATCTGCTTGAGGTCATAGATCAGCTGCGCCAGATCCTCGATCGAATAGATGTCATGGTGCGGCGGCGGGCTGATCAGCGTCACGCCGGGGGTGGAATGGCGCAGCCGGGCAATCAGCGCGGTCACCTTCATGCCGGGCAGTTGCCCGCCCTCGCCGGGCTTGGCGCCCTGGGCCACCTTGATCTCCAGCTCCTCGCAGGCGTTGAGATATTCCGCCGTCACGCCAAAGCGCCCTGAGGCCACCTGCTTGATCTTGGCGCTGGGATTGTCGCCATTGGGTTCGGGGTGGAAATGCGCCGGATCTTCGCCGCCCTCGCCACTGTCGGATTTCGCGCCGATGCGGTTCATGGCGACATTGAGGGTCTTGTGCGCCTCGGGCGAGAGCGCACCAAGGCTCATGCCCGGCGTGACGAACCGCTTGCGGATGGCGGTGATGCTCTCCACCTCCTCGATGGGCAGCGGACGGCCCAGCGGCTTGAAATCCAGCAGATCGCGAATGTGGATCGGCGGGTTGGCCTGCATCGCGGCGGAATACTTGCGCCACAGGTCATGGCTGCCGCGGTCGCAGGCCGATTGCAGCAGATGCATGGTCTGTGCTTCCCAGGCGTGTTTCTCGCCCGAGCGGCGCGCCTTGTAGAACCCGCCGACCGGCAGCACCCCGGCCTCGCCGCGCCAGCCGCGCGCATGCACCTCTTCGAGCTTGCGCTGAATGCCGATCAGACCGATGCCCGAAATGCGGCTGTGCATGCCGGGGAAATATTCCGCCACCATCGCCCGGCTCAGGCCCACGGCCTCGAAGTTGAGCCCGCCGCGATAGGAAGACACCACCGAAATGCCCATCTTCGACATGATCTTCAGAAGGCCCGCGTCGATGGCATCGCGGTAGCGGCGCATGGCATCGGTCAGACTGCCCTCCAGCAGCCCGCGCTCGATGCGGTCGGCGATGGTATCCTGCGCCAGATAGGGGTTCACCGTGGTTGCGCCACAACCGATCAGCACCGCGAAATAGTGCGGATCAATGCATTCGGCCGAGCGCACATTGAGGCTGGTGAAGGTGCGCAGCCCCTTGCGCGTCAGCCAGGAATGCACCGCGCTGGTGGCCAGGATCATCGGCATGGCGATGCGCGACGGCCCCTGATGCTCGTCGCTCAGCACGATATGCCCGGCGCCCGAACGCACCGCATCCTCGGCCTCGGCGCGGATACGCTCCAGGCCCTGACGCAGCGCATCCTCGCCCTCGGTGATGGTGCAGTCGATCATCGCCACGCTGTCGCCGAACTCACGCGCCATGACGCGGAATTCCTCATTGGCGATGAACGGGCTTTCCAGCACCAGGATCTCGGTCTGGGCCGAGCTTTCGTCGAGCACGTTCTTCAGGTTGCCGAAACGGGTTTTCAGGCTCATCACCCGGCTTTCGCGCAGGCTGTCGATCGGCGGGTTGGTGACCTGGCTGAAGTTCTGCCGGAAGAAATGGCTCAGCGGGCGGTATTGCTGGCTGAGCACCGCCGCCGGGGTATCGTCGCCCATCGAGGCAACCATTTCCTTGCCATCCTCGGCCATCGGCGCCAGTACCTGCTCGATCTCTTCGAGCGTGTAGCCGGCGGCGATCTGGCGGCGGCGCAGGCCCTCGCCACGGTGTTGGGCTGCTTCGGGAACATCGCGCAAGAGGCTGTTGAGATCGACGATCTTTTCGATCCATTCGCCGAAGGGCTGGCTGGCCGCCAGCTTGTCCTTGAGCGCGGTGTCGCGATAGAGCCGGCCCTCGGCCATATCGACAGCGATCATCTGCCCCGGCCCCAGCGCGCCCTTCTCGCGCACGCTCAGCTCATCGACCGGCACCATGCCGGCCTCTGACCCGGCGATCAAAAGCCCGTCGCCGGTGACGACATAGCGCATGGGCCGCAGCCCGTTGCGGTCCAGCCCGCCGCCGACCCAGCGGCCATCGGTGAAGGCCAGCGCCGCCGGCCCGTCCCAGGGCTCCATCACCGAATTGCAATAGGCATACATGTCCTGCCAGGGCTTGGGCAGTTCCACCGTGGTCTTGGACCAGGCCTCGGGCACCAGCATGGTCTTGGCCATCGGCGCCGAGCGGCCCGAACGCACCATGGCCTCGAACACCGCGTCCAGCGCGCCGCTGTCGGAAGCGCCGGCGGGGATGATCGGCTTGATATCCTCGGCCATCTCGCCGAAGGCGGAACTGGCCATGCGGATCTCATGGCTGCGCATCCAGTTCACATTGCCCTTGAGCGTATTGATCTCGCCGTTATGGGCCAGCATGCGGAAGGGCTGCGCCAGCCACCATTGCGGGAAGGTGTTGGTGGAATAGCGCTGATGATAGATCGCGAAGGCCGAGATGAAGCGCTCGTCCATCAGATCCGGGTAGAACGAGGCGACCTGTTCGGCCAGCATCATGCCCTTGTAGATGATCGAACGGCACGACAGCGAACAGAGGTATAGCCCCTGGATCTGCGCGGCGATGGCGGCCTTCTCGATCCGGCGGCGGATGACATAAAGCTCGCGCTCGAAGGTTTCTTGATCGGAGCCGCGGGCATTCCTGATCAGGATCTGCTCGATCTCGGGGCGGGTGGCATTGGCCTTCTCGCCCAGCACCGAGGTATTCACCGGCACATGCCGCCAGCCATAGATGTAATGGCCCATGCGCAGCACTTCGGTTTCGACGATGGTGCGGCAGCGCTCCTGGGCACCGAAATCGGTGCGCGGCAGGAACACCTGGCCCACGGCGATCAGCTTGTCGGTATCGGGCTCATGGCCGGTGCGGCGCACCTGATCATGAAAGAAATCCACCGGGATCTGCACATGGATGCCGGCGCCATCGCCGGTTTTTCCATCGGCATCGACCGCGCCCCGGTGCCAGACGGCCTTGAGCGCGTTGATGCCGTTTTCCACCACCTGACGCGAGGGCTTGCCGTCGATCGCCACCACCAGCCCGACACCACAGGAGGCGTGTTCATCCTCGGCCTTGTAGAGGCTGTTGGCATCCATGAAGGCGCGACGGGCCTCTTCGCGGGCGACCCAGGCTGCATCGTAATTGCTCATGCTCATGCTCCCGCTCCGGAATATTTGGCCATGGTTTCCTCGCCGGTCAGGCGCTCATGCTCGCCCGCCAGGCAATAGGCGCCGCCGGTACCATCGGCGAAGACCTCGTGATCGAGTTTCAGCCCGTCGAGGCTGTCCAGCGTGCCCGCGGCCATCGCCGTCAAACCGGCCATCTTGCCCGCGGTGACGCGGTAAAAGAGCGTCGAGCCGCAATCGCGACAGAAGCCCCGCTCGGCCCAGGACGAGGAGGCATAGACCGCCGGGGTTCCGGCGGTGAAGGTGATCGCCTCGGCCGGGGCATCCAGCGAGACCAGCAGGGCGCCGGTATGGCGCCGGCATTGCTCGCAGGAACAGCCGCCAAGACCGGTCTTGTCGCTGCGGATAGCATAGCGCACCGCGCCGCAAAGGCAGCCGCCGGCGCGGGTCTTTTCTGCCCCGGCACTCATTGCGCGGCCACGGCGGCAGATTGCGCCAGATAGTCGAGCATCGCATCGGCGGCCTCGCGCCCGTCGCGGATCGCCCAGACCACGAGGCTGGCGCCGCGCACGATATCGCCCACCGCATAGACCCCGGGCAGGCGCGTCGCATGGGTGCCGAATTCGGCGCGGATCGTGCCCCAGCGGGTGACCGGCAGTTCCGGCTCGCCCCAGAGCTTGGGCAGATCCTCGGGCTCGAAACCCAGCGCCTTGATCACCAGATCGGCCTCTTCGGCGTAATCGGCACCCTCGATCACCTCGGGCGCGCGGCGGCCGCTGACATCGGGCGGGCCCAGGCGCATGCGCTGCACCTGCACGGCGCGCACCGCCTCGTCGCCGGAAAAACCGGCCGGGGCGGTCAGCCAGACGAATTCGACGCCCTCTTCCTCGGCATTCTGCACCTCGCGCTGGCTGCCGGGCATGTTCTCGCGGTCGCGGCGATAGAGCAGCCGCACCGAGGCCGCGCCCTGCCGCACGGCGGTGCGCACGCAATCCATCGCGGTATCGCCGCCGCCGATCACCACCACCCGCTTGCCGGCGGCATTGAGCGCGCCCGAATCGTATTCGGCCACGTCGTCACCGAAGCTCTTGCGGTTCGAAGCGGTCAGGTAATCGAGCGCCGGCACGATGCCTTGCAGCTCATCCCCCGGCAGGTCCAGTTCGCGCGAGCGATAGACGCCGGTGGCGATCAGCACCGCGTCATGCTGACCACGGATCGCGGCGAAGCTGATATCCTCGCCGACCGTGCAGTTGAGCACGAATTGTACGCCGCCGGCCTCAAGCTGCTCGATGCGTTGCATGACCACCGGTTTTTCCAGCTTGAAGCCGGGGATGCCATAGGTCAGCAGCCCGCCGGCGCGGTCATAACGGTCATAGACGGTGACCTGGATACCGGCGCGGCGCAGCCGGTCGGCAGCGGCCAGCCCGCCCGGCCCGGCGCCGATGATGCCCACCGATTCGGCGCGCTCGCTGGCGGGTTTCACCGGTTTCACCCAGCCCTCGGCCCAGGCGGTATCGGTGAGGTATTTCTCGACCGCACCGATGGTCACCGTGCCGTGGCCCGATTGCTCGATCACGCAATTGCCCTCGCAGAGCCGGTCCTGCGGGCAGATGCGGCCGCAGATCTCGGGGAAGGTATTGGTGGCCTGGCTCAGCTCATAGGCTTCCTGCAGCCGGCCGGCGGCGGTGAGCATCAGCCAGTCGGGGATATTGTTGTGCAGCGGGCAATGGGTCTGACAATAGGGCACGCCGCACTGGCTGCACCGGCCGGCCTGTTCGGCGGCCTTCTCGGCGGCATATTCGGCATAGATCTCGCCGAAATCGGCGCGCCGTTCCTCGGCGCCGCGCTTTTGCGGCATCTGCCTGGGGGTGGTGACGAATTGAAGCATCCGCTGCGTTGCCATGGGGGCCTCCCTGGGTATTCGAAAGCCATTACGCCGGCGCGCGGGGAAATAAAAGTCAGCACGACTTACCTATATGCGATATTTTTTCGCCCTGTCGCGCCTCTCGGCAAGATTTCCAGCAAATTTAGGTCAGCATGCGATACATATCATTCCTCTTTCGCTTCCGGCATGGGGCGCTAAGTTGCGCCGGCACCTCTTCGGGCAGGCAACAGGCGGCGGCGGGCGATGACCTTCTTTCAACTTTTCATTCTGGCCATCGTGCAGGGAATCACCGAATTCCTGCCGATCTCGTCCTCGGCGCATCTGATCCTGCTGCACGAGATCGGCGGCCCCTCGGCCGATGCGCTGGCGCTGGATGTGGCAGTGCATCTGGGTTCGATCCTGGCGGTCGTGCTCTATTTTCGCCCTGACGTGGTAGCGGCGTTCGCCGGGTTGGGGCATCTGGCAAAGCGCCGCGAAAGCCCGCAGGCGCGGCTGGCGCTGGGGCTGGTGATCGCCACGCTGCCGGCGGTGGCGTTGGGCGCGGTGCTGGCGCTGACCGGCTGGATCGAGCATCTGCGCAACGCCACGGTGATCGGCTGGATGATGATTGTCTTTGGCCTGCTGCTCTATGTTGCGCATCGCTTCAGCCCCGAGGCCCGACCGGCCAGCGACTGGCGGCTGCGCGACGCGCTGATCATGGGGCTGTGGCAGGCGGTGGCGCTGATTCCGGGGGTGTCGCGCTCGGGCATCACCATGACCTCGGCGCGGTTTCTGGGCTTTGAGCGCCATTCGGCCGCCAAGGTGGCGATGCTGATGTCCATCCCGGTCACGTTGGCCACCGGCGGGCTTCTGGCCCTCAAGGTGCTGCGCAGCCCGGTGGGGCTGGACCTGCTGCGCGATGCCGCCATTGCCGCCGTGCTGGCCTTCGCCGCCGCCTATCTGGCGCTGGCGCTGATGATGAAGCTGCTCAGCCGCGTCAGCTTCACGCCCTATGTGATCTATCGGCTGATTCTGGGCGTGGTGCTGCTGGTGCTGGCCTATTCCTGACCGCGCAGACGCCCGGCCGATTCGCGGATCGCGTCATACTGGCCGGTCGGGCGGAAGCGCCACAGATAGCCGGGCAGCACCAGTTCCATCGGCGTCGGTGTGATGCCCAGATCCACCAGCCCCTTGGCGCCCTCGCTCACCACATTGTCGCGCTGCAGGTTGCGCAGCTGATCGCGCGTCAGCACCTTGTTGGTGAACAGCCCCCCGGTCAGGAACTGCGCCAGCCCCAGCATCGAGGCGATGAATCGCGCGGCAAAACCCGGCAGGTTGATGACCACCCGCTTGCGGCGGATCTCAACCAGCATGCGCTGCACCAACTCGCGGAAACTGGCCACTTCCGGCCCGCCCAGTTCATAGAGGCCCGGCGCCACCTCGCCCATCGCCGCCTTGGTGGCGGCCAGCGCCACGTCATCGACATAGACCGGCTGGAAGCGCGTGGCGCCGCCGGCGATCGGCAGGAAGGGACTGAAACGGGTCATGCCGGCGAAACGGTTGAAGAACTGATCCTCGGTGCCAAAGATGATCGAGGGCCGCAGGATCACCGCCTGCGGGAATGCCGCCAGAACCGCCGCCTCGCCCTCGGCCTTGGTGCGGGCATAATCGCTGTCGGATGCCAGATCGGCACCGATGGCCGAGACATGCACCAGCTGCCCCACCCCGGCCGCCGCCGCCAGCCGCGCCACCCGGCCCGCGCCCTCGGCCTGAACGGCGCCAAAACGGTTCTTGCCGCTCTCGGCCAGGATGCCAACGCAATTGACCACCGCATCGGCACCTTGCAGCGCCGCCGCCACCGAGGCGTCATCGCGGATATTGCACAGCACCGGCTCCACCTGGCCAACCGTGCCATAGGTGCGCACATAGAGCCGCTCGTTGGGCCGCCGCGTGGCCACACGCACCCGCCAGCCCGCCTGCGCCATGCGCCGCGCGATATAGCGCCCCACAAAGCCCGAGCCGCCAAAGATCGTGACCAGTTTCGACATTTCGCCCTCCGCGCATGCGCTTTTCACCCCGTTCCATAGCGCCGCACCCCCTTGTGGACAAGCCAAAACCCGCCTGCGGCGCCCGCTGACGGATGCCCCGCCGGGAAAAGTTTTTCGCCCGCCGGCAATTTCCGCTTTTCCCCCGTTGACAGTGCCCGAGGCCACGGATAATCAGCCTCTCACGCAACCTGCCCAGGTGGCGGAACTGGTAGACGCGCTAGCTTCAGGTGCTAGTGCCCGTACGGGCGTGGAGGTTCGAGTCCTCTCCTGGGCACCATAATCCCATCAAGTCGTTGACTTCGAAGGGATTTGTGTGAAATCAACAACTTGTCTGCCGCGCTTGGTACAAACCTTTGGTACAAAGGGTGGCATGAGCTATGGCTGCGGTTGTGAAGTATCTCCACTCCATCGATGGTCGCTGGAAGTATCGTCGGGTCGTCCCCGAGAGACTCAGGGCGCATATCGACGGCAACATTCGCGAGTTCGTGCGATGGCTCGGAGCCGCCAAGGGGCAGCCATCGCCAGAAGTCCTTCGAAAGTACGTTTCGGTGGGCGAGGAGTTCGAAGCACTCGTTGTGATGGCCGAGAAGCGGGCCTCGGGACAGTATGACGAACTGACCGAAGATCTGATCGAGCATTTCATCGCCACCGTTCGCAGCCACATGCTCGAGGAGGACGAGGAGGGGCGCTTCGACGAATCCGAGGATGATCTACACGAGGCCGTCAGGCAGCAACTCGAGGGGGACAGCAGGGCAAAGATTGCTGACATCCCTGATCGGCGCTGGGCGAAACGGCAAGAAGGTATCGACCGGACGCTGGAGGCATGGCGGGCAGACCTCGCCCGGGGCCACATTTCCGATTTCGTGAAGGAGGAGTTGCTTGACCGCGCCGAAGGCTACGGGCTTCGCCTAGCCCCAGGCAGCCTAGGTTTCCGCCGGTTGGCGGGGCGCTTCCTGCAGCTTCTGGTCGAGTACGGAGACGCTGCCCAGAAGCGCCAGGAGGGCAATCTCGTACCCACACCGAAGCCCCCGGCCCCCATGACACCAGAAAAGCGCCGTGGGCTGCCCGATCAGACGATCACCGGTCTGGTTGAGGGGTGGTGGAAGGAAGCCAAGGCAGCCGGTCGGTCACTTAGCACCTTGGACGCCTATTCGCGCACTGCGCGGCAATTTGCAGACTTCCTGAAACACGACGACGCCAACGCCCTGAGCAAGCAGGACGTGATCGCCTTCAAGGATCATCGGCTGGAGCAGGGGAAAAGCCTGAAAACAATCCGCGACGGCGATCTGGCAGCACTCAAGGCGCTGTTCGAGTGGGCTGTCGCCAACGGGCGCATGGCTTCCAACCCGGCAAAGGCGGTGAAGATCATCACGCCCAAGCGAAACCTGAGCCGCTCGAAGGGTTTCACAGATGCCGAGGCCGAAGCGATCCTGATGCACGCAATGCACCACAAAGGGGCCACCAGAGCCGCCAAGAAGACCGCCGCAGCCAAGCGGTGGGTGCCTTGGCTCTGCGCCTATACCGGTGCGCGAGTCGGCGAAATGGTGCAGCTACGTCGCGAGGATGTGCGGCAGGAGGGGAAAGCCTGGGTGCTGACACTCTCGCCCGATGCCGGAACCATCAAGGGCAAGGTACTGCGCGAGGTTCCTGTCCATCACCATCTTGTCGAGGTCGGATTCATTGAATTCGTGCTCGCGGCGCCGGCTGGGTTTCTATTCCTGAACCCCACGGGCGATACCGAAGAGAAACTCCGCGCTGCCAGGCGGACAATCAAGAACCGGCTGGTGACATTCGTTCGCGAAGTGGCTGCCGATCCAAACGTTCAGCCAAACCATGGATGGCGCCACCGCTTCGAAACCCTCGCACGGGAATGCGGCCTGCGAGAGGACGTCACCAATGCGATTACGGGCCATGCCACACCCGGCGTTGCGGCGTCTTACGGCAACGTGACCCTTGCCGCAAAAATCGAGGCCATCGCCAAGATCCCCCGCGTTGCGATCCAGCGGACGGCCTGAGGCCGGCGCCCAGCGGTTGTGAGCTCCGAGGGTGCCTCAGGGGCTACCCAAGGGGCACACGGTGCGCCGGCTTTGCCCACAGGCGCCTCATGTGCGCTTGGACACCAAAAGGGTGCAGCCGGCCCCGTAGCAGACGGTCACCTGATGCGTGTACTAGAGTCCACGTTGTCTAAAGCTGTCGTTCGACAGGCGCCGCAGTAAGACGCCGCTTTATCTAAGCAGGCACCAATCAAACCGTTGCGAACGATGAAACTACCGTGCAGGATACACAAGATAGTAGCAATGAAACCGGCACTGAGAGTTCAATTTGGCAACTAGAAACCGCACCGCCAGACCACACGTTGAGGCCGCCCGGATTGGATTGCTAACCCAAGGAACGGTTTTCAATTGTGCCGCGGCTTTCCGGTACCCAAAGAAAGAAGTCTTTGGGCTCACAATCACCGCAAGATGCGATGTTGCACAAGAGAAGTATCGCTTACTAAACTACGTTCCAATCGTTCGCCTAGATGACTGGCTCCAAGTGGATGGCCTCGAAATTCTCTTGGATCAAGAGAGGAAGCAGCAGCATGGGAGCATAAGAAGTGCATTGATTGACGCAGGCCTTTCGCCAAATCTAGTGCTGTCTGTCCCACTTTCGGAAGTCATATCAGTTCACTTTGGCGCTGAAAGCAAAGATCGAAAACTAGCGAAAATAAGGGAGAGGCTAGAGAAAATTGCGAGTGAGTTAGAAGCGGTTGAAACGTTTAGAGCGAATCCACGTGCTTGTCTCAGTTGGCTCACGGAGAATCGGTTGAAGTCCATTCGGCAGCTGGTCAAAGATCTGCTCGACCACAAGGTTATGGGATACTATTTCCTTGAAAGATTGCATCCGAATACTGAAGTCGAGGGCTTCGTATGTCTATTGCGGGAAGGGTCATCGTTGCCGAAAGAAATTGCGGAAGAGTTGGCGAACGGATTGTCGGCCGAACGATGGGGTGAGTTGGCGCATCAAGGAGAACAGGGGCGATTTGAATTCCTTGATCTGGATCTTGCTGGTCCTGTAGCTCAATTGGGGTCTCCAACCATCGAGCACATAATGCAGTCCTACGCAAACCTCTTTGGAAGGATTGGGATTGCGGACCCAAGAGCCGAAGATTTGGACTTGGTGATCAATCGCCTACGCAACGCCTCGGAGAAGAAGACATGAAGTACATCTGCATCGATGATGGCGCGATTGCTGAGCTTATCTCAGGCCGGCAACTTCAGAGCGTTGATTTTAACGAGGGCGCGGAGTTCGTCAAGGCGCTGACTGGGAAAGTTGTAGCGTTCAAAGCTTCTGGCACCATGGTTATGACAGCTAATTCCGATGGGCTGTTTTTATCAACTGCCGGTGCTTGGAAGCAGAAGAAATACCTTGTCATTGATTGCGAAGCATCAGGACTTTTCGCATCTATCAATAGCTCTGAAGCGCTAACCACTCTTCAAAAGGCTTTCCGCTTCTGCACGAAGTATTGGAGTGGAAGTGGCGTCTACAATTCTTCGGAAAGGATGATTTCGGGGACGACAAAAACAGTGATTTTTCCTCTTGGGTTCTCTAAGAGCACGGGGTTTCGAGTGGCTCTTGAGCGCGACCCTGACCCCAAGAGGCTAAAGCCACGTGACTTGGCGGGAAACTTCATACTTCTCTACAAATCTGGGTTTGATGGAGCAGATTCTGCCGCCGAGGTTGCACCTCTCACGAACTTCAAGAGGGCCGTCGACCTTCTTTCAGATGTTTACGGTTCACTACCAAGGAAACTCGAGGCTGCCGAAGCTCAGAAAGCGGCTCTTTCGCCAAGGAAGCTTACTGATGTCATGCTTTCGGACTCAACGTCCAGCACTGTTGAAGGGGCATTCCTACCCCTCGAGCAGTGGCTCAATCGGCTCACGAAACAGCAAAGGCAATTCATTTTCGCGCCTCCCGAGACAGCTCAGCGGTTGATAGGTGCTGCCGGCACTGGAAAGACAGCGACACTCCTCATTCGGTCCCTCGTCCACTGCGCAGCCTATGATCGCGATAGGCGAGACTTTCGCGCCTTGTTTGTGACGCACAGTGAGTCAACCAGGGAGAGCGCCCTTGAAATACTGGACGCGATGGACCCCGATGGCTTCCACCGGAGGAACCCAGACGTGGAAGCCGTTTCGCTGACAGTCAAGACGTTGGCTTCAGTTTGTTCTGATGTCCTAAACCAAACAATCTCTGAGACAGAGTTCGTCGACCGAGACGCACAGGACTCTAAGATTCTTCAAGCACTGTACATCGAACAGAGCCTGCAGCAGGCGCGTTCGACCGAATTTAAATCCCATTCGCCGCATATGAGTGAGAAATTTAGGGATTTCGTGACTGGGAACGCGGAGACTGAACTTGCCCCCCTTTTTCAGCATGAGATCAGCATCCAAATAAAGGGTAGAGCTGGAGGGAACTTTGATGTCTACAGGGAGTGTCCGCCCCTGAAATACGGGTTACCGGTTGAAAATGACGCAGACAAAGGGTACGTCTATATTGTTTTTCGACTCTATGAAGAACAGCTTCGAAGCACTGGGCAGTTTGATACAGACGATGTGGTTATTTCTGCAGTTGGTCAACTCGATACGCCGATCTGGCGGCGTCGGAGAGGGCGTGAGGGTTTTGATTTTCTGGCTATTGATGAAGCGCATCTTTTCAACATCAACGAGCTGCAGGTCTTTCATTTTCTGACGCGTTCACCTAGCGCAACTCCAATCAGCTTTGCTATAGACAAAGCACAAGCGGTAGGGGACCGCGGCTGGAGTAGTGGATACCTTGGCGATGGCGGGGTGATTTCTTCCAGCGCCGATGAGGTTGCCTACAGCGCCGTGTTCAGAAGTTCATCTGAGATTGTTGACTTTGCTACATCTGTTCTTGCATCCGGTGCGACGCTATTTGCGGATTTTTCGAATACCCTCTCTCAATCTCGGAGCGGATTGACTGCAGACCAGGAGAAGCTCACGCAACCCATCATCTATTATGATGCGAGTGATGATGGCTCGATGATTGAGGCGGCATTCAGGCGGGCAGCTGCCTTGCAGAAACTGACCAATTCTTCGCCGTGGGAAATTCTTATCACTTCTCTTTCTGATCGGTTGGCCTCGGATATCGCGCAGTTCGCCAAGGACAACAATAAGGCCGTGACAGTTCTGGATCGGAGAGGTGATTATTCACGGGTGCGTGATGCTGCGAAATCTGGCCACATGATCGTTGGGCACGCGGATTTCGTGGGCGGGCTTGAGTTTAACGTAGTCGTTATTGTCGGCGTGGACAAGGGCAGAGTTCCCTTGGAGGCAAGCAGCACTACTGCCGAGACGAGGAGCTTCCAGAAATACATCGCACACAACCGTTTGTATGTCGCGGCGTCTAGGGCGAGGCTTGCCCTCGAGCTGTTCGGATTGGCGGGGCGGGGCCCAAGTGATCTGCTCGGTGCTGCAATGAAGAGTGGGCTCGTGACGAGGGAGAAGATCTAACCGGAGTAGTTGTATATCGCATCCCGCCTGACCAGCTGGCTACGTGCGTCTGCTGCGGTCGCCCCCCCGAATGTCGGCTCAAACAGTTTGGTACGGATATGACGCCGCACTGCGGAAAGTCCGGCTTCCGCCCCTTTCGCCGGGATCGCCCGAAGGGCCCCTGAGGAAGCCGGTGGGACTCGCCACGCCGCCTAACGTATCCCGGGGCCCCTGCGGAATCACCCTGCCGCTCCTGCGGCCTCCCAGAGGCTCCTCAGGGGCATCCGAGAGGCCTTTAGGAAAATGTAGGGCGTCCCCGGGCCGTGATAGGAGCGACAGCGGCTTGTTGCCTGGCGCACCAAGAGATCTTTGAGCGGCTAGGCCGTCGAATCAGAGGCTTCGCCCAGCAGCCGATAGACGGTTGCCCTGCCTATACCAACCCGCCGCGCAATCTCGGTTGCCCCTACGCCCTCGCTTCTCAACTGCAGAACGGCATGCGCTGTTTCCCTGGGGGTAGGCTTGCGGCCCTTGTACTTCCCGGCGGCCTTCGCCTTGGCGATCCCTTCGCGTTGGCGCTCCAGCATCACCTCGCGCTCGAACTCCGCGACAGCGCCCAGGACATTGAGCATCAGCCTTCCGGTCGGGGTGGTCGTATCGATGGGCGAGCCGAGAATCCTGAGGTGCGCCTTGCGTTCCTCCAGGTGCCCGAGAAGCTCCATAAGGTGGCGCATGGATCGCGCCAGACGATCAAGCCGGGTGACCACCAACACGTCGCCCTCGCGCAGGAAGTCCAGCGCCTCCGCAAGCTTCTCTCGGGCGACCGTATCGACCGAAGAAACCTGTTCGGCAAAGATCCTTTCGCACCCTGCGGCGCTCAACTCTTTGCGCTGGGCTTCGATGCTGGCCCTCTGGTCGAGGGTCGAGGTGCGGGCATATCCAATGAGCATCGCCTTGCTTCCTTGTCTCAATGAAGTCTTAGACAAGGGAGGCTGTTTGTCTCACAATGTCAATACTAACCCTAAAGAGACAGTGATTTGGATTTGGTGAGACGACTCACTGGGGCAAGGTCTAGCGAGACGCCCAGAAGCAGCAGCGGCGGCAATGGGCCCGGAGAGACCCAGTAAACCGCATGAACTGCGCGTGGCGTCAAACTGAGTGCCGCCCCCCCCAAGGGGGGAAAGCTACCCTGCCGCGCTACGGGTCGGCGTTTCAGATTTTTTGGGATTGCATCCGGGGTCGTCGAACTCAGGCAGATCGTTCTGACCAACCTAAGGTGAACTCAAGTTAGAAGTATATAGTTTGATCCCTGGTTTCCCCCTCTATCCTGTACGTTTATTATTGTTATTTAATATCAATATGTTATATATCATTCTTGGGGGGGCACTCTCCGCAGGTTTCACACCTCGTTTTGAATGAAACCGTCATGTCGAGGGCCTGTGCTTCGCTGTCGAGCAACGCTTCATCGAGGCCAACACTACTCAGTTAGCCTCCGGCAACAACCCCTGCATATCTGCGAGGAACGGCGGGGCGCGACCTGATCCACTCTAGACTGCTCATGATGACATTCGTGCCTGCCCCGCAGCATTCGGCGAAGCGGATGAACCCATAGTTTCCCCCTGGGGACGCCGCCAAGGAAAGCGATCATCAAAGGCCACCAATCCTAATGTTGATCTCGGTACAAATCGTTGGTACACAATGGCCTCGCTTGCGGCGGCAAGTCATTGATTTATGGTCCTTTTGCGGGCGGAAGGGCCAGTCCTCTCCTGGGCACCATATCCCGCCGCATCGGCAAAGGGGATATGACATGACAATCCACATCTACCAGAACGATCTGCCGGACGGGCTGAGCCTTGGCCCGGTCGTGGCCATTGATTGCGAGACCATGGGGCTGAACCCGCAGCGCGACCGGCTCTGCCTGGTGCAGCTCTCGGGTGGTGATGGCGATGCGCATCTGGTGCAGATCCTGCCCGGGCAGGGCACGGCGCCCAATCTGGCGGCGCTGCTGGCTGACCCGGCGGTGCTGAAGCTCTTTCATTTCGGCCGGTTCGACATCGCGGCGATGAAACAGCATTTCGGCGTGCTGGCAGCACCCGTCTGGTGCACCAAGATCGCCTCGAAACTGGTGCGCACCTATACCGACCGCCATGGGCTGAAATACCTGCTCTCGGAACTGCTGAATATCGACATTTCCAAACAGCAGCAAAGCTCGGACTGGGGCGCGCCCAGCCTGAGCCCGGCACAGATGGAATATGCCGCCTCGGATGTGCTGCATCTGCACCGGCTGAAAGCGGCGCTGGAGCCGATGTTGGCCCGCGAGGGGCGAACGGAACTGGCGCAGCGCTGCTTCGATTTCCTGCCGGCGCGCGCCGAGCTGGATCTGGCCGGCTGGCCCGATCAGGATATCTTCGCGCATTGAAGGCTGGCTGGAACCTTCGGCGCGGCTTGGGGAGGGGTAATGACGGATCAGGCGCAACCTTCGCGGCAGCGCGGCGCGCGTAGCGCCGGGTATTCGCGTCTGGTGGCGCTGCTGAAGCTGGTGTTGCCGCTCATCGCGCTGGTGCTTTTGTCGATGGTCTTCCTGTTGGCCAGCCCGGTCGATCCGCAGCGCGCAATTTCGACGGCCGATATCGATGTCGAGGAACGCGCCCGCGATCCACGCATCTCGGGCGCGCGCTTTGCCGGTGTCACCGAGGATGGCGCGGCGCTGCGAATCACCACTGAAACCGCCCGCAGCGATCCCCGCGCCGCGCTGCGCTTTCATGTCACCGGCTTCGAGCTGCATCTGGACGGGCCCGCCGGCGAGCAGGTCAAGGCCAGTGCCGGCGGCGGCACCGTCGATCGCGGCGCCGGGCTATTCGCCATGGGCGATGGGGTCGAACTGCGCGCCACGCCGGGCTATGCGCTTTCCGCCGAGAGCATCGAAGGTGCGCTCGACAGCACCCGCATCACCGTTCCGGGCAGGCTGTCAGGCCGCGCGCCGGCCGGCCGGATCGAGGCCGGGCATCTGCGCATTATCCATGACAGCACCGGCTCCGGGGGTTATATGCTTGTCTTCGGTGGCGGTGTGCGCTTGACATATAACCCGGACGAGTGAGGAGACAGGCATGGTGCCCCGCGCTGTATTCGTGTTTCTGACGGTGCTGTTGCCGGCCCTGGCGCTGGCCGGTGGCGCCGCGGCGCAGGGCTCGCGCATCCAGCTGGGGCAGTCGCTCAATCTGAGCGAGCGCGAGTTGGAAGTCACCGCCGAGATGCTCGAAGTCGATCAGACCAGCGGCGCCTCGATGTTCAGCGGCAATGTGCTGGTTATGCAGGGCGAAATGCGCATCACCGCCGAGCGGCTGCGCATCGAATACACCCCCGCCGCCGAGGGCGAGCGCCAGCGCATCGACCGGCTGGTCGCCGAGGGCGGCGTGACCATGGTCACCCCTGCCGAGGCCGTCGAGGGCGCCAGCGCAATCTATTCGCTGCGCGAGCAGACACTGGAGCTGCGGGGCGATGTGGTGCTGGTGCAGGGCCAGAACGTGCTTTCGGGCCAGCACCTGCAGGTCAACCTGCGCAACGGGACCGGGCAGATCTCGGGGCGGGTCCGAACGATCATCCAGCTGGACTGAATCCGCATGACCCTTCCTCCCCTGCCCGCAGCCGGTCTGCGGGTCGAGCATCTGAAAAAGAGCTACAAGCGCCGCGTGGTGCTGCGCGATGTCAGCCTGACGCTGGAGCGCGGCGAGGTGGTGGCGCTGCTCGGCCCCAACGGCTCTGGCAAGACCACCTGTTTCTATTGCGTCGCCGGGCTGGTGCCGGCCGATGGCGGGCGGGTCAGCATCGGCGGCACCGATGTCACCGGATGGCCGATGTATCGTCGCGCCCGGTTGGGGATCGGCTATCTGCCGCAGGAAATGTCGATCTTTCGCGGCCTCAGCGTGGCCGAGAACATCATGGCCATTCTGGAAATCGCCGAGCCCGACCGCAGCCGTCGCGCGCATCGGCTTGAAGAGCTGCTGGCCGAATTTTCCATCACCCATCTGCGCAACGCCCCGGCGCTGGCGCTTTCGGGCGGCGAGCGCCGGCGCACCGAGATTGCCCGCTGTCTGGCGGCCAATCCGGGTTTCGTGCTGCTCGACGAACCCTTCGCCGGGGTCGATCCGATCGCCGTGGGGGATATCCGGCATCTGGTCAGCGACCTGCGCGCGCGCGGCATCGGCGTGCTGATCACCGATCACAATGTGCGCGAAACCCTTGAGATCGTTGACCGCGCCTATATCCTGCATGAGGGAACGGTGCTGATGAGCGGCACGCCCGACGAGGTGGTGCATAACGAGGACGTGCGCCGCGTCTATCTGGGCGACAGTTTCCGCTGAACCGCCGGCGGGGGTGCCAGCCGGGCCGGAGCGCAAGCCATGGAGCTGAAACAGAGCCTTTCGCTGCACCAGCGCCAGGGATTGGCGCTTTCGGTGCAGATGCGGCTGGCGCTGTCGCTGCTGCGGTTGCCGGCGCTGGATCTGGCCGAGGCAGTGGCCCGCGAACTGGCGCAGAACCCTTTCCTGCGACCCAGCCCCAGCGACTGGGCACCGCCCACCAGTGAGGCCGCCACTGGAGCCGCCGCCGATAGCCTGAACGCGCCGCTGCCCTCGCTGCACGAATCGCTGCACCGGCAACTGGCGCAGATGGCCCTGCCCGCCGAGGATGAGGCCCTGGCGCTGCTGCTGGTGGGCGAACTGCGCGAGGATGGCATGCTCGATGTCACGCTCGATGAACTGGCGGGCGAGCTGGGCCTGCCGTTGGCGCGGCTGGAGCGCGCATTGGCGGCGCTGCAAGCCTGCGAACCGGCCGGGGTGGGTGCGCGCGATCTGGCCGAGAGCCTGGTTTTGCAACTCATCGATCACGGATTGCCGCGCCCCGAGGCCGAAGCCAGCGTGGCGCATCTGCGGCTTTTTGCACGCGGCGACTGGGCGGGGCTGAAGCGCCGGCTGGGTCTCTCGCGCCCCGAGGCCGAGGCCCGCGCCGCGCTGCTGCGACAGCTTTCCGCCGCCCCCGCCGGGCTGCCTTCCCCCGCCGAGCCAGCGCTGACCCGGCCCGATCTGCTGGTCGAACGCGACGCGGCGGGGCTTATCTCAGCACGCCTGCCCAGCCGCGCCCTGCCGCTGGTGGCGCTTGATGAAACCATGGCCGCGCGGGCCGAGACCGAGGGATTCGCGCCCGAACTGCTGGCCCGCGCCCGCGCGCTGGTGGCCGCACTCGATGCCCGTGGCCAGACGCTGCTGCGCATCGGCAGCTGGCTGATCGAGCATCAGCCGGGCTTCTTTGCCGAGGGTCCGGCCGGGCTGCGCCCCCTGACCCGCGCGGCGCTGGCCGATACGCTGGCGCTGCATCCTTCGACCATCAGCCGCGCGGTGGCCGGCAAGGCCATCGAGGTCGAGGGAAGGCTCTGGCCCCTGTCGGTATTCTTCTCAACCGCGTTGCCGGCCGGTGGACAGAGTGTTTCGGCGCGCCGCGTCCAGCACCGGATCGGCGAGTTGATCGGCGCCGAACCCGCCACCCGCCCGCTCAGCGATGCCGCGCTTGAACGGCAGCTGCGTGCGGAAGGCGTTGACATAGCGCGTCGAACTGTCGCCAAATACCGTCAAGGCCTGCGCATACCCTCGTCGGCCACGCGGCGCCGGGCAGCGGCCCTTCGGCAGCAGACCCGCGAACGGTGACGGGGCAACGAGGACAGGCCGAGAATGCGGAAACCCCGGCGCCATTGCGGCTCCGGCATGTCCGCCGCCGTAGAAGGAGAGGCCAATGCGGTACCAGATCAGCGGAAAACAGATCGATGTCGGCGAGGCGCTTCAGTCGCATGTGAAGAGCGAACTGGGCGTGGTGATGGAGAAATATTCCCAGCGCCCGACCGACGCCAATATCGTCTTTTCCCGCGATGCGCATATGTTCGTCTGCGAGGCGGTAGTGCATCTTTCTTCCGGGCTGACGGCGCAGGCGCGTGGGCAGGCCAATGAAATCTATGCCGCTTTCGACGCCTGCACCGAAAAGATGGACAAGCAGCTGCGCCGCTACAAACGCCGCCTGAAAGACCATCATCGCGCCCGGCCGGAGCCGGTTGCCTTCGCCGGTGCAGCATCGTATATCCTCGCCGCCGATGATGCGGCAAACGGTGCCGAGCCGGAATCGCTTCAGCCGATGATCATCGCCGAGATGGAAACACGGATTCCGGCGCTGTCGGCCGGCGAGGCGGTGATGCAGATGGAACTGGCGCATGCCAGTGTTCTGGTGTTCCGCAACGAGCGCCATGGCGGGCTGAATGTCGTCTATCGCCGCGACGACGGGAATATCGGCTGGATCGACCCGCAGTAGCGGTTCGGGTGGCCAGGCAATCTGGGCCCCTGGCAGGGTCGGCAGGACTTGAAGGACGGGAGCAGCGCATGGAGCTGGCCGAATTGTTGAAACCCGGCGCGATTCGGGTTTGCAGCAACATGAAGAGCAAGAAGCGCCTGTTTCACGACCTGGCAGAACTGGCGGCGGCAAGCTACGGCATCGCCGAGGCGCCGGCCATCGATGCCCTGCAGGAACGCGAAAGCCTGGGACCGACCGGCGTGGGGCATGGCGTCGCCCTGCCCCATGCGCGGGTCGATGGCATCTCGCGCGTGCATGGCGTGTTCATGCGTCTTGATCGACCGCTGGATTACGGCTCGGTCGATCGCGCGCCGGTCGATCTGATCTTCGCGCTGTTTGCTCCGCGCGATGCCGGGGTGGAGCATCTGAAAGCGCTGGCGCTGGTCTCGCGCACGCTGCGCGATCCGGGCGTCTGCGCCAAGCTGCGCGCCAATGACGACCCCGACAAGCTCTATGCGATCCTGACCACCCATCCCGACAGCAAGGCCGCCTGAACGCTGCCCCAGGCCCCGCCTTCGCCGCGGTGGTTTCAGAACGGCACTTTCGCTTCCAGTTCCAGCCGCGCGCCGCTGTCGGGATGCGTCAGGCTCAGCTTCTCCGCATGCAGCATCAGTCGTGGCCAGTCTGCCGTGGTCTGCGGGGCATAGAGCGGATCGCCCAGGATCGGATGGCCCAGCGCCAGCATATGCACCCTGAGCTGATGGCTGCGCCCGGTGATCGGCGCCAATCGCAGCCGGGCATTCACCCCCTCACGGCGCATCAACCGCCAGTCGGTCTGCGCCGGGCGCCCGGTTTCATGGCAGACCATCTGACGCGGACGGTTCGGCCAATCGACGGTGAGCGGCAGATCCACGCGCCCGCGCCGCTCATCGGGTTGCCCGGCGACCAGCGCGACATAGCTCTTGCGCGTGCGCCGTTCCTCGAATTGCCGGCCCAGATGCGCCTGGGCCTGCGGCGTCAGCGCAAACACGATCACCCCGGACGTGTCCAGATCCAGCCGATGCACCAGCAACACCGTGGGGAACTCCGCGCGCAGCCGGTTGATCAGGCAATCGGCGCGCTCCGGCCCGCGCCCCGGCACCGACAGCAAGCCGCTGGGCTTGTCCACCGCGATCAGGTGGTCATCGGCATGCAGGATCACCGGCGGGTCCTGAGGCGGGGCATAGGTGAAAGCGCTCATGACGCCGGCTTAGCGCGGATCACCGGGCAGGGCCAGCCGGTCACTACAGGTCAGTCGAGGGCGCGCAACAGCTTGCGCTCCAGCGGCGCCAGCACCTGGCTCAGCGTGGCACCGCGTTTGAGCGCCTGCCCCTCCGGCCCGAACAGCGCGTAAAGCCCCTGACGCTGGCGCAAGCGCGGCAGTTTCTCGATCCGGTAGAGCGGGGTCTCGGCAGCGCGGCGGAGATGCTGGAACTGCCCTACATCGAGATCGCCAGCCGCACCACCGGCCAACGATTCAAGCTGTTCA